>Ga0209791_1000324_pt1 | contig 19427 bp, 11 predicted proteins | sample WorMetTyACAVOLI1_FD_187422 | JGI IMG/M metagenome (GOLD analysis project Ga0209791, IMG submission 187422) | Marine gutless worms symbiont microbial communities from Max Planck institute for Marine Microbiology, Germany - Olavius algarvensis... ... | reverse complement strand
GGGGGGGGGGGGGGAACGGCCACCAGCGTTTTCGGTGGCATGATACTTTTTTGATTCGGGGGCGGACAGTGAAGTCGGGATTGTTGGATGGCGGATTTTGGAAGGCGAAATTCGGGTTAATATTGTTTGCGCTCGCTTTACCATAGCCTTTTGCCTTTAACCGCTGACCATTTACCTTAGGGCTCACTCAAAAATAACTTCACATTTTATACGCCGATGCATCCCGTCTGGCTGCGTTGCGAAAGCTCGGAATATCTCGATATTCCTGTGCTTTCGCGCCTTGCCAGACGGGCGCCTCAACACCTAAAATTGTGGATTTATTTCTTCGTGAACCCTTAGCCTTTACACCTTTTCAAAACAGGTGCGCCACATCAGCTAAAATATCCTTGACGTTTTCTCCGATACCCTCAATCGTTTCCGGCTCCAGTTTCAGTATCCGGGCGGATTCAAGTTCGGCAAAATTAATTTCATCATCAATAAGGCTGAAGCCGATTTTACGGGTAAGCATATTGGCCAGGTGGACAACCAGGATTTCTTTTCCGGTGTCCGGACTTAATTCTTTATCTTCGTGGTGGGTCAGGACGTTGATGAATTCATCATCAAATCCCCAGCGTTTGATCAGCAGACTGCCGAGGCTGAGGTGAGCTTCCTGAATATTGGCGGTAATTGCATCCATGTTCAGGTTTTTTTCTTTAGAAACATCCGTAAAGGCTTTCAACAGTAAAATTTTTCCAATATCATGGGTCAGTCCCATCAGAAATAGTTTTTCCGAGTCCTCCAGTTTTAGATTTTGCGCAATCAGTTTGGACCCGTATGCGCTCGCCAAAGAATGCACCCACAACTTGTCCATTAAAATCCGGAATTGCACATTGTCGGTACTGTAAAGACTTTTATTGGCAATCGCCAGAACGATGTTCAAGGTTTCTTTGAGACCCAGCCGCGGAAGGGCGCCTTTTACATTCTGTATTTCTGAAACCCCACGGTATATGGGGCTGTTGGCGACGGAAATCAAACGCAGCGAAATAACCGGATCCTTTTCAATAACCCCGGCCACTTCTTCAGCGGTTGACTTGGGCCGTTTAATCACGGTTTGGATCTCCCTCACCACCTGGGGCATGACCGGCGGATTGATTTTGCCGGCCTGAAATTTTTGCAGGATTCCGGTGAAAATACTCCTCATGGAAGCCGTTTCTTTTTTTAACAGGTAATCTTCGGATTTACCGGAGTTGGCCTCACTGAATGTCATAAAATTGATGATCAGATCTTGATCAAACAACTGTTCGGCTTTGCTCTTGATTTCCTTGATCGCGTCTTCGACATTTAATTGCTTCTCAGAGAAACGGGGAAATACCAGATTATCAAAGAAATTGAAAAGTCCAATGATCCGGGCACCCAGCGGAATTTTTTCGCCTTCGATACCGTCCGGATAACCGCTGCCGTCAAAGGCTTCATGATGGTGGCGTACCATCGGTAAAATGTCTTTCAGATAGCTGAAATTTGACAGAACCTTTTCGCCGCCGACCGGATGTCTTTTTATCCGGATCATTTCCTCTTCGCTAAGCGGTTCGGATCTCTGCAATATGTCTATCGGAACGGCTACGATACCGATATCGTGCAGCAGACCGGCAAAGTAGATCGTCTCAACATCCTCAGCGGCAACGATCTTATACTCTTCACAGAAATTGGCACAATTGTTGGCGACACGCACAGAATGCTTTCTTAAAAACGGATCTTTTTCTTCCAGCAAAGCAACCAGAGTTCTAACGACCTCTAAAATCATAGACCGAACTTCAGCTTTGGTTTGAGGGATCTTAGGATCTGCCATAATAACCTTTCACTTTATTTTGAAGAACCTGACACGAACTGTTAGCTTATGAAATATAAAGGGTAATTTCAAGCAAAACCGTTTGTCGCTAGGATGTCCGGACCATTGCCGCGGAGTGACAGGAGAAAAAAGAATGCCTCGGTTGAAATTCACAGTTAAATACACATAGTATAAGCTAATCAATTTTGAATTGACAGACATTTGTCTTTTCCTTATTATTTGGCGGCAACACGTCGTTCTACTGCCGCCCCAACGGTTCAGTATCGGTGGACGGCTCCTGAGAGGCGATACCAATACAACAGGTATGACGATTATGAATCTTTCCGCATCCTGGAATGCAGATTATATCGATGCCCAATACAAGCTCTGGCAAAAGGAGCCTGAAAAACTTTCCCGTGAATGGCGCCTTTTTTTTGAAGGTTTTGATTTGGCTGCCTCCGGCCGGATAACTGCGCAAGAAGCAACGAGTGAGGATCCGCATCCGCGCCTATCCCGCGTGCAAACCCTCATTTATCGCTACCGTGATCTCGGGCATTTGATGGCCTGCCTGGATCCGCTGGCAGCCTGCCCGACCGATCATCCTCTTTTAAGCCTGGCAGCATTCAATCTGGAACCAGCGGATCTGGATCGCGAATTTCCAGCCCCCCAATTTTCTAAATCCGGCCAGGCACCGCTGCGTGAAATCATTTACGCCCTCAGAGAAACATATTGTCATTCGGTCGGGGTGGAATTCATGCACCTGCAGGATCCGGGCGAAAAACAATGGTTGATAGACCGCATGGAACCGACGCGCAATCAACTGCAATTAAGCGCCGCGGATCAACGACAGATTTTGCAAAAACTTTTTCAAACCGCCCTGCTGGAACAGTTCCTCAACAAAAAATACCTGGCGGTGACCCGATTTTCCCTTGAAGGAGGGGACGCTATTATCCCGGCCCTGGACAGCCTGGTTGGGCATGTTGCACAAAAGGGCTGCCGTGAAATCATTTTGGGGATGGCCCATCGCGGACGCTTAAATGTCCAGGCCCATATATTAGATAGACCTTATGAAGAAATTTTCAGTGAATTTGAAAGCTGCTACAGCCCGGATGATCTGGTCGGCGCCGGTGATGTGAAATATCACAACGGCTATCTGGCAGAGGTAAAAACCGCCCATGACCGGATGCTGCGGATTTTGTTGATGAATAATCCGAGCCATCTGGAGTCGGTAAATCCGGTGGTGGAAGGATTTGCCCGGGCCCGCCAGGACATAACGGCAGATCAAAATCGCGATACGGTGCTGCCTCTCCTGATTCATGGCGATGCTGCCTTTGCCGGGCAGGGAATTGTCGCAGAAACACTGAATATGTCGCAGCTTGAGGGCTATCGTACCGGCGGTACGATTCATCTGGTGATCAACAATCAGATCGGCTACACCACATTGCCCGAAGATGCCCGGTCCACCCGTTATTCCACCGATGTTGTCAAAATGCTGATGGTGCCGATTTTTCATGTGCACGGTGAGGATCCGGCAGCCCTGATCCATGTATTTCGACTGGCCGCCGACTACCGCTGGCAATTCGGCAAAGACGTCGTCATTGACGTGGTGTGTTTTCGCCGCTACGGACACAATGAAGGCGATGAGCCGTATTTTACCCAGCCTTTAATGTACGAGCGAATTCGTCAACGGCCGTCCCTGCATCAGGTCTATGCCGAGAACCTGATTGAAGCACAAATTGTACAAAAAAGCGATATCGAAACCCTGGCTGACGGCACTAATAAGCAGTTGGACACGGCTTATGAAACTGTACATGGCAGTGAATGTCCGTTTCCTTTCGCTCATTTTTACGCAAACTGGGAGAACTTTCATGGCGATTTTTCCCACGATCCGGTCAACACCGGAGTCAAGGATAAAACCCTTATCACACTTTGCCAAAAACTGATTTCTTTGCCGGAAGGCTTTGACTTAAATCCAAAACTGAAGCGGCTGTTGCAAAGACGGGTGCAGGCAGTGGAGCGGGGATACGGGATTGACTGGGCCGGCGCAGAAACACTCGCCTTTGCGGCCCTGTTAACGGAAGGAATTTCCATTCGTCTCAGCGGTCAGGATAGCGGCCGGGGAACATTCAGCCAACGCCATAGCGTGCTGGTGGACACTCGGTCCGGTGAACGATTCATACCGTTAAATGAGTTGGATCAAAACCAGGCACCATTTTATGTCTATGACAGCCTTTTATCCGAGTCCGGTGTGCTCGGGTTTGAATACGGCTATTCGATAGCCCAACCCGATGGACTTATTCTCTGGGAAGCTCAATTCGGTGATTTTGCCAATAATGCCCAGGCGATCATTGACCTGTTTATCGTCAGCGGAGAATCCAAATGGCAGCGCCTGAGCGGGCTTGCATTGCTTCTGCCCCACGGTTTCGAAGGCCTGGGGCCCGAACATTCCAGTGCACGCCTGGAACGCTTTCTGCAATTATGCGCCGCGGACAATATTCAAGTTTGCTACCCGACCACTCCCGCCCAATATTTTCATCTATTGCGGCGACAGGTAAAGGGTGGATTTCGCAAGCCGCTGGTGATCATGACCCCCAAAAGCCTCTTGCGCCACCCAGCGGCAGTATCGAGTCTGGATGAACTGAGCACGGGTTCCTTTCAGTCCGTTTTTGATGACCTGGATGAAGTCAAAAATTCGAAAAAAATCCTTTTTTGCAGTGGAAAGATATATTACGAACTCTGGGCCCGGCGCAAAGAGCTTGATGTTGATGACATCGCTATTTTGCGGTTGGAACAGTTTTATCCGTTTCCTGGCAAACGGTTAAAAAAGATCGTCAGTCAGTATCCAAAGGCCAAACACTGGTGCTGGGTGCAGGAAGAACCGCAGAATATGGGCGGCTGGCAATTCATCAAACCCCGCCTTGAAAAGATAATCAAGCGCACCCTGCGATATATCGGCAGAGGCCCCGCCTCCAGCCCGGCCACCGGTTTCCCGGCAATTTTCCGGCAGCAGCAAAATTTAATTATCGAAAAAGCAGTTGGGCCTGCCGGCGGTCACCGGGAGCAGCCGGAAGTCAGCTAGGGCCGCTGCCGATGGTCTTCTGGCTGCTAGGAGTTTGCCACACGTCTTTGGTTAAACAACAGCGTAAATTGTTGGCAGCGGCCTGAAGTCGGAATGCGGAAGTCGGAAAACAAAGCTGTATTTTGTGAATTGTGGAATGAGGGTAAAAAGTGATTATCATATACCGAAATTTCGAAGTAATGTATAGTGTCTATTTTTAATTAAGCTAGAGCGAAGCGATACCACACTTCGACATTCGATATTCTGCGGTTCTGCGGTTCGCTTTTCGACTTCGCGGAATCTCAAACGAGGTGTCAGTATTCTCAGATAGACCGCCTGACACCCGAAACCTTTAGTTTGCTAAACATGCTGCCAGATAAATAGCCTTAGAGGCCTAAATTAAAGTTAGGGAGTACGTATGCTGATAGAAATTAAGGTCCCCAGTGTTGGAGAATCCGTTACCGAAGCACTGCTGGCCCAGTGGTTTAAAAATGATGGTGATCCGGTAAAAAAAGAAGAACCCCTTTTTGTCATTGAAACCGACAAGGTCACGCTAGAAGTGGTGGCCGAAGACGATGGCATGCTTGCGATCAAAGTGCCGGAAGGAGATACGGTAGCCATCGGCGCGGTGGTTGGCACCCTGGATACGGCGGCCGCGGCCAAGGCGGCACCTCCCGAAACGGCAAAACCAAAGCCGCCTGAGCCAGTGCCCGCAGCGCAACTTCAGCCATCTGTCGCCGCAGATCCGCAACCGCAAACACCCGAACCGCCTGCCCCGCCCACGGTACCCGGCGATGCTATCCCAGGCCATCAACCATTAGCGCCATCGGTGCGCAGGCTGGTTGCGGAAAAGGGCCTGAACCCCGCTCTAATACCGGGTTCCGGCCCCAATGGACGCATCACCAAAAGCGATGTTGTTTTATTTCTGGAAAGCGGCCATACGCCGGCAACCGCCAGCGCGCCCGCTCAGGCGATGGTGCCTGCCGCCGCCCAATCTCCGGTTGACGTCCAGCCGGCCACAGCCTTGCCGGATGCGGAACCTGTCAACCGCAAGCCAATGAGTCCGCTGCGGCGGCGCATCGCCGCCCGTTTACTGGAGGCCAAACAGAATACGGCCATGCTGACGACTTTCAACGAAATCGATATGTCTCAGGTTATGGCGATCCGCAAACAATACAAGGAATCCTTCAAAAAGAAATACCAGATCAACCTGGGCATGATGTCGTTTTTTATCAAGGCCAGCATCGACGCGCTCAAGGAAATTGCTCAAATTAACGCCTTTGTCGACGGCAATGATATCATCGAGCATCACTACTATCATATCGGCGTGGCCATAGGGTCTGAACGGGGCCTGGTCGTCCCGGTTATCCGGCACGCCGACAAGCTGAGTTTCGCGGGGCTTGAACTGGCCATCGTGGATTATGTCAAAAAAATCAATGACAATCGCCTTGAAATTTCAGACCTGGAAGGTGGTACGTTTACCATCAGCAACGGCGGAGTTTACGGATCGCTGCTGAGCACCCCCATATTAAACATCCCGCAGAGCGCGATTCTGGGGATGCATAAAATTGAAAAACGTCCGGTGGTCATTGATGATGAAATCGTCATCCGCCCGATGATGTATGTCGCGTTAAGCTACGATCATCGCATCGTGGACGGCCGCGAAGCCGTTACCTTCCTCAAACGCATCAAGGAATGTGTCGAAAACCCGGAACGAATCATGATGGAGATATAAAATGGCCACAAACGAAAACTATGACGTCATCATCATTGGCAGCGGCCCCGGCGGATATGTGGCTGCAGTCCGTGCCGCCCAGCTTGATTTGAAAGTCGCCTGTATTGAAAAAGAACCCCGCCTGGGAGGGGTTTGCCTGAACATCGGTTGTATCCCCAGCAAAGCATTGCTGGACTCCAGTGAATACTATCACCTGGCAAAAGAACAGTTGGCCGTCCACGGCATCAAAACCGGCCGGGTCAGTTTAGATCTGGCCGCCATGATGGCCCGCAAGGAAAAAGTGATCCGGGAGTTGACCGACAACGTCAGAAGGCTGCTAGAGGGTCATAAGGTCGATATAATTGCCGGCAGCGCCAGATTGGCCGGTCCGGACCGGGTGGAAGTCGAAAGCCATGCCGCCGGCAAGAAGAAGGGAAATCTCAGAAGCCTGCAGGCCAAAGCAATTATTTTAGCCACCGGCAGCGAACCGATACCATTGCCGGATCTGGCTTTCGACGGCCGGCATATTGTCGGGTCCCGCGAAGCCTTGAATTTCAAATCCGTTCCCGATCATCTGGGCATCGTGGGCGGCGGTTATATCGGACTGGAATTGGGATCCGTGTGGCTGCGCCTCGGCGCCAAGGTAACCGTCATTGAAATGCTTGCCCAAGTTGCAACCACCCTGGACGGACAGGTTGGACGCAAACTGCAGCGAATATTAAAACGCCAGGGAATGACGTTTAAAATGCAAACCCGGGTGACCGGTGCAAACGTCTCAGGCAAATCCGTAAAAGTTAACCTGGAAACCAAAAAAGGAAATGAAACCCTATCCTGCAACCCGTTGTTAATCAGTGTCGGGCGACGTTCCCTGACCCGCGGATTGGGAATCGAAGACCTGGGGATTCAAACCAGCCCCGAAACCGGCCGCCTGCTGGTGGACACCTCCTATCGCACCAACATTGAATCCATTTATGCCATCGGCGATCTGATCCCCGGACCGATGCTGGCCCACAAGGCTTCGGCTGAAGGAATCGCCGCCGTCGAATGTATTGCCGGCAAACCCGGTGAAGTCAATTACGATGCCCTGCCGGCGGTAATCTACACCTGGCCGGAGGTTGCCGGTGTGGGGCTGACCGAAGAGCAGGTCAAAGAACGTGAGATTCCCTACTGCACGGGAACCTACCCGTTTGCCGGTGCCGGGCGCGCGCGCTGCATGGGCGAAACCGAAGGCTTTGTCAAAGTCATCGCCCATCAAAAAACCGACCGGGTCCTGGGGGTGCACATCATCGGCCCCCGGGCCGCCGACATGATTGCCGAGTGTGTCCTGGCCATAGAGTTCGGGGCCGGTTCCGAGGATATCGCCCGCACGATCCACGGCCACCCGACCTTTGCCGAAGCCCTGCAGGAAGCCGCCATGGCCGTACAAAAATGCTCGATTTACGGATCTTAAATCCTTAAAAATTATTTTTGTTCTTTTTATACAAAGGAATGTGATTGGGCTATTTTAACATTCTTGTGGCGATTGCATATTTAAGGTCCGCCGGCGGCGAGATCGATTGTAAAAATGATTGAGCGAAGCGACATCCTCAAATTTTCAATTTGCAATCTTCAATTTTCAATTCTCCGCCTACTTCCAGGTCTTGCCCAACACCCGAACCCAATTTTCATGGGTCACCTTGCGCAGCGCGGCATTGTCGTAACCCGAATCACGCAGGCATTTAATCAGGTTAGGCATACCCGCAGCATCACCGAGTTCGGCCGGCATGATGGCCCCGTCAAAATCTGAACCCAGGGCCACGTGCTCGATACCAATGCGTTGGGCAACATAATCAATGTGGCGTCTGATTTCTGATATAGGTGTATCGGCCTTCAGGAGACCATCTTCGCGCAAAAAGCCGACATGAAAATTGATGCCAATAACGCCGCCGGATTCGCCGACGGCATCCAGCTGTTTATCGGTTAAATTGCGGGTCGAAGGACAAAGCGCATGAACCCCGGCGTGGGTGACCACCAACGGCGCTGCGGTAATCCCGGCCGTGTCCCAGAAACCCTTTTCGTTGATATGGGCCAGGTCAATCATGACCCCCAAACGGTTGCAGGTTTTAACCAGTTGCCGGCCGGCTTCACTCAGACCCGGTCCCGTGTCAGGTGAATGCGGAAACCTGAAGGGCACCCCATGGGCGAAAACATTGGGCCGGCTCCAGGCAAGACCCAGGGACCGCAGACCGGCCTGATAAAAAACATGCAGGGCATCCAGTTCGGGATCGATGGCTTCGGCACCCTCAAAATGCATTACCAGCGCGATTACCTGATTTTTCAGCGAATGTATCAACTCATCAGCATTGCGGATGACTGTGATCTGGCCTTGGGACTGGGCCTCGAGTTGAAACAAACTGGCCACCCCTTTAATGGTGACCGGTAAAGCGTTGGCCAGTTTAATTGCGGGCGGCAGCGGCAATTCGTAGGCCGCTTTGCCGGACTCTGAATCAGCACCCGGAAACCCATCATCCGGTTTGCCCGATGGAACAAATATTGCGAAAAATCCGCCGCCGTATCCACCCTGCCGCATACGCGGCAAATCGGTGTGTCCCTGATCGGTGCGCTTAAAAAAGGGCCGTGCGGTGCCGTCTTTATGCAGGTAGATGCTTTGCAGGGCATCATTGTGGCCGTCGAAAATAGGTAAATCAGTATTGCTTGTCATGGTCACCCCATATCTAAGAAGTGCTTATTTTTGCAGTCAAGTTTATATCGCAAGAAAATTCGACACGACTGCCGTTCGACAAGCTCAGGCCCCGAGCACGTCGAGGGGAGCTCGTCGCGGGCCAAGTTCCAATCAACAAATCAGCTCGGCTGGGCTCGCCGTAAATCCAAACAATATCCAAAGTCCAATATTCAAAGTTCCAAACCTTTCTTGACTGTGAGTCATTGTTTTTTGGAATTAATTTAGATTCGTGTTTTCTAATATTCGAAAAAGTATAAATTGGATGACGTATAGCTATCAAGGTTTGTGTTGCATGTAAAGCAGGATATCACTCCAATCAGAGCTCCGTTATGAAAACAAGTTATTGACCATTATTTTAAAGTCTAAAGGCTATGAAAATCCTTAAAATCTCAAGCTCCAAAAAACAAATCCCTGGCCCAGACCGAATTAACCCCTGAAGTATCAATTGACGCCCCCGCCAAACCCGAACCGGATAACAATATACACCGACCAAGTCGCACCAGGGCGGGCTCAAACAAATCCCAATGACCTAATTTCAAAAGGCGACACGGCTGCCGTTCGACAAGCTCAGGCCCCGAGCACGTCTAGGGGAGTTCGTCGCAGGCCAAACAAATGACCGTCTAAAGTTGGGCACAACAGCATCATTGCCAACAGATTTGGGATTGGATTGAAATACGATCCAACTATGGTGAATATTTTTGTAATTTGGATCTTGTATTTTGGGATTTACCCTTCGACCTGACTCAGGGTGGTGAGCTTGTCGAACCATTTGTAATTGGGTGCTTGAAATTTGGGATTTTAGGTCTATAAATTTGACGATGAAAAAGGGGGGCACATAATGATTATAGTAATTCAGTGTAACGGAATAAATTCCGGATAATCCCTTTACTTGTTTTGGTATCTTTTCATTTTTAGACATAAACAGATCTTTGAATCTGCGATAGTGGCCGGAAACAAAATCTTTGCTGCCAATGATGCCTGAATCCGTAAAATAGCGCGTACGATAAAGGAAACGATCGCTCCGGCCGAGCTCAAATGGTTTGCTGCGTTCCTTTTCAAGAACCTGGTCCTTAATGACCTTGGATTGCCCCTTCTCAGGTCGGTTTAACGATCCTGCTTCATAGACATATCGGCGATACCCTCTGATCCGCTCCTTTTTGCTTCTGAGACACTTGTCCGCCGGAGGAGGATTAATTTCTTTACATTATTTTACGGCACTTCACTGCAATTGACAGTTCAATTTTTTATAATTGACAAATAAAATTTGTAGCTGTAAATAAATTTAACATTTAATAGTTCAGCTCTCATCGCATAGAAGACGTGACCCTGTTATCTTCACCGTTATCTTTTCAGATCGATTTTGGATAGGGTGATCCATGATCCGTGAGCTCAACGGACAGAGTAGTGCATATACCGGATTGATGCAGACCGTGATGGCAAAAAGACTAATATCTGGACTCATTGTATTTTGGGTATTTATAACCGGATCGAATATCAGCGGTGGAGAAAATCCGCATCTTTTCAGCACCGGCCGGACAATGGAAATCGATCGCTTGGCGTCCGCCTGGCTGATCAAACGGTATGTGGATCTTCAAGCCGAATTCATTTTTTTTCCGGATGGCGAACTCATTACGGCGGGTACGGCTTTTGATACACCGGACGCGCGTTTTTGCCGCACGCACAACCGATCGACCTTTGAAATATTAATGCAGCACTTTAAGATCAGCGATTCCAAGTTAGATCCTTTAGCGCAAGCCATTCATGAGATCGAGATCAATTATTGGTCCGGCAAAAAAGGTCCCCTGGCAAATGCGCTAACCCTGGAACTCAATGCCCTGATCCGGGAAAATTCCGATCCGGTGCAATGCTTAAAGCAGAGCTTAAAAATTTTTGATGTCATTGTAAAGGACTGATGAAATAATGCGGTTGCTCGAACAGATGAAGAAAATTATAACCTGTTGTATCGGTTTTTGTGCGCTTTTTATTTGGGTCACTCACAGCCAAGCCGCCCCTGAGGTCATTGTATACACCGCCTTGGACCAGATTTTTTCCGAACCGATTCTTCAGGAATTCGAAAAGACAACCGGAATTAAAGTAAAAGCGGTTTATGACCTGGAAGCTACCAAAACAACCGGCCTGGTCAACCGGCTGATTGCCGAAAAAGCCCATCCCCAATGCGATGTTTTCTGGAACAATGAAGTTATTAAATCGATTATACTCAAACAAAAAGGGGTCTTGGCGGTCTACCATTCTCCATCAGCCCAAGAAATACCGGCAATCTTTAAAGATAAACAAGGCTATTGGACCGGTTTCGCTGCACGGGCCCGCGTACTGGTGGTGAACACCGACCGATTATCCACATCAACGCAGCCACAAAGCATACGCGATTTAACCCGGCCTGCCTTCAAGGGAAAGGCCGCCATTGCGAATCCGCTTTTTGGCACCACCGCTACGCACGTGGCAGCCCTGTTTTCCTATTGGGGCGAGGCCGAAGCCAAACAATTTTTCAGAGATTTGAAAGCCAATCAGATTCGGATTCTGGACGGAAATTCGGTGGTGAAGGACCGCACCGGCTCCGGCGCAATTTTAGCTGGTTTTACCGATACCGACGACGTCAATGTCGGGATTCAGGCCGGTATGCCGATCCAGCCGGTTTTTCCGGATAAGGAGGGAATCGGTACCCTGTTGATTCCCAATACGGTGGCTTTGATTCAAAACAGCCCCCATCCGGTCGAAGCGAAGCGGTTGATCGATTATCTGCTAAGCAAAGAGGTGGAGCGGAAACTGGCTTTTTGTCCTTCGGTCCAGATGCCGCTGCGTAAGGATGTACCCACGCCGACCAACTTTGTCACCATCGATCAAATCAAGGCCATGCCTGTCGACTACGAAAAGGTGGCTGAAGTCATGGATGCATCCGTACGGTTCGTTCAGGAAGCGTTTTTAAGATGATGCCAAAAAGGGGGGGGGGCCATCCAACCGCGAACCTTAAACATCAGTGCCTTATTGCTGTTCAGCCTTATCGCCTTAGCTCCGGCGGCACACATGCTGGTGCGATCCGTTTATGCTGACGGCAGCCTGTCATTGGCGCACTACATTTCTGTTTTTGGCGATCCGCGGCAAACCGGACTTCTCGGGCGCAGCCTGGGGATTGCTCTGGCAGCATCGCTTTTCGCAACGCTATTGGGTGTTATCCAGGCGTTTTTAATTTTGCGTAGCAATTTATCTGTCCGGCGATTTTGGCGGCGTATATATTTGCTGCCCCTTTGCATCCCCCCCCATGTACATGCCATTGCCTGGATCTATCTTTGCGGTGAGACCGGTCTTTTAAACCGCCTGCTATCCGCTCTATTGAAAAGCGCGAACCCGCTGTTGGATATTTATTCGCCCCTCTGGGCGGCCGCAATCCTGGCGCTGGCCCTCCATCCGCTGGTCACCCTTATGACATATAGCGGTCTGCTTTCCATGGATCAACGTCTGGAGGAGGCTGCCCGGCAATATCATCCGGTCTCCAAGGTCTTGCGTAAAGTGACCCTTCCGTTGCTCTTACCCCATATCCTTTCCGGTGGGACCTTTGTCTTTATCTTCGCCTTTTTTAATTACGGCGTGCCGTCCCTCTTACGTGTACATACCTATCCGGTGGAGATCTTCGCTCAGTTCAGCGCTTTTTATAATGAAGCCGCCGCCACGGCCCTGGCGGTGCCGGTAATAATGGTCGCCCTGGTTATCTTGACTGTTCAACGGTTTTGGATGAAGGAGCGCAGTTATGTCGTTATCGACGGCGGCAGAACACGTATCAAGGCGCTCGACCTTGGTTGGCTGAAGCATCCGGCGAACAGTTTTATGTTCGGATTATCGGCAACCGCCATATTCCTGCCGTTGTTGGTTCTTATTTTACAAACCCGGGCCGTGGCCACTTTTGCTGCTGTTTGGCGCAGTACCGGCAATGAGATCGTTATAACAACCGTATTATCGTTGACGGCTGCTTCAGTCATGCTGGCTTTGGCCTATCTTTTGGGTGCTATGCATCCAGCCGGCAACAGGCGAGTCGGTATTTGGCGCGACGTTCTGTTTTTTGCACCTTTAGCCTTCCCGGCCACGGTCTTGGGAATCGGGATGATTTACTTGTGGAACCGCCCGTATACCCAATTCATTTATACCAGTGCCGTAATCTTGATAATTGCCTATGCAGCCCGTTTTATTCCCTTTGTCCAGCAGGCGGTCATCGCCGGTATGCGCCAAGTCGGGCCCGGGCTGCGCGAAGCGGCCTTGTTGTACCAGAGAAGCTGGTGGAAGCGGACACTGAAAATTGAGGCGCCGTTATGTCTTCCCGGTCTGGTAGCAGGATGGACCATTGCTTTTATTCTTTGTATGGGTGAACTTGGTGTTACCTTGCTCGTGATTCCCCCGGGCCTGGGAACCATATCGTTAAAAATTTACAACCTGATGCACTATGGGGCCAATCAAATGGTTGCGGCGCTTTCACTTGTTTTGATTGCGGTAAATTTAGCCGTGGCTGCTTTTGCCGTTTTGTTCATCGTCCGGATTGGACGGAAAGGATTTGCCGTTAACTGAATGGCGCCTGGCAACGCGTACCAAAACACACACTAGCGAAAGTAGATGATGATTACGCTGGAAAAAATAACCAAAAGCGTATCCCCGGGGTTTGCGCTCAAAGACATCTCTTTGGAAGTAGCCAAGGGATCGACGCTGGCACTTTTTGGGCCTTCCGGCTGCGGCAAAACCACCACCCTGCGTTTGATTGCCGGATTCGAACGACCGGATTCAGGTTATATTCATATCGAAAGTAAGTTCGCCAGCAATCCGCGCAGAATGGTCGCCCCCCACCGACGCAACGTGGGCATGGTCTTTCAGGATTTGGCCCTCTGGCCGCACATGACAGTTGGCGCGCATTTAGATTTTGTAATGGATGGCCGAATCAAGGAGCGTACCTTGAAGAAGCGTAAAATTAGGCAAATGCTCGAAAAAGTTGAACTGGTCGATAAAGCGGCGGCATATCCCCATCAACTCTCCGGCGGTGAACGACAGCGTCTGGCCATGGCACGCGCTCTGGTTGTGGAACCGGCGGTGATGTTGATGGATGAGCCGCTGGCCAGTTTAGATGCTCATTTGCGTTCAACGCTACTGCGCGAGACCCGGACTCTGATCCAAGATATGAAAATGACTACGGTTTACGTGACCCATGCTTGGAATGAGGCCCTGTACCTGGCAAACCGGATCGCATTCATGAACGATGGACGCATCAGCAAAATCATGACCCAGGGTATTGCCCGCAAATACAATGATCAGGCGGTTGCCTTGATAAACCGGTAAAACGCAAGACACGAAATCCGCATCGTGCGGTTTTCGTGCATTTAAACATTACGGATATTGATACCGTATTTAGTAGCGAAAAAAACCGTATTGGGATTTTATGGAATTGAATTTATTAGAAAATACCGTCTATTTCTCCCAATAACCAATGCTACGGAAAGAGAATGATGAAAGCACAATACAATTCGCGCTGCAATGGCGGCTTAAGGACTGCGCTTCTTGTCATCATGGCCTTGCTGGCCGTGCCCATCCCCGGACAGGCGGGCCGTATTTTGAATTCGGTCCAAATTACACCGCTTCAAATTGATGTTTCCAAAGCCGAATCGGTTCAGATTAAATGGCATCAAACCGAAAACGGCCGCACGGACGTTTACATCTGCAATCTTAACGGCGGGATTGTCCGAACCTTACGGCAGCGGGCAGCTGCCAAGCGAGGTCGCCAAGAAGTATTCTGGGACGGACGTGATGACACCGGGCAAATGTGCCCTGCCGGCGTCTACCTGCCGATCATCAAGGTGCAAACCCGTCATCAAGGCAGTGATCTGTTTAATCCGACCGCCTCGGCCTGGGGCCTGCGGCTTGCGGATGCGGATATTTCTTACGATTACGCGACTCAGAAGGTGACCTATCGTCTCAGCCAGCCGGCCCTTTGCCAGATTCGCGCCGGCAAACAAAACGGCGGCCCGTGTTACAAAACCTTAACGCATTGGGAACCTAAAGCCGCCGGTGAATACCAGGTCGCCTGGGATGGCCGGGACGCCGGCGGAGTGACGGCAGTATGGCAATCCAAGGATTTTGCGCTGATGCTCGATGCCTTCTCCGTACCGGCAGAGGCCATCCTTCTGATCGGCTCCGAGGCACCGACACGCGGCTTAAGCCGGACGGAAAAACGCTTTCCCATCAAACCGCCCCATGGTGGACAAATCTTTCTGCACGCCATGCACCGGCGGGAACACTGCAAAGACATGACCATCAAAGCGGCTTGGGCCGCTTCCGGTCCAATCAAGGCCGGTCTGGCGACATTGCTGGTTTCAGCGGGACCCGACGTTGATCTTCAAATGCTTAGGCGGGAGCAGTTTGAAATATATCTCTTTATCGACGGTGAGTTGCTGTTTGAGGGACCTCAAAAGCAACTACCGGCTTCTTTAAACATCGACACCACCGCCCTTACCAACGGTACCCATATTATTACCGTCAATTTGCGGACCAGCGAAGATCATTTGGGTGCGTTTTCACTAAAGTTTATGGTCGCAAATTAAAGCGCTGCCAGTCGTACTTATGCGACACAGTGCTGCCGAATGCTGTTAAATTGACAGCTCCCCGGGGGACAATATGCCGATACGGATCGTAATCCATACCACCTTATTAATTGCTCTGATTGTCTTGAAGATGCTCTGCAGTGCGCAAACTGCAGCGGCTGGAACGGTTGATTATTCTTACGATGACATGAAGCGTCTCGTCCGAACGGTTTATGATGATGCCACGGTGGAAGATTACCTTTACGATCTGATGGGCAATCGCCTAAGCCGTCATACCGTCTTGTCCTCATCTCCGGCCAATACGCCGCCCAATGCGCCGTCTTCGCCAATCCCCGTGAATAACGCCACCGGTATCCTCGCCTTTAATGTCGGCTTGCGCTGGAGCGGGGGAGATGCCAACGCTGGCGATGCCGTCATCTATGATGTGTACTGCGACACGGTAAATCCACCGGGCCTTTATACGCGCACCACGGAAACTTCGGTCGATATCGCTCGTTTAGCTCGTCAACAGACCTACTACTGGATGGTGATTGCGCGCGATTCGCGCGGCGCTGCTGTGGAAGGTCCACTCTGGCAGTTTACCACCGTCAACACACCGCCTAATGCGCCCGCATACAGCACACCGCATATCAACAGCACTGTCGTACCGGATAACGTTTACCTTACCTGGCAAGCCGCCACCGATCCGGATGCCGGCGACACCATTGTCGATTACGACATATACTTCGGCACCTCGGCGACACCGCCTCTAGTCGCCGGCAACCAAACCGGGCTGTCTTACCCTTTGGGTACCCTTTTACCCGGTACGGTTTACTACTGGCGCATCGTGGCCCGCGATAACCTCGGCGGCACCAGTACCGACAGCCCGATCTGGTCCGTAACGACCTCGGACCATTCGGCAACCGTGCTTACCGACCGGACTTTCAGCCAGGATACAACCTTGACCGCAGCAGACGGCCCGTATTCAGTGACCAACAATGCAACCGTAGCAACCGGTGCGACACTGACCATCGAGCCCGGCACCATCCTTAAATTTGAAAACGGTGCCGGTCTTGTGGTCAACGGTAACCTGGCAGCCCAGGGCACAGCGGGCCAGCCGATCATCTTCACTTCCGTCACCGATGACCGGTATGGCGGGGACACCAATGGCGATGGGAATACAACATTTTCAGCCCCCGGAGACTGGACCGGCATTCAGGTTACCGGGTCCACTGCGGGTCTGATATTAAACATGCGCTATTGCCGGGTTTTCTTCGCAAATAACGGACTGACAGTGACGCGCACCAGTGGTAACGCCGATGTTGTGATCGACCAATCCGAATTTCGCAATAATGCCGCTGACGGCATTAATATCAATGCAATCGGCGGTTCAACCGTTATGCTGGCGCTGGACGGAACCGCCATGACCCACAACGGCGGCCGGGGCTTTTACAGCTATGCCGAAGCCAATACGCTGCTCGGCGGCCATGTCAACGGCAACACCATCAGCAACAACGGCGGTTATGGTCTTTATGTATACGGCTATTTCAAAACCAATATCGATTTAGTGATCGACGGTAATCTGATCGAGGCCAATCAAAATTATGGCATCTATCTTTACGCTTGGACCGGTTATGATGTGCGCACCTATTTTACGGTGAGCAACAACAGGATCCTGGCCAGCGGCACCGGGATTTATTGCTACGCTTACAGGGGTCCGATGACGGTGACCATAAGTGACAATGAGATTGCCAACGGCAGCGACGGTATCTACTGCCGCAGTGATGTGGACAGCAGCAGCCAAAAAGGCGACATCACGGCCCTGATTTCAGGCAACGAGATTCACCACAACAGTGGCCGCGGCATCCGCTGCTATGCGCATCAGTATTACAGCAAAATCTATCCGGAGATACGGGCCAACCGGATATATAGCAACGGCGGCGACGGAATCTCTTGCGGTATGGATTCTGTTCCATCATCTTACGGCCTGAGGATGACACCGGTGATTACCTTGAATACGGTTATCGACAATGCAGGTCGGGGTATTTTCTGCCGGGCAACGGCGGCGGCAGATATTTTTTATAACGAAATCCTCTACAATTCCGGTGAGGGTCTTTACCTGGCGGGTGCCAATGGCTCAAAAGTGCATTTTAACATTTTGCACGGCAACGGGGGCGCTTACGATCTGCATAACGGAAATGGGTCCAGTGTCAATGCACGGTCAAATTACTGGAGCCATGCGGCCGGCGCTGAGATGCAGGCCGGGGTTAATCCCAAGAACATCACCCGTCTGTTTGATATTTACGATGATAACGACCAAGGAACGGTCTACTACAGCCAGTGGCTGACTGAGCCGGTGGTGTTACCGGAGACGATTGTCTCCAACATCATCGCGCCGGTGGATGGCAGTGCCCAGAAAAGCCGGGTATTGCAGATTGAAGGCATTGCGGTATCTCCGGCGGGAGTCAGTTATGTGGAGGTTAGCATTGATGGGGGTGATAGCTGGTATCGGGCCACCGGGGCGCGAAATTGGCACTATGACTGGGAGGTGCCGGCAGATGGGACATACACCTTCGATTCCCGTGCAGTGTACACTGGGGCTGACGGTGATTTGATCGAGGTTCCGACCGCACAGGTTACGGTGACGGTGGACAGCAGTTTGCCCACCACCACGGGGCTTTTAACAGGAGACGAAGCCTGGTCGGGTGAAATCCTGCTGACAGGGGATGTGACCGTGCCCGCCGGCGTGACCTTGACCATAGAGCCGGGGACAACGGCACGGTTTTTGGCCTTAAATGACGATCAGGGGTCCGGCAGCAACGGTTCGCGGGCCGAGTTGATCGTCAGGGGGGCGCTGGTGGCAGAAGGTACGGCCGAACAGCCGATTGTGTTTACCTCCTCTTCATCGGATCCGAATAAAGGTGACTGGTACGGTATCCGGCTGGTGGCTGATGCCAATGATGCGTCCATTAGTCTGGACCACTGTACGGTAGCGTATGCCGCTGTCGGCGTTGCAGCGGCAGTGGCGGCAGACACCCACAATGTCGTCGTCAACATTGCCCACTGCACCATCCATCAAACGTCGAGTCATGGTATTCATGTATCCGGGCAGATGGGCTCCCGGACCACCATAGATATTGCCGCAAACAATGTCATGTATAATGACGGGCACGGGATTTATTTTGAGATGCGGAATCCTGCCACCCAGCTAAACGGCAGCATCACAGACAATGAAATATCGAATAACGGCGGTTATGGTCTTTATGTATACGGCTGGTACAAAACCAATATCGACTTAGTGATCGACGGTAATCTGATCGAGGCCAATCAAAACTATGGCATCTATCTTTACACTTGGACCGGTTATGATGTGCGCACCTATTTTACGGTGAGCAACAACAGGATCCTGGCCAGCGGCACCGGGATTTATTGTTACGCTTACAGGGGTCCGATGACGGTGACCATAAGTGACAATGAGATTGCCAACGGCAGCGACGGTATCTACTGCCGCAGTGATGTGGACAGCAGCAGCCAAAAAGGCGACATCACGGCCCTGATTT
>Ga0209791_1000322_pt1 | contig 19481 bp, 14 predicted proteins | sample WorMetTyACAVOLI1_FD_187422 | JGI IMG/M metagenome (GOLD analysis project Ga0209791, IMG submission 187422) | Marine gutless worms symbiont microbial communities from Max Planck institute for Marine Microbiology, Germany - Olavius algarvensis... ... | reverse complement strand
ACCCTGTTTACTCGTTTACCAACCGGGGTACAGCAGATGTATCGACGAAGACGACGAGAACGCGCGGAACTGATCGAGAAAACACAGTATGTTCTTTCCTATTAACTTTCCCCGGACAGCTGTGCGCGCAAGCGGGGATCTTGCACAGACGGCGCTGTTATAAGATTCCGATACGTCGGAGCCCGCCGGGCCGCGTAGGCTTGCGCGGGAATGACTATTGATCACCGGGTATCTCGCAAAGGCGCCGTGGTTTCTAGATTCCGATACGTCGGGGCCCGCCGGGACCCATAGGGCCTAAAGCCGTGCAGTTACGCGGGGAATGACTGCTTAGGTATACGCCATTCGGGTACGACCCCTGATTCTTTTGTCCTGTGTCAAGTCCGCATGGCTTGGCTTTGGCGTAAACGCATGGGAATGTTATTATTGAGAATCCCAATAACAACTAAATATTTTATTGAAATCAAAGCTATATTTAGCGATATTAATGCCGTTTCAATGTTGAGGAGCATGCTGCTTAAATGAGTGAGCACCCCCCAGGCCAACTAATAAGTAAAATTTTCAATGCAACAGTTACTGCACCATTTAAACCAGTATTGGCAGTCGGTGATCGAGTTTTTCGCGTTCGACGTCGCGCTGCTGTCCGAGCCGGATATGATTGTTCGGCTGCTGGTACAGTTGTTTCTGTTGGTTTGTTCGGCCTTTTTTTCCAGCTCTGAAACCGCGCTTTTTTCCCTCTCCCGACTGGATTTGCAACAGCTCCGCCAGGAGCAGAATCCCCGCTCCGCAACCATCCACGAATTGCTGGATCAGCCCCGCAGGCTAATCATTTCGATATTGAGCGGCAATGAACTGGTCAACATCGCCGCCGCGGCGAACATGGCGTCGATATTATTTGCGCTGTACCAGCCGGACAAAGTGTTCATGATCAATTTGCTGGTGATGGTGCCGCTGTTGCTGCTGTTCGGTGAAGTCACGCCTAAAACCATTGCCGTATCCAATCCGGTTAGATATTCCACGCGCGTCGTCGCCATACCCCTGGCGTTGTGGATCAACCTGATCGCACCGGTACGTTGGGCCATTCGGGGTATTGCCGACTGGATCACGACGCGGGTGGTTGGCGAAATCAAGGCCGCGGACAATATTTTGCAGGTCGACGAATTTCTGACCCTGGTGGAGCAGGTGTCGGAAGAGGGGGGCCTCGACGCCACCGAGCGGGCCTTGATCTACAACCTGCTGGAAGCCAACGAAACAGAAATTGTCGAAGTCATGACGCCGCGCACGCAGATGGCGTTTCTCAACATAGAAATGAGCGTCCCCGAGATGATCGAGAAATTCATCTCCTACCGGCATCCCCGGGTTCCTGTTTTTAAAACCCATCGCGACAACATCGTCGGCTTTGTGCACGCCGAGGATATTTTGCGCCTGGTGCTCGACGATACCGATCAATCCGAGCTGCGCCATGAAGATATCATGCACCCGCCGGTGGTTGTGCCATTGACCAAAAAAGTGGATGAAATGTTCGATTTCTTCCAGGTGAACGAAGTGCGCGCGGCGGTCTGCCTCAACGAATTTGGCGGGGTAGAGGGATTCATCACCATGCGCGGCGTACTGAATTTCATTTTCGGCGATATCAGCGGCGGCTCGCGGGCGACCGCCGGGTTCTACCAAGAAAAGGATTACAACATTTACGAAGTGCCGGGCGATATGAAACTGAACGATTTCGATAATCTGACTAATTTCGGCATTGAAGACCCGCGCATGACGACGATTGCGGGATTCGCATTCCGCCTGCTCGACCGCCTGCCGCGCGAAGGCGACAAGGTGGAGTTCGAAGACATTATCATCCAGATTCTTGAAATGGACGATCATCGAATTTCACGGGTACGCGTGGCCAAGGGTGTCGATGCCGAGGATTTCGACCAGGAAGAAGGGGTCATCCAGGCTGAAAAGGAAGTCGATCCGCAGGCGGAAAGCCGGGAAGAAATCGATGACATCCCGGAAGACGTCGACGATACGGTCGAGCTTGAACCGGAAGACGAAACCGAACTGGTGGAGAAGGTATCATGACTATCCTGTGGCTGGTTTTCGGCATCGTTGTTCTACTGCTGATCAAGGGCTTTTTCTCCGGTTCGGAGATCGCATTGGTCAATTCCGACAAGGTAAAGCTGACCGCCCGGGCCAATCAAGGTCACCGCGGCGCCAAAGAAGTTCTCGAGTTATTCAAGACGCCCGACGTCTTGCTGGGTACTACCCTGGTAGGCACCAATATCGCGACGGTCGCGCTCACCACGCTGGTAACCGTATTGTTTATCGGCCTGTTTGGCGAGCGCGGTGATTTTTACGCGTTTCTGATTTTTACCCCGATTCTGTTGATTCTCGGGGAGATAGTCCCGAAGAGTATCTTTCAGCAAAAATCCGATGTGGTAGCGCCCATTGCCATATTCCCGTTAAAAATCTTCTCGCTGATTTTTTACCCGATTATTTTTGTGTTTTCGCGCGTTGCGCGGCTGCTGGCGCGATTGTTGGGCGGCGGCAAAGTCGAGCAAAACCTGTTCATGACGCGCGAGCAGATTCGTTCGGTGGTCGAGATGACCGAGAGAACCTCGTCGATAGACGCCTTCGACCGCGGCCGCATCCGCCGCGTCATACGCTTCTGCGACACCACCGTGGGGGAAGCGATGATTCCCATCTCCGACGTGACGGCCATTGGCCATACCCGCGGGATCTTGCGCGCAATCGCGACGGTCCGGCGTAAAGGTTATAACCGTTTGCCGGTGTATAAGGGAAATATCAGCAACATCATCGGCATCGCGACGCTGACCACCTGGGATTTAATGCAGGACTCGACCGCCCAGAAAAATCTGGAGGATTTGATCAAACCCGCCCAGTACGTATTGCAGCTGCAAACCATCGATGAGTTGCTGCCGATCCTGCGCCAGCGGGAAGATCATATGGCAATCGTGGTCGATGAGTATGGTTCTGCGATCGGCATCATAACCATGGAAGACATCATCGAAGAAGTGGTCGGCGATATCGACGTCGGTTACGATTTCGAAGAGTATCTGCCGCGCCGCAAAAAGGTATTCGAAACGCTCGACGACGATTCCTACCTGGTCGATTCACGAATGTCCGTATCCGAGGTAAATGATCTGCTGGATATCCATTTGAACACCAAGGTGTCCTACACCATCGGCGGTTTGGTAATGAGCCAACTCGGTCATATTCCGAACTATGGCGAAAGCATGGTCGAGCAGGGTTATAAATTCAGCGTCGAAGAGCGTACCGATAAGGCCATCGTAAAGCTGAAAATAGAGTCGGTTTAACGGGGCGGGACCGGCAACCGGCTCGATTCTGTCGGTTACGGATCGAAAGCCGTCTGGTTCAGGCTTCAATCAATTTTAATAAGATTCCACTCGCTCGCCCCGGAATCCGGGCTTCCGGAAATGATCCAGAAACTCGATAACCCGATGCCGTCATTGCTGATCGTCCATTCGCCCTTCGCATCGTAAAATCCGGTCACCACATTCGAATCGGCATCGAACTTGATCCGATTCCCCTCGAGCCGGCCGGTTATCCGGGTTCTGTTTTCAGGTATAAAAAGGAAGCATTGAAAATATTGCCGACGGATTCGTCGTCGAGCCTAACTGGAAAATAAACACCTGCGATCTGATCCCTGCGAAAAAGATAAATGCCGGCCTCGTTTGCTTCAGGTGTTACAAGCCCGGAAAATCGGGGCCCGGGTGCCGATGCGCAAGCGCTGAGAAGAACAGCAGCTGCGATAAATAACGAAAAGCCGATCAATTTAGCCATCAGCGCCTCCGGATCGAATTATAATCGGAAACGGGATTGAATGGCGGCTACGAATTTGCAAGCATCCGTGAGCTGCCCTGGAATGCATCCCGGCAAGGCAGTCACGCCGACGCGTTGCCGGAATTGCAACATCCTAAATAGTCCACAGGGATTCGGCACGGGGATATAATTTCGCCAACACGCCAGCGAAATCCATGGCGTGAGAGGACCCGCTACCGCCGGGGTCAACGAGGCGGTCGTATTCGGGGGAGGCCCGACAATGAATCGATCTACAGCACAGGCGCCGGCGCGCTCGAATTACGATGTCGTCATCGTCGGCGGCGCAATGTATGGCGCTTCGGTGTCCTGGTTTCTCGCCGATAATCCGGATTTCGACGGCTCCATTCTCGTAGTCGAACGCGAACCGACCTATACGGCCTGCTCGACCACCCACACCAACAGTTGCATGCGCCAACAGTTTTCGCGCGAAATAAACGTGCGGATCTCGCAATTCGCCGCCGATTTCGTCAAAAACCTGCAGCGCTACATGGGTGACGACCCGCGCGTGCCGAATCTGCCGATCCAGAGTTACGGTTATATGTACCTGGCCGACAACGAGCCTTTTGCCGAAGTGTTGCGCGCAAGCCAGCAAGTGCAGGCCGCCTGCGGCGCGGGCACCAGATATTTGACCGCCGAGGAGATCGGCCGCGATTACCCCTTTTATAACCTCGAAGATATCATCGGCGGCAACCACAATCTCGTCGACGAAGGTTATTTCGACGGCGGCACGCTATTCGACTGGTGGCGCCGTTCGGGCAAGGAAAAAGGCGTCGAGTACCTCGGCAACGAGGTCGTCGCGATGGCGCTCAATGCGGGCGGCACCCGGGTCGAGAGCGTCACGCTGAAATCCGGCGAGAGCGTGGCCTGCGGCACGGTGGTCAACGCGTCGGGGCCGCGTGCAGTGTTGACCTCGCGCATGGCGGGAATCGAAGTGCCGGTGGAACCCCGCAAGCGTTATACCTTCATCTTCGACGCGGAACAGCCGCTGGACCGCGATCTGCCGCTGACCATCGATCCGAGCGGCGTGCATATGCGCACCGATGGCGCCTATTACCTCGCCGGTTGCCCGCCCGACGAAGATCCCGCGGTCGACTACGACGACTACCAACAGGACTACGATATCTGGCAGGAAAAAGTCTGGCCGATCGTCGCCACGCGCATTCCGCAGTTCGAAGCGATCAAGCTGGTCAATTCCTGGGCCGGTCATTACGCGTTTAATACCTTCGATCAAAATGCGATCCTCGGGCCGCATACGCGCGTCGAAAATTTTATTTTCGTCAATGGCTTTTCCGGCCACGGCCTGCAACAGTCGCCGGCGATGGGGCGCGGCACGGCGGAGTTGATCGTCTATGGCGAGTACCGCTCGCTGGATTTATCGCCGTTTAATTTCACGCGTATCGAACGCGGCGAGCCCTTCAACGAAAAGGCGATTATATGAAGCTCGCGGCCAATTCCTTTAAGCGGACGCCAGCCTGGCGATAGACCCGGATCGGTGCTGGGATTGAGCGCGGCGCGGGCGGGCCTAAACCTCTGCTGTCCAACGCGGTTTGCGGCCGGCCGAGCAAACCGGGCTGACTCCAGCGGCCATTTGGTTTATACTCCGCGCCGCAACAACAATAACTAAGCACAAAAAAACAACAATTAATCAAAGTAGAGACAGGAGGGGCTCGATGAAGACGTCCATGCCGGAACTCGCCGTAAGCAAGCCACACCGGGGTTTGCGCCAAGCCGTTTTATTCCTTTTCACGTTCGGATTTTCGCTGATGACCGGCTTTGCCGTGCAGGCGCAAACGGTCGAACAGTCGCTAACCGCCTACGGGGCGAACGACGAAATCGTCGTCAAGGTTCACTTTACCGATATCGGCGTCGCACAGCGCATCGCCAAGACCTGGGAGCCACGCGAGTCGAAATACGATCTCGGATATCTGATATTGCAAGAGCAACGCAGCGAAATCGAACGCTTGCTCCAGCTCAAGGACCAGTTGGGTATTACGGTGACGATCGACGAGGACGCCACCGCCACCGAGCGGCTCAAACTTCAGGGCCTGGCCCCGCAAAAAAAAGCCCGGGACTGAATCAGATCGACCCTGCGGCCAGCAGCCGGATTGAGGCACAGCAAAGCGCGGCGCTGAGTTTCGTCGGCATCCCCGGATTCGCCTGTTACCGTACGGTCGAGGAAACCTACGCCACCGCCGAAGACATCGTACTGAACTACCCCAATCTCGCCAGCTGGACCGATGTCGGCGACTCCTGGGAAAAGACCAACAGTTTTGGCGGTTACGACATGAATGTACTGCGCTTGACCAACCTGTCCATCCCGGGTCCGAAACCGACCATCTTCATTACCAGCTCGATCCATGCGCGCGAATACACCACCGCCGAGTTGATGACCCGTTTCGCCGAACTGCTGGTGGCGGAATACGGAGTCGACGCCGATACCACCTGGATTCTGGATCACACCGATGTCCGACTGATGTTGGTGGCCAATCCGGACGGCCGCAAACAGGCGGAAACCGGCATCCTGTGGCGCAAGAACACCAATCAAAATTACTGCGGCGCCACCAGCAATAGCCGCAGCGCCGACTTGAACCGCAACTTCACTTATGAGTGGAGTTGCTGCAACGGCTCCAGCGGCAACCAGTGCAGCAACACTTATCGCGGCTCCTTTGCCGGTTCCGAGCCCGAGACCCAGGCGGTCATCAACCAGCTGTCGTCGATCTTCCCCGATGCACGCGGACCCAACGTCAACGATCCGGCGCCGCTCGACACCAGCGGCATGTATCTGGATATCCACAGTTCGGGCCGTTTGCTGTTGTGGCCCTGGGGCTTCACTTCGAACCCGGCGCCGAACGGCACCCAGTTGCAGACGTTAGGGCGCAAGCTCGCCTTTTTTAACGGGCATACGCCACAGCAGTCTATCGGTTTGTACCCCACCGACGGCACCACCACCTCCTACGGTTACGGCGAGCTCGGCCTGGCATCCTATACCTACGAGCTCGGCACCGAATTTTTCGAATCCTGCAGTTACTTCGAAAATACGCTGCTACCGGACAACATTCCGTCGCTGCGTTACGCGCTCAAGGTAGTGCGCGCACCCTATCAATTGCCGGCCGGGCCCGAGGGCTACGGCATTAGCTTATCGCCCACCGCGACCAGCGGCGTGCCGGCGGGCACCGACGTGACCCTCCAAGTGACGTTTAACGATGGGCGCTACAACAATAGCAACGGCAGCGAGCCGACCCAGAATATCGCGGCGGTCGAATACACCATCGACCAGCCACCCTGGGAGGCCGGCGCCAGCCCGCAAATCATGTCGGCGGCGGATCTTTCCTTCGACAGCAGTGTCGAGGTAGCGCAGGCGGTGATCGATACCAGCGCTCTGGCCGAAGGCCGGCACACGGTTTTCACGCGTGCGCAAGATGCGGCCGGTAACTGGGGCACGGTAACCGCGGTGTTTCTCGATATCGACAATAACGCGACCTTGCCGACCATTCTGTTCGATGACAATTTCGAAACCGATCTCGGTTGGCAGGTCAACCCGAACGCCACCGACACCGCCTCCACCGGCCAGTGGGAGCGCGCCGATCCGCAACCGACCACATCCGGCATTACGATGCAGCTCGGCGATACCGTCAGCGGTAGTTTCGACCTCGTCACCGGACCGCTGGCCGGCAGCAGTGCCGGCACCAACGACATCGATGCCGGTGTGACCTCGATCCGCTCGCCCGATATTGCGATTCCGGCCGGGGCCAGCAATGTCGAGCTCAGCCTGTATTCCTACCTGGCGCACCAGACCAACGGCAGCGCGGACGATTTTCTGCGCGTTACGGTGGTCGGCAGCAGTAGCCCTAACCAGGTCGCGCTGCAGGAAACCGGCGCTGCGAACGAGGACGCCGCGAGCTGGGTGCAGTCGACGATTGCGCTCAACGGTTTCGTCGGCGAAACCATCTACCTGCTGATCGAGGCCGCCGATGCGGCCGGCGGCAGCCTGGTCGAAGCCGCGGTGGATGACGTTCGCGTCAGCGCCGTGGTGCCGGCCGGCGGCAACCAGGCGTCGGCGGTTGACGCAGGGACGCCGATCGCGCTCGATTTTCCGGCCGCGGCCGCATTGAACGGCAGCGTCACCGACGATGGTTTGCCCGATCCGCCGTCCGCGGTCTCCACTAGCTGGAGCCAGGTCTCGGGCCCGGGAACCGTGTCCTTCGCCAATTCGTCGGCGACCGCCACTAGCGCGACTTTTAGCGCCAGCGGGGTTTACACGCTGCGCCTGAGCGCCGATGACGGCGAATTGCAGGCCGCAGACGAGGTGGTGGTCAGCGTCAATGGCGCGCCCGCTGCCGCTGCCGGCGCCGATTTGACGATTACGTTACCGGCTTCAGCCGCGCTCAACGCGAGCGTCAGCGACGATGGCCTGCCTAATCCGCCCGCCGCGCTGACCACTAACTGGACTGCGGTCAGCGGTCCGGGAACGGTCAGTTTCGCCGACGCGGGCGCGGTCGACACCACGGCCAGTTTCTCCGCTGCCGGAACCTACCTGTTGCGGATTACCGCGGACGACGGCAGCCAGTCGGTCAGCGACGATGTCCAGGTGACGGTTAACCCGCCGCCGAATACGGCGCCGAGCGTGAGTGCCGGTGGGGATATTTCGGTCGGTTTGCCGGCCGCGGCCGCGTTGAACGGTAGCGTGAGCGATGACGGCTTGCCCAATCCGCCCGGCACAGTAACGACGGGCTGGAGCCAGATTAGCGGTCCGGGAACCGTGACCTTTGGCGACGCCGCCGCGGTCGCTACCAGCGCCAGTTTTTCCAGCGCCGGCACTTATGTGTTGCGCCTAAGCGCGGACGACGGTGAATTTACCGTGAGTGACGATGTGCAGGTAATCGCGAGTAATACACCGCCACCGAACGATCCGCCGGTGGTCGGCGCGGGCGCCGATCAGACGATTACCTTGCCAGCGGCGGCGGCGCTTGCCGGCAGTGTCAGCGACGATGGTCAGCCCAACCCGCCGGGAACTACCACTAGCAATTGGACCGTGGTTAGCGGCCCGGGCAGCGTGACCTTCGGCGATGCGTCCGTGACCGCTACCAGCGCCAGTTTCTCCGCTGCCGGAGTTTACCTGTTGCGTCTGACCGCCGACGATTCCGCGCTGAGCGCGAGCGACGACGTGCAGATTACGGTTAATCCGGCCGCGGGTATCTGTCCGGTCGGCTCGATCGATTTCAACAGCTTCGGACTCGAATCCTATTCCAACCAGGATTTGTCCGGCGGTGCGGCCGCTTCGGCCGATGGCACCGAAGTGACGCTGACCGGCAACGCCTGGAAACGCTCCTTGCAAAGCTACAACCTGACGCCGAACAGCGTGCTCAAGTTCGAATACGCGAGCAGCAACCAGGGTGAGATCCATGGTATCGGCTTCGATGCCGACCAGACGCTGAACGACGCCGCGCGCTTGTTCCAGTTCTGGGGCGACCAAAACTGGACCGGCGGCGGTGCGATCGATTACTCGCCCAAGTACAGTGGCGGCGGCGCATTCCAGGCTTACTCGATTCCGGTGGGTGCATCCTATTCGGGTTCAGGTTTCCGCCTGGTGCTGGTGAACGACAAGGATACCGGCAGCGCCGACAACAACGGCACTTACCGCTGCGTGCGCCTCGAGGAAGAAGTACCCGTGGCCTGCGAGACCGAACAGAACTTCGAAAGCGGGCTCGGAGGCTGGAGCAATAGCGCAGCGAGTAGCTGCAGCACCGGTAGTTACGTGCTCGGTACGCCGACCGTGGTCAATAACGGCGGGGTAGTAACCCAGCTGGCGGGCGATCATACCAGCGGTTCCGGTTCGGCGTTGTTCTCGGCCTTTAATACCACGGCTGGCAGCGACGACATCGACGGCGGCACCTGTATTGCCGAGTCACCGGTTTACAACGTGACGGCCGGTTCCGACCTGTCCATCTGGTATTTCCACGGCCAGCGCGATGCCGGCGACGACAGCGGTGACTTCTTCGATCTCGAACTGTCGCTGGATGGCGGCACCAACTGGACGTCGCTCGCGTCGAATGGCGATCAGACACTGGACGCCGCCTGGACCGAGGCTACCGCCGCGGTGCCGGCGGGTTCCGCGGTCAAGATCAGAATCAGCGCGGCCGACGGCACGGCCGACGGCGATTTGATTGAAGCCGGCGTCGACGATCTGCGCATCTGCGCCATTCCTTAGGCGTATTGTCTCCTACCAGCCGGGGCCGAAGGGCTCCGGCTGGCAGAGGCTTCGATCCCGGTCGAGGCTTACTGCGGTAAGTCCCGCCCCAGCAGCATCGCCAGGAACAAGTCGCGGGCGTTGTCGGGCCGGTCGCGGTAAACCTCGAATTTCGCATGCCGCGATGCCGATCCCACACCCAGATCGATACCCCACATCGGCGTAATGCCGGTGGGCAGCATCGAGTAGCGGATATCGGTCAACACGCTGGCGCGGCCGGGATCGGGTACGACATAACCGTCGGCGAGCTTCGAAAATCGCGCGATGTCGCCCGCCAGCACCGACTCCATGTCGAGTTCCGGACGATCTCGCTCTAGCTTGAATTGTCGCACCGTGTCGCCGGGATAAACACGATCCGGACCCGGGCCGACGCGGATTGCATCGACGTAGAACAGATCGTCGCTCTGGTAAACCGAGCGCCACAAGACCAGGTTCGCCAGCGTGGGTTTGACGATCATGCGCTGCGGCTCGTGCCCGCGTTGTTGCGCGAGTTCGATCGCGGCTTGCAGCGCGTTTTGATGCTGCCACAGGCCGAGCAGCAAGTAGGCCCCGGCCAGCGCCAGGCCGGCGCGCGCCGGCCGCGGTTTGCAATACTTGATTCCCAGGATCAGCGCGATCACCAGCACCAGCGAAAACACCGGGTCGACGATGGCGATGACGCTCCAGGCGATGCGCGTATCGCTGAACGGCCACAGCAGGTGGGTGCCGTAACTGGTACAGGCGTCGAGCAGCCCGCTGGTGGCGTAACCCAACAAGGCGTACCAGTAGATTCTTTTAAATCCCAGGCGATTGCGTAACAACGGCCATAGCAACAAGGCCGCGATCAGCGCGCCCACCGGGATGAATATCAACGCATGCGTAAAGTGCCGGTGAAATTCGAGGTTCAGCAGCGGATCGTCGGCGGCGCCGATAAAGACATCGGCATCGGCCAGCAGGGCGGCGGCAAAACCGATGGCCGCCGCGCCGCGCGACTCTTTCCCGCTTGCCACCGACGACGCCAGTACACCCCCCAGCAATCCCTGAGTTAACAAATCCAAAGCTTAGACTCCAAAGGTAAAATGATGCAGGCGGTTATCATAACGGAATCGAGCAATAGTTGTGCCCGCCAGTCTGAAACGGCGTTGCCCTTTGTCCTGCTTCTATCGAATCCAAGTCTTCAATTCAGGCAGTTCAATCGCGTACTTAGTGTTAAGCCCATCACACTAACCCCGGTATGCCTTTGACAGAGCTAAATTCTGTTGGCTAGGTTGATCACAGTTAATAAGCGACCGCTAGGTGATTCATCGATTAGCCAAGATCGCAACTCGAAACATTAGTCGATAAACGAAAAACAAACACAGGGACCTTAGGAGGGTTTGTGGTTCGTACAAGCGTAGCTCTTATTCAATTTCTGCTCTGGTGTTATGCGCCTTGTCGGCGCCAGTCCTCGCCGAAGCACCCTACCTGCAAGACAACACGCTTTATATTCTCGGCACCGATGGACCGGATTCGATACAGGTTTCCGATGACGGAAATCAATGGAAGATAAAAGTCATCTGCAACGATGGCGAATACGAACAGGAAGTCTGGTTTGCGCAGTCGGACGTCAACATGGTCGTCGCCAAGGCCTGTGCCGGTGACGACCAATTGCAATTTTCGGGCGAGGCCGACATACCGTTTTTCGCCTACGGCGATGCGGGTGACGATCAACTCCAGGGCGGTCCTTCTGCAGACACCATCTTCGGCGGCGCAGGTAACGACCAGATTCAAGGCAACGACGGCAACGATACGCTCATCGGCGGCAGCGGGTCCGACGATATTCAGGGCGGTAACGGCACCAATACAATTACCCAGAAGATCTAACGGAAACGGCACCACCAGCTGCTCGTTTAATCGGTCTCCCGAAGCATTCGACGCCGCATATTCGGTTAACGAAGACTCTCCGCTCAGTATCGAACTACAGGCTTCCGACCCCGAATCGGATCCGCTGACTTATATTATTCAGACCTAGCCCCAGGGTGAAGTTACCCGCGCAAAAATCGCAAAAATCGGGGTCTTGCCTTTTGCCTAATTCTTCTCTAGCTTGCCGCCATGGCGAGGCCACTTCGAATCGAATTCGCAGGGGCACCTTATCATGTCACCTCACGAGGCGATCGGCAGGAAGCAGTATTCGTAACCGATAGCGACAGAATTGCATTTCTCGAAATCCTGGGCCAGTTGGTCGAGAACTACAATTGGCTGATTCATGCCTACTGTTTGAAGGATAATCACTGCCACCTGCTGATCGAAACGCCGGATGGCAATCTCAGCAAAGGCATGCGGCAACTCAATGGCATTTATACTCAAACCCATAATCGGAATACCCATCGAGTAGGGCATGTCTTTCAGGGACGCTACAAGGCAATCTTGGTTCAAAAAGAGTCCTACTTGCTGGAATTGGCCCGGTATATCGTGCTCAACCCGGTACGCGCTCGAATGGTTCGTAAAGCCGGTGACTGGACCTGGGGCAGCTACAGCGACACCGCGGGATTGCGGGAGGCGCCCGTTTGGCTGCACACTGACTGGCTGTTGAGCGCCTTCGGGCGCCGGCTGTCATCCGCCAGGAAAAAGTATCTGCAATTCATGGACGAGGGTAGGAATCAGCCATTTCCCAGGGAGTCTCTGCGAAACCAGGTATTCCTCGGCAGTGACGCTTTTGTTGACAAGATACACCTAAGGATTGATGAAGATCGCGATCTGAACGAGATACCTAAATCACAGCGGCGCGCAAAGCCCCGTTCGCTCGAATACTATGCGCAAACTGCGGTTAGCCGCGATCAGTCGATAATCGCCGCCTATGCGAGCGGTGGATACAGTATGAAGCAAATCGGCGAATTCCATGGATTGCACTACTCCCGAGTCAGCCGGATCATAGCTGCCAAAGAAATAGAGGCCAAAGGCAAGACCTGAACCGAATGGCACATACTTAAGCCATGGCGGTCATTCCCGCGTAAGCCTGCGCGGGAATGACTAGAGCTGGGATGAGGTTTAGCTAAATCAGGACGATTGGCACTGGACCGATAGCCCCCCACTGGAGGCTTAATTCAAACTACCGGCCATGCCGGTAGTAGGTGAGTTCCCTACCGATGGTAAAGTCTGCGTCCCTAGGTAAGATTTACTGATCGAATTTGGGGACTCGGCCGACGTAAGCTTCGAGCTCGCGCAATTCGTCGTCGTCATGGTCGATTACTTTTGCAACGCTCATGCCCATTACCTCGTCGCCGCTAAAATCGATCTGATGCGCATTGTGATGCGTCGCCTCGAAAACCTCGGACATGTTTTTTGCGTGCAGCACCGTTTTGCCATAGCAATTGCAATAATACAGATTGCTTGGCAAAGCCTTCAAAAAGCAGGCTGTCCCGCGTATGCCTATAGTTGCATTGGTAGTGATGATGCTGCGTTTGCGGCCGGTTTGGAATACGCTTAGCAATCTACCGGTTAATAGCCGCAGGGAATCGATAATCGAATCGTCCTTCGATTCGATGATCATCGAGGTATACTCTTTGAGCATGAAAGCATCGCCGTCGATGCTGAAGCTGATGCGGCCATTCCGGCTGGTGGTGACTCGATCGTTGGCCCGAATGGTTGAATCGGGCGTCGCCGGCTCTTTATTGATAAAAACCTTGCCGCTGAGCCGATGAATATTGCCGGCGCGCGCCGAGCCGGGAATCAGCAGGCCGCAGCCGATCCCGATGCTGGCCTGTAACAGCCGCCGTCTTGAAAGCTTAGATGATTGCATTGAACCTCTTTATCCTGCCAGGCGGGGATTTTGATGACGCATAACTAAATGATTCAGCTTGTTATAGCATAAGATTTCCGTATGGGCGTTTTGGAATTATCCGCATCTCGTTTTCACCCTTGCCGTTGATTCGTGGTCGCAAGCGACTGCCGATTTCTGAGGCTTTGTGTGCCGGAAAACTAACAGATATCTGGCTTGATCCCGTAGCGGGATTTAGCCGCGATGCCGCGGATCAATTCTCGTTGAGCGGATAATCCCGAGCTGCCGCTAACCACCCGATCGAGCAGAACCGCGCCTGCCATCCCCGACTTCACTATTTTAGCCAAAACGCTGGGTTTGAGCGGGCTCGATAACTGTTTCAGGTAAAAATGAGCAGCATCAACAATATCATTCTCCCGGATTAGCGCAGCAGATACCAGTATTTGACGGACGTGGTTGGCGTGTTCCAGGCCTGTACGGCAACCGTATAGGTACCGGCCGGCTGGGAGCTCGATATCGTTTCGACGTTGCCGGCTACGGTCGGATCGTTGGTGCTACCCGCCACGTAGATCAATTGCCCGAGATTGCCGCGCCGGAACAGGTACAGGTCGAGATCGTTGAACAGCCCGTTGCTGAAGGCGTCGTATCTCAAATCCAGCCTGAGGGTGCCGCCGGTATGCGCGAAATTGAATAGATCCTGCAGTATTTGATCACCGTTCACGTTGGGGTTTACATCGGGGATTGCATACAACAAGCCGGCATCGTTGATGTGGGTTTCGCCGGCGGCAATCGCGTAATCGTCACCCAGGGCCTGTGCCCCGACCAAACTGTGATTGGGCTCGGTTTCGGCGAGCAGGGCCGGGAAGGCGCCCGTGTCGACCGCTACCAGTTCCGCGCCGCCAGCTTCGATCACATTGAGGCCAAAATTCTGATCCTGGAAAAAGAAATCCCAGCTCGATCCGATCAAACCGACGCCGTCGGCGTAGTACTCGAAGTGATTCTCGCTATGATCGACGATGGAGCCGGTAAAAAATCCCTCCCGATATTTGGCATTGACCCTCACCGTATCGTAATTGCCCGCCGGGACCGTGATCGCCGCAGCGCTTTGTGTCGTGACTGAATTACTATTGGGTTCGCGCGTCATAATCAGCGTATTTCCGCCGAAGTTGGTGAACATCGAAGACAGAATCCGCTTCCATTCGGAGGTGCCGGCATACCAGCGTTCGAGTCCGTCCGCGTTTTCGAAGAAATACTCTTCCTTGGCGCTGAAGGCATCGTCACCCGCGGGGGTGGATTCGATTTCGTAGCGCATGACGCGCCATGCCTGCCGCCCCTGCCAGAAACTCTGGCCTTCGACATGCAGGATCGACTGGCCATTGAAGGCGGTAGTGGTGCCGGGCACCGCGACTGTGCGCGAAAAGTTGTATAACCATTTTTTGCCTGCCGCAAACGGGATCGTGACATCGGGAATCGTCGGTCCCGGAACATTGTCGCCACCGCCGGTCGGCGAATCGTCACTGCCGCTACCGCCGCCGCCGCAGGCGGCCAGGGACAACAGAGTGATGCCAAGCAAACACTTCCTGTGCAAATTCGGGATTTGGAGTACGGGATTGCGCCGGCTAATGTCGAAACGGCCTTTCATGTTCTCAGCTGCCGCTGTATCCGTGGGTAATAGCGTGCGATATGAATCGCGCCAGGGGCAGGTTCAAGCTCAAAAGACGGCCTCATCTCGATTAAAGTCGTCCGGCGCTTCAAAAGCCATGAATAATGCGGTTTATCTGCCCCAGCATATTGCCACAAGTAGAACAAGTGCTGCCATGCCCATCCCAGTTAACGCTCCAGCCGTCGCTGTTATTACCGTTATTGAGATTGGTTTGCGCATTTTGATACCAGCTTGGCAGCAGGTCCGGTGGATAGCCTCCGCCACTATCAATTTTAGTGTCTAACCAAAATACATAAGTGACAGTGTGCTCCGGTGTCCCATCGGAGTTATCGTCGATCACTTCGTGTGTGTATTTGACAATGTCAATTTGGCTAAAACTGACATGTAACTCCTCTGTGGATTTCTCGCTGGGATCTCCATTCGATCCGTAGGAGTAAGTTATGACAATATCGGGCGTTCCGTCCGGGGTTAGATTCGCCGTGAAGGCGACCCCATTGTCGATCTCTTCCAGGTTAAGTTTGCCATTGGCATCATAAGTGTAATCAGTAATGCTAGCCGGCTCATCGGCGAGAAATCGTGCCTGGGTGGGGTAACGGCTTTGTCGGTTCCTACGGTTGTTGACGTCGTAGGTGTTTATCAGAGTGGTTGTGATTCCTATTCCGTCTAATATCGTCTCCTTGGTTAAATTACCCGAACCGTCATATTCGTAGGTTATCGATTTATCGCCTGAGCTACCCATCAAGTTGCCATCGCCGTCATCGTCATGGGTTTTGCTGACTAGCTGACCACTGCCGTTATAACCGTATGTAATGATGTAGCGAACCGAGCCGGTAAAGGTATCGAAATCGACATCGTTAAAATCGCCGTCACCATCGTTATCGTATGCCGTGATGGTTTCGGTTTCGGTGGCTAAGAGTCCCGAAAGGTTGTAAGTGTAGATAACGGTAGAAAAAATATGGCTATAAAATGCCGGTGCTTCGCGGGTATAGGTCAATTCGCGTTCTTCGGAAACCAACCTTCCCAAATTGTCGTAGGTATAGCGAAAATCATTGGAATAAGTCGGTGAATCACCGCTCCACTCATAGATATCGTGATACGAATTTAAATCACCATCGGAATTGAAATAGGCTAGCTTTGCATAAAAATCACGTCCCGAAGTAAAAAAATCCGGATTAAATACATGCCCATCAACGCCGATTTTTCCAGCCGGGATAGAGCTGTTATCGGAATCGTCGTTACTTCCCCCGGAGCCGCCACAAGCAGTCGAAAGAATGATGCAAGTCAGTAATGCGAGCTTCTTGAATGGGAAATGCAGACAACTAAACGCTTCGATTTGAAGTTCATTTTTCATGGTGCCTCTCAAGTTTTAGGTAAATCTTTCAGTTCGGTCGTTTGCGCCCGCACGCCTCAATTGATGCAGTAGCAATAGTCTCAGTGGGAGTTGATTTTCGCCGGTTAAGCCGCTGTCACTCCCCATGCCCCCGATACCAATATGAACTTGACGAAAGTGTGGGACAGCAGTGCCGGCACCGGCGATGCTGCGGTGGGCGCGGCCTGGTCATCTCCGCCACTGCAGGCCGCCAGCATCGGGCTCAACAGCACGAGCGGAAAGCGGAAACCTGAAAATCGGCTCGTGCAAATACCCAGTTGTTTGAAAATAATAGCGATGATTGCATCTGCCACGCTTGTTTACTCCCGAGTCCATTGCATTTGAAACCTAACGGTCTCGCGACCGTTCAGGGCGGCCTTTCGACCGTCGCTGCGCAAGCGGTTTGCGGGAATTATGCTATTTGGATTGCATCGATTCGCTCAACTAGCCAAAAGTCTAGCGGCCCGCTAGCGCGTTCGATAGTAAACTTCGAACCTTGCGTCTAAAGCCGGATTGATCGAAATCGGTTCGTCAAAATATGAATCAGCTGATAACCTGATGCGGACCTGGTCGCGAAGGTTTTGAAAAAATTCAAGAATCGAGTCATGCAAGCCCTGCCCGAGAAAATAAAAAACGAACAGGTAAAGCTGATTTACAAACAGCTGCCCATCATGCTGATTGGCTCGTTTGTCGCGGCCGCGGCGTTGGTGGCTGTCAGCTGGGGCCAGGTTGAACAATCCCGCTTGATAATCTGGTCTTGCCTGATCGTCGGCCTGGCGTTGTTACGCGCCGTACTCTGCCGGTTTTACTGGTCAAAAAGTCACTCGCCCGCAGTTCGCCAACCGCGCTGGGACCGGTTGTTTTTACTTGGCTCGGTACTTACGGGTATTCTCTGGGGCGGCGCCGGGGTTGCTTTCTATCTGCCGGGCAATACCGAATACATTCTGTTCGTAATCGTCTTGCTTGCCGGCCTGGTTGCTTCCTGCGCCGCCAGTTCCGGCGCCTATATGCCGGCGTTTTACTATTTTGCCGTGCCGGCCGTGGTTCCGTTTTCGCTCCGCATGCTGCTAGACGGTCGCGGTATTTTTATACTGCTCGGGTTTTTGACGCTTTTCTTCCTCGGCATTTGTTTCATCTTCGTGCGCACCTATCATAAAAATACTTTGCTGTTGATTCGTGCCCAGTTTGAAAATCAGGATCTTCTGGAGCAGGTTCGCGCAGAAAAACAATCCGCCGAAACCAGCCAACGCATCGCCGAACAGGCCATGGTCGAGAAAAACAAGTTTCTTGCCGCGGCCAGCCATGACCTGCGCCAACCCCTGCATGCGCTGGGCTTGTTCGTCGGCGCCTTGCGTAGAGAAACCCCGACTTCTCAGTCGCCGTTGCTCGATAGTATTCAGGGTTCGCTCGGCGCCCTCAATCATTTATTCAACAGCTTACTGGACGTATCGCGTCTCGATGCCGGAGTCGTCAATGTCGCCGCCAAACACACCAGCCTCGACGAGGTCGTCCAACGACTACAGGATCAGTACCAGGCCCAGATATCGGAGCAACAGCTCGAGTTTGAGGTAGATTGCAATAATCTGGTGGTCTACACCGATGCCTTGCTGCTCGAGCGGGTGCTGCGCAACCTGCTCGTCAACGCGATCAATTACACCGACCAGGGCAAGATTTCGATCCATTGCCAGAGTTCCGAGGATGCCGTCGACATCTGTATCGGCGATACCGGTATCGGCATTCCGGCGGACGAAACCGAAGCGATTTTTTCGGAGTATTATCAACTCAACAACCCGGAACGCGATCGTGCCAAGGGTCTGGGTCTCGGCCTTGCAATCGTACGCCGGCTTTGCGATTTGATGGAAATTCCGATTTCCATCGATTCGACCATTGGGCAGGGGACGCGGTTTCATCTGCGCGTCGCCAATGGCCGGCGCGACTTGATCGAGGCTAAAGGCACGACCACGGGGAAGGTTCAGTTTTACAATCTTGCCGTGCTGGTGATCGACGACGAACTCTCTGTGCTGGAAGGAATGGATGAAATTCTATCGGGCTGGGGCTGCCGGACGCTGATGGCGGAATCGGCGGCCGATGCAATCGCGCAGATCGTAAAGCGCGATTTTATCCCGGATATCATTTTTTCGGATTATCGACTGCGCGAAAATAAAACCGGTATCGAAGCCATCGAAGCCGTTTACGAAGAATTGAATTTAAAAATGCCGGCGGTCATTATTACCGGCGATACGTCGGCCGATCTGCTCAAACAGGCCGTCGCAAACGGCTACCATCTGCTGCACAAACCGTTGCTGCCCGCGACACTGAATCAGGCTCTGGCCGAATGGGCGGATCCGGAGCGCCTCGCCGATCGCGTTTGCTAGTAACCCGGCGACATTATATGTCTCCGGGTTAATGGTATTCTTGAGGAATGATATTGCGGGACTGCGCAAAGTTGATGCAGGCGGTCCGATTCTTCACGCCGAGCGCGCGGAATAGTGACGTGGTCAAACTTTTTGATACACCCCAGTTAAGCGGCATGCTTCGTTTCGAGTAGTCGTTTTTCATAATCATTCGGGCTGACATAATTCAGCGTCGAATGTAATCGATATGGGTTATACCAGCT
>Ga0209791_1000320_pt1 | contig 19521 bp, 13 predicted proteins | sample WorMetTyACAVOLI1_FD_187422 | JGI IMG/M metagenome (GOLD analysis project Ga0209791, IMG submission 187422) | Marine gutless worms symbiont microbial communities from Max Planck institute for Marine Microbiology, Germany - Olavius algarvensis... ... | reverse complement strand
GGGGATGCAGAGGAAGCGGACCCGCGTCCTGGGAGAATCTAATGACAACAACCAAGACCGACAAGACCGAGCCCCAGGGTTTCCGCTTTCCCATCCTTCAGGGGGTGTTGCCCTTCAAGGGGTCGCAGCTGCCAGCCGAGATTATTGCCGGCATCACCCTGGCGGCGCTCGCGGTTCCGGAAGTGATGGGGTACACCAAGATTTCCGGCACACCGGTGATCACCGGTCTTTACACCATTCTGATTCCAATGGCCCTGTTTGCCGTTTTCGGTTCCTCACGGCACCTGGTGGTTGGCGCCGATTCGGCGACGGCGGCCATTCTGGCCGCCGGTCTGGTGGGAATCGCGGCCACCGGCTCCGATGAGTACGTGGCCCTGGCCGCAGTTCTGGCATTGATGGCGGCGGGGTTTCTGATACTGGCCCGCCTGATCGGCCTGGGATTTATGGCGGACTTTCTGTCGCGCACGGTGCTGATCGGCTTTCTGACCGGGGTCGGTATCCAGGTCGCCCTCGGTGAGGTTTCCGGCATGCTGGGCCTGAAGGGCGGCGGTCACGGTACCCTGGGCAAAATCTGGTCCGATTTTCAGCAGCTCGAACAGGTCAACTTCGCTGCGCTGGCCATGGCCCTGAGTGTGCTGGCGGTCATTGTCGGTTTGAAGAAGGTCTCGAAGAAAATACCGGGGGCACTGATCGCCGTGATCGGCGCGATTGTCGCCGGCTGGGCGCTGGATCTCAAAGCGCACATGCATGTACTCGGTAGCGTGCCGAGCGGCCTGCCACACATCGGGTTGCCCGAAATCCAGTGGAGCATGCAACTTATCAAGAAACTGGTTCCCACCGCGTTTGCCATGTTCGTGGTCATCCTGGCACAGAGTGCCGCGACTTCGCGTGCTTATGCCGCGCGTTATAACGAGCGCTTCAGCGAGAATACCGACCTTATCGGTCTGGGGTTGGCCAATATCGGCGCCGGCCTGTCCGGCACCTTCGTCGTCAATGGCAGCCCGACGAAGACCCAGATGGTCGACAGCGCCGGCGGACGCACCCAGCTAGCGCTGCTTGTCACCACCGTTATCGTGCTGCTGGTGCTGCTGTTTTTTACCGCGCCGTTGGCTTACATGCCCGAAGCGGTGTTGTCAGCGGTCGTGTTTCTGATCGGTGTCGACCTGATCGATCTCAAGGGGATGCGGAAGATCTTCGCCCAGCGGCGCTCGGAGTTCTGGGTGGCCCTGATCACCGCGCTGGTGGTCGTGTTCATTGGCGTCGAACAGGGCATTATACTCGCCATCGTGCTGTCGCTCATCGATCACACCCGGCGCGGCTATCGACCGAAGAACGTCGTGCTTGTGCCGGCCGAGTCGGGCGTCTGGCACGCGCAGCCGATGGCAACCAAGGCTCAGGCGGCCCCCGGCCTGCTCATCTACCGATTTACGCACAGCATGTACTATGCGAATTCACAGCAGCTCTCGGAAGAGATCTTGGATCTGGCCAACAGTGCGGCGCCGCCCTTGCGCTGGTTCTGCATCGACGCCTCGGCAGTCGACGATGCGGACTACTCCGCGGCGGAGACGCTGCGTTCGATTTACGGGATTTTGAAGGAAAAAGGGATACGCTTAGTTGTTACGCAGGTATTGGACGACGTCAAGGCCGAGAGTCGCTACGAGCTTCGCGAGCTGTTCGGCGAGGACGCCTACTACGACACGCCGGAGGACGTCGCGAAGGCGTATCAGCAGCAACGTATTTGATCTGAACTCAGAACCTTTGAACCTCTCTTATGAAGGGAATGACGAATGTCGAATGTCGATTGACGAATGATGGAATCGCTTCGCTCAATCAATTTAAAATAGACAGAATACATTATTCGATGTTCGACGTTGGACGTTCGATGTTCGATGTTCATTAGTTTCTTTTCTTCGATCAGACCGGCTTTGCCGGATTGGGAGCATATCGTGAACTTCTTCATCCAACGACCCATTTTTGCCATGTCCATTGCGCTGGTCATGATTCTGGCGGGCGTCATCTGCATGCTGGTGCTGCCCATTGCCCAGTATCCGCCGCTGGTGCCGTCCCAGGTGCAGGTGTCTACGCAGTACATTGGGGCCGGGGCCGACATTGTCGCCGATACGGTGACCACGCCGCTGGAGGAGAAGATCAACGGGGCGACGGGCGCGATTTATATGTCATCCGCCAGCACCAACAATGGCGATTCGGCCATCACGGTCACGTTCGAAGTGGGCTACGACCAGGACATCGGCCAGATGGAGTTGCTGACGCGCAGCAACGAAGCCCTGTCCGAGCTGCCGCCCGAGGTGAACCAGGTGGGGCTCACGATTAAGAAGCATTCGGCCAACATGGTGCTGGCGGTCAACCTGATTTCCCCCAAAGGGACCTATGATGCGCGTTTTCTGCAAAATTACGCCGACATTCACATCACAGATGCCCTGTCCCGGATCCCGGGGGTGGCTGACATCGAGAATTTCGGTCTCAGTAAATATGCCATGCGGATCTGGCTCGATCCGGCCCGGCTGACCAACCTGGGTCTGACGGCCATGGACGTGGAAAATGCGATCCAGGAACAGAACCAGCAGGCCGCTACCGGCACGATCGGACAGGCCCCGGCGCCTGCCGGTCAATCCTTCCAGTATAAGCTCAACACCCTGGGACGCCTGGAGCAGGTCTCGCAGTTTGAAGACATCATCGTGCGCGCCAATCCGGATGGATCCGTGGTGCGCATCCGTGATGTGGCCCGGGTGGAACTGGGTGCCGAAGAGTATGACTGGGACACCATGCTCAGCGGCAAACCTACGGCCACCATCGGTGTCCTTCAGGTGGCAAATGCCAACGGGCTTCAGATAAAAGCCGCCGTCACCGCAGCCATGAACAAAATGGCCAGGCATTTTCCCGAGGATATGCAGTGGGTCACACGCTATGATACCACCCGGTTTATCACCGAATCGATCAAAGAAGTCATCGTGACCCTGCTGGAGGCGGTTTTGCTGGTGGTGATTGTGGTGTTCATATTTCTGCAAAATTTTCGGGCCGTGCTCATCCCGACGATTGCCGTGCCGGTTTCCCTGATCGGCACCTTTGCCTTCATGAAAATGTTCGGGTTTTCGATCAATTCGCTGAGCATGCTGGGCATGGTTCTGGCGGTCGCCCTGGTGGTGGACGATGCCATCGTGGTGGTGGAAAACGTGATGCGCAAGCTCGAGGAAGGCGGGGATCGCGACATCAAGGAGATTACGGCCGAGGCCGTCAACGAGGTGCGCGGCCCCATTGTTGCCACGACCCTGGTGCTGATGGCGGTCTTCGTGCCGGTGGCCTTCATCCCCGGCATGACCGGGATGCTTTACAATCAGTTCGCCCTGACCATTGCCATGGCGGTAGGGCTCTCCGGCTTCAACTCCCTGACCCTGAGTCCGGCCCTGTGTGCGGTCTTTCTCAAATCGGGAAGCGGCAAGACCAACCGCTTTTTCAAGGCCTTCAACAGCGGCTTCGACAAACTGGCCAAGGGCTACGCCGCCAGTGTCAAGGTCATGGCCGCCAAGTGGGTGCTGGTGATGGGCGTTTTTGCCGGGCTCTGCGTGCTCACCGTTTTCCTGTTCGGCGCCATCCCCGGGGGGTTCGTGCCCGAGGAGGACCAGGGCTTTTTATTTGCGCTGGTGGAGCTGCCCGACGCGGCCACCATCGAGCGCACCCAGGCCGTGATTAAGCAGGTCAACGACATTGCCCTCCAAACTCCCGGTGTGGCGGATGTGGTGGCGATTGCCGGCTATAATGTCATCGACCAGATCAAGCAGCCGTTTGCCGGCTTTGCCTTTGTTATCTTCAAGCCCTGGGACGAACGCAAGCAACCGGAAACAAGATTGGAAGGCATCATGGCCGCGATGCATGCCAAAGTCAGTGAAATCCCCCAGGCCCGGGTGCTGATCGCCAACGCACCCTCGATTCCGGGCCTGTCGGCCACCGGTGGTTTTAAGTTTGAAATCCAGGATCTCAACGATCAGGGAATTGATGCGCTTTCGAAGGCGGTTGACAACTTTATCGGGGCGGCCCGCAAGCGGCCGGAGCTGGCCGGCGTGTACACCACCTTTAACCCGGCGGTGCCCCAACGCTACCTGGATGTGGATCGCACCAAGGCCAAAACGCGCAAGGTTTCCATCAGCGATATTTTCGACACGCTGCAGATCAATCTGGGATCGCTTTACGTCAACCAATTCAACAAGTACGGCCGGGTCTACCGGGTGTACCTGCAGGCCGAGGCCGACGCCCGCGCCGATGAAGCCGACATTACCCGTCTCAAGGTCCGCAACCAGGAAGGGGATATGATCGAGCTGAGTGCCTTCATCCGGACGCAGCCCATGACCGGCCCCTACAACGTCCCGCACTACAACATGTATAAAGCCATTGCCGTGAACGGCTCCAACGCCCCAGGCTACAGCAGCGGCCAGGCCCTCCAGGCCATGGAGGAACTGGCGGCGACGGTGCTGCCCGAAGGCTTCGGCACGGAATGGACCGATGTGACCTACCAGCAGCTCAAGGCCGGCAATCTGGCCCCGATTATCTTCGGTCTCTCGCTGGTGTTCGTCTTCCTGGTGCTCTCCGCCCAATACGAGAGCTGGTCCATGCCGCTGATGGTGCTCCTGGGGGTCCCGCTGGGGCTGATGGGTGCCGTGGGGTCCTTATTGCTGCGCGGCCTGGATCTGGATACTTACGGTCAGATCGGACTGGTGATGCTGATCGGTTTGACCGCCAAAAACGGTATCCTGATTGTGGAATTTGCCGCCGAGCAGCGGCGGCAAGGAGCCAGTGTTATAGACGCGGCTATGGCAGCCGCCCGCATCCGCCTGCGGCCGATTCTGATGACGGCCCTGGCCTTTATCATCGGACTGATGCCCCTGGTGATCGCCAGCGGCGCCGGCGCCAATGCAAGGCGCTCCCTGGGAACCACGGTGGTCGGCGGGCTGACCGTTGCCACCATCCTGATTATTTTTGTGCCGATATTTTACTATGCGATTGAAAGGCTCCGGGAGCGAAAATCTCCAAAGCAAGACAGAAGATCAACTCCTGCGGCCGGCCAGGTTGCGACTGATCCCGCTGGTAAGATTTAGGATGCATAACAATTGCTCATTGGAATGGATTCAATTATATTTTTTTTAGTCAGACAGGATAGACAGGATTTTCAGGATATATTTTTTATCTTCAACAATTTCCGGAAGAAATTGATGAAATTCAATCCACCTTCGGTGGAAACAAAGAACAAAAAAATCTCTAAATCCTGTAGATCCTGTCTAAGAATAAAAGAGTAAAATGGAATCCATTCACTTCTTTTTAGTTTTCGCGTGTTCGGCCAGGTTAATCGAAAGGATTATTTTTGATGCAAACAAAATCCCAAAATCGACCCAAATTCCGGCTCTGGATCTTTGCGGCCCTGGGTGTGGTCGCCCTTTTGACGGTGGCCTGTGACCGCAAGACCAAAAAGCAGGCGGTCAAACTGCCGCCGCCCGATGTTCAGGTGGCCGAGGTCATCCAGGGAAAAGTTCCCATCGTCATGGAATTCAGCGGTACCATCAACGCGATCAAGACCGTCAATATCATCCCGCGGGTATCCGGCTATATCGACGAACGGCATTTTGAAGAAGGTACCTTTGTTAAGGCGGGCGATCCGCTTTATCTCATCGACCCCCGGCCCTACAAGGCTCAGCTGGACGCCTACCAGGCCCAGCTGAAACTTGATCAGGCCGGTCTGGCTTTTTGGGTCAAGGAAACCAAGCGTTACCAGTCGCTGGCCAGGCAGGGGGCGGCATCAAAGGAAAAAACCGAAGGCACCATTGCCAAACGTGATGAACTGCTCGCGACGGTGGAAAAAGATAAAGCCGACATCGAAAATGCCAAACTGGATCTAAGCTTCACCAATATTACCGCCCCCTTTGGCGGTCGCATCCAGGAGACCAAAATCAATGTCGGCAACCTGGTTCAGAAGCAGCGGGATGTGTTGACCACCCTGGTCCAGATGGATCCGGTTTATGTGGTTTTTAATATCAGCCGCAGCGATGTTTTCGAGATTCAATTGCTCAAACGCCAGGGAAAGCTGTTTGAGACTGAAGACATGCGGATTGAAATCCTGCTGCCGGATGGCAGCACTTACTCGCAGCAGGGCAAGATCAACTTTATCAGCTATCAAATCAACCCCACCACCGACACGGTCCTGGTCCGCGGCATTATAGCAAACAAAAAAGACCAGGGAGTCGGTGACTTTGACCTGATACCGGGGCAGTATGCGCCGGTGCGGCTGATTCTGGGACAAGATCCGGCAGCCCTTTTGATCCCCCAGCCGGCGCTGGTGGAATCCCAGATCGGCAGGCAGGTCTTCGTTGTCACTCAGGACAACAAGGTCGAATCCCGCAGCGTGGAAGTCGGCCGCGGCTACCAGGGCCAATGGGTCATCAAGAAGGGTCTGAAAAAGGGCGAGAAGATCATTGTCGAAGGCACCCAGAAGGTGCGACCGGGCGTAGTGGTCAATGCGAAACCCTATGCGCCTAAAAATGCTTAAAGGAAAAACGAATCAAAAAGTCGGTGCCCGTGCCATCTTAGATCTTTCGAAAAAATTTCACAGTGTTAATCGGTGCAGCCAGGGTACTGGGTGAGGATTTTGAAATGGCATTTCATGAAAAAGACAAGATCAAAGACAGCTTATTGGATGATATGTATGCATCTTCAGACCTTTCCGTGGGACCGTAAACATGAGAGCTTTCCTTTCTATACAATGATCTATCATTGTCATAGCGAAAATCTCTCAAAATGTCTCACAAAAAATGAATGGCGACAATTTTTTCAAAGAGTGTGTACTTAAATTAAATTTTGGCCAGTTCGAGACCATTTAAAAAGGGCCAAAGTCGAGATAAAGGAGATCTGAAAAATGATATCGAGACGACAACTACTGCAAGGCATCGCCGCCACATCGATCATGGGCCTATGCCGGCCGCTGTGGGCAGCCAAGCTGGCCAGCCACTTTCTGAAGCCCGGCGAAAAGCTGAAGCCCGGCGAGTATGTGTGGGAGCCCGAGTTGTCGCCGGAGGGGCCGGTTGCCATTCTGGTGTCGTTGCCGGAACAGATGGCGCATGTCTATCGCAACGGCATAGAGATCGGCGTTACCACGGTATCCACCGGACGCAAGGGGCACCGCACGCCGACAGGCGTATTCGTGATCCTTCAGAAGGATAAGCGCCACCATTCCAACATTTACCATAACGCATCCATGCCGAACGCGCAGCGCTTAACCTGGGGCGGGGTTTTTCTGCATGCAGGGGGGTTGCCCGGCTACCCCAGCTCCCACGGCTGTGTCCATCTGCCCTTACAATTTTCCGCCAAGCTGTTCGAAATTACGCATCTGGGCACGGCGGTGATCGTTGCCGATGACGCTTCAGCCCCCGCCGATGTGGTCCATCCGGGCATTATCCTCAGTGGTGATGCCGACCAGATGATTGCTCAGGAGCGTGCCCGGGAAGCCCAAAAGAAGCACAAGGCGGTGCCCCCCGCGGCCGGAGATCATCCCAATCGGGTACCGGTTGCCTCGGTGGTGGTCAGCGGTGCGGATCGCAAATCATATTTACTCAAAGACGGTGAAATCGTTAATCAGAAACCGGTCACCATTGCCAATCCCGATCAACCGCTGGGCACCCATGTTCTGGTGTTAAAAACGCTGGAGGGCAAGCATCCCACCTGGAGTGCCTCGTCGATTCGCCATGCTGATTCGACAGCTGCCGTGCGATCCACGGATCAGGCAACCCTCGATCGAATTAAATTCGACCCGGCGTTCGTCAAACAGGCATTAGAGTCCATGCATCCCGGCATGTCGTTGATGATCACGGATCTTGCCGCAGGCCCGGAAACCCGATCAGACCGGGATTTCGTTATTGTAACCTCAGAGTTTGTTCAGTCATAGCGGATTATGGGTTTGTCAGCGAAATAATGTCCGGATGCTAAAGCGGAAGACAACACGATAATCCATATTTGTTAAACCTTAAACTAGTGAACACTGGGAAACCATTAATCAAAGGAGGACATCACCATGAGATGCAAGACGAGTCGTCTGATGTTTGTGTTGGTATTTTTGTTGCCGGTGGTTGCCGGTGCGGTCAGCGAAAAGGACTTCGAGGCCAAAACCACCGAAGAAATGATTAGGCTGTGCACGGCATCTCCGGAGGACCCATTATATCATCAGGCAATCAATTTCTGCCACGGCTATCTGGTGGGCGCCTTTCATTACTATGAGGCGACCTCCATGGGGCCGGCGGGCATAAAATTGGTATGTCCGCCCCATCCACGGCCTTCTCGGAATACGACATTCGAAATGTTCATCGATTGGGCTAAGGCGCATCGTGAGTACTGGAACGAGCCGCCGGTCGAAACGGAGTTTCGGTTCCTGATGGAAAAATGGCCGTGCAAATAAAAGCATTGAAGATTGAAGACTGAAGATTGAAGATTTTCGGTATTCTACCTATTTAATTTTGATATTGCCGCAAAAAGAACAATCTAAGACCCCGAGAGTTCTACTTTCAGGGGCGGATTAATTATATGTCCAATTTTATCCATGCAATAGTCTCCATCGTGTATGCCCTGGCTTGTCTGACGATAGAATCTGATCAAGGAATGTTCTCAATGTCAAAACCAGCTGAGGACAATTCGAAAAAGGAGGCAGAGCGATAACGCGTGATTCGTTATTTTATCAATGGCCAGAGCAAAGCGATTCCTTAAATCCAAAATCCGCAATCCCTGGCCCAGACCGGATCTGTAAAAACTGTGCTAACACATTCGTTCCCACATGGCATTCTGGTTCAGTGCAATATTGCCAAGCAGTCGCGCCAGGGCGGGCCAAAATCCAAAATGTAACAACCCCAAACCTGGAACCCTCAGGCATACTAAGGAGCAAGAAATGAAAAAACTTTCAATCGTAATTATTTTGACCGTCAGCCTGGCGCTCGGCGGCTGCGCGGGCATGTCGGATACCGAACAGCGCACCCTGAGTGGTGCAGCCATCGGCACCGCCGCCGGTGGGATTGTTGGGGCGATCGCGGGTAACACCGGCCTTGGACTGGCAGTTGGCGCGGTCGCCGGCGCCGCCGGCGGCTATCTGTACGATCATCACGAGAAGGCCCAGAAAAAGGCGCACGATCAAGCCTACGAGCAGGGTTACGAGGCCGGCAAAAAGAGCCAATAAAAGACGACAGATGACAAAGGAAAGAAGGTGAGATGTTGGGAAGGTGTGAAGATGAGAGAAACGAACAATTCGAACTCGTATTATCATCAACCTTTAAGCTTTGTTCTTTTGCCTATTTTCAACCGACAGAAGTCAGATGACAGATGATGGACGACGGAGATAAAGCCTCAGTTATTGGTTTGATCAGAAATAAAGGATCATGGATTATGCCGCAATCGGAACCTAAAAAAAGTATTTCGTTTGATCAGCCGGGAAGCTACCGCATCCGCGTTCAGGGTCTTTTGGATGAAAGCTGGTCTGATAGACTGGGTGGTTTGCGCATCAAGGGATCCAATCTAAAGGATCAAGAAAGTACGGTCACGGAGTTAGTCGGCAAAGTGCGCGATCAGGCAGAACTGGCCGGGGTGTTGAACACTCTTTATGAGCTGCATATGACGCTGCTGTCGGCAGAGGCTCTGGACGAGGATTGAAGTTACAGGTCCTGGGAGCAGGTGTCAGATGGCAGAATCAGGAAGGTGGAGAAAAAGAAGATGAGAAGCTGAGAGGTTAAGAAGGTATGAAAGGGAAACAGCTTGCGACGAGCTCCACTCAGCTTGCTCGGAGTCCGAGCCGTCGAAGGCAGTTGAGTCGAATTAGGAAATCGAGAAGGGATATGTAAAAAATATTCTTAATTCCATATCAATGCTTCCAGGCTTCCTATCCTGCCAGCTTTCCAGCCCACTTGCCTTAATCCTTTTGCTTTTAGACGTTAACCTTTTACCTTTGACCTTTTGCCTTTAACCTTCACTTAATCAACCAAATCAAGAAGGAGGTCTAATAGGAGCACTTCGTAACCTGCTGGATTCGGAAACGGTCCAGCTAAAAAAACAATCAATTAAGAAAGGAGAAAAAAATGGCCTTACATGAAAAAGACAAAGTCAGAGAAAACCTTTTGGATGATGTGTTTGCATCCACGGACCTGTCGGTCAGCATGCCGAAATACAAGATGCCCGAAAAAGAGCATGACCCGCGCCACGCCTACCAGGTGGTGCACGACGAGCTGATGCTGGACGGCAACGCCCGTCAAAACCTGGCTACCTTCGTCTCGACCTGGGCGGAACCCGAGGTCCACAAGCTCATGGACGAGTGCATGGACAAGAACATGATCGACAAGGACGAGTATCCCCAAACCGCCGAAATCGAAGCCCGCTGCGTGCATATCCTGGCCGATTTGTGGAACTCGCCGGATGCCGCCAACACACTGGGCACCTCCACCACCGGCTCCAGCGACGCCGCCATGTTGGGCGGCATGGCCATGAAATGGCGCTGGCGTGAGAAGATGAAGGCAGCCGGCAAGCCCACCGACAAGCCCAACATGGTCTGCGGCCCGGTGCAGATCTGCTGGCACAAGTTTGCGCGCTACTGGGATATTGAGCTGCGGGAGGTTCCGTTGGGCGAAAAGTTGTACATGACGCCGGAGGCGGCCATCGAACGCTGCGATGAGAATACCATCGGCGTGGTGCCGACCGTGGGCATCACCTTTACCTGCGTCTACGAGCCGGTCAAAGCGATCAGCGATGCCCTCGATCAGCTCCAGAAAGACAAGGGGCTGGACATTCCCATTCATGTCGACGGCGCCAGCGGGGGTTTTCTGGCGCCCTTTGTGGAGCCCGACTTGGAATGGGATTTCCGCCTGCCGCGGGTGAAATCCATTAATTCCTCGGGGCACAAGTTTGGATTGGCACCACCGGGCTGCGGCTGGGTTGTTTTTCGCGACAAGGAGGACCTGCCCGACGACCTGATTTTCTGGGTCAATTACCTGGGCGGCAATATGCCCACCTTTGCGCTGAGTTTCTCGCGGCCCGGCGGCCAGATTATTTGCCAGTACTACAACTTCCTGCGCCTGGGCATGGAAGGCTACCGCAAGATCCAGCAGGCCTGCTACGACACGGCCCAGTATCTGGCCGACGAGATCGCCAAACTGGGTCCGTTTGAGATTATCTACAACGGCCGCGGCGGCATTCCGGCCATGAGCTGGTCGCTGAAAGAGGGCATCGATCCCGGTTTCAACCTCTACGACCTCTCCGACCGGATTCGTATGCGCGGCTGGCAGATTGCCGCCTACAGTATGCCGCCCAACCGGGAGGACCTGGTGATCATGCGCATCCTGGTGCGCCACGGCTTCAGCCGCGATCTGGCCAATCTGCTGGTCGATGACCTCAAACGCTGCATCGCTTACTTCGAGAAAAACCCTGTCAGCCACAAGGCTGCCGAAGAAGAATCCGGCGGTTACAAACATAGCTGATGCACGGGTCGGGTTAGGTGTGTAATTCACTGTTGTTGGTTGACGGCGGGCATTTATTACTTTTCATCGGAATTCGAAGGGTAGGTGTCGGGTGTCAGGTGTCAGGTGTCAGGTGTCAGGAGAACAAATGAAAGAGCTGAAACCTGAACACTGACACCTGAAACCCTGAGAGCACGAGCTAAATTGCCAACAATTTTGAATTGCACCCGATCAGGCGTCATTGAAAACCTAATGGGGCTGACCCGCAGGTTCAGGCCGGCCCTCCAAAACATTAAAGGAAAGCCTATCATGAATAATTTGATTCTTAATAAAATAAGGAGCGTGTCTGCGACGTCACGAGCTGTGCGCGGGGTTGGCGCCGTCGCCATCCTGGCCATATTGGTGGCTATATCCGTCGGCAGCGCCCAGGCCGCCGGGGTCGAACCGCACCCGACGCACCAAGCCGGCGAGGATGGGGGCAACGGCAGGATTCTGCTGGCCGCCAAGGACGCCAAGACGACGGATGCGGCCGAAAAGGATGCCAAGGCCAAGGCGGCTGCTCCAAAAGGACCGCCACCGAGCAAATTCTGGATCGTCAACGTTTTGCGGAACAATGCCGCCCTGACCCTTTTCCTCACGCTGGCCCTGGGCTACTACATCGGCGGCATCAAAATTGGCCACTTCAGCCTGGGCGCGGTGACGGGCACGCTGCTGGTCGGGGTCCTCATCGGGCAGCTGGACATTGCCATTTCGGGCCAGGTTAAGCATGTTTTCTTCACCATGTTTCTCTTCGCCGTGGGCTACAGCGTGGGGCCCCAGTTCGTGCGCGGGGTGGCCCATGACGGCGCCCCCCAGGCCATATTTGCCGTGGTCGTGTGTGCGATCTGTCTGGCAACCACTTATATTGCGGCCAAGGTTGCCGGATTTGACGTGGGGCTTGCGGCCGGCTTTTGGGCCGGGGCCCAGACCATCTCGCCCTCCATCGGCCTGGCCACCGACGCCATCAACAATTCCGGCGTGAGCAACGCCAAGGACTTGCTCAACCAGATCCCCGTGGCCTATGCCATCTGTTATCTCTGGGGGACGATCGGCACCGGTTTGATTCTTTCCCAGATCGGACCCAAACTGATCGGTACCAACCTCGTGGAGGCCTGCAAGCAATACGCGGCCGAGATGTCCAAGGGCCAGCCCGAGGGCGGCATGAATACGGCCTGGCACCAGCTCTCGATGCGCGCCTTCGAGATCGCCGCCGCCGGCAAGACGGTGGCCGATGCGGAAGCGTTGCACGCCAAGGAGCGACTCTATATCGAGCGCATTCGGCGCGACGGCAAGATCATCGATTTCGATGCCGGCACCACCCTCCAGGCCGGTGACGTCGTGGCCGTGTCCGGGCCCACCGAGGCCCTGGTGGCCCTCGAGCAGCACGGCCAGGAAGTCGCCGACAAGGAACTGCTGGACATCCCCGTCGAATCCGTGGACCTGGTCATCACCCACAAGGACGTCAACGGCGAGACCCTGGTCGATCTGGCCAAGGAAGATTTTGCCCGGGGCGTCTATCTGCAGAAGATCACCCGCGGGGCGACCAGCGTGGATGTCCCCGTCCTGGCCCAGACCGCGGTCCACCGCGGCGACATCCTCAAACTCTCCGGTACGAAACAGCATATCGCGCGGATCGCGAAGGCCATCGGCTATGCCGACCGCCCGTCGGATGCGACCGACATGGTCTGGGTGGGCCTGTTCATTCTCGTTGCCGGCCTGATCGGGGCGCTGTCCGTGAAAATCGGCGGCGTGCCCATCACCCTGTCGGTATCGGGCGGTGTATTGATCGGCGGCCTGGTGCTGGGCTGGCTGCGCTCGGTGCACCCCACCTTCGGCCGTCTGCCGGCGGCGACCCAGTGGTTCATGAACTCCGTGGGCCTGAACGTCTTTATCGCCATCGTGGGCATCTCGGCCGGGCCGGGTTTCGTGGCCGGGCTCAAGACGGCCGGCGTGGGCCTGTTTCTCTGGGGCGTGGTGGCCACATCCGTGCCCATGCTGGTGGCGCCGCTGATCGGCAAGTACATCTTCAAGTTTCACCCGGCCATCTGCCTGGGCGTGTGCGGGGGGGCCCGCACGAGCACCGCCTCGGTGGCCATGGTGGGCGATGTGGCCAAGAGCAACATCCCCATGCTGGGCTACACCGTGCCCTATGCCGTCAGCAACACCCTGTTGACCCTGATCGGGATGATCATCGTGCTGATCTATTGATCCCATTTACGAAAGGAGTCGAACCATGAAAAGACATTTACACATTCTATTGGCTCTGATCCTAATCATCGTTGGTCTTGTCTGCGGCCCGCAACAGCGCCTGGCAGTCGCCTCTGCGGCCGATAAACTTCCCCACCTGCTGGTCCTGGCCACCGGCGGCACCATCGCCGGCAAGGCCAGTGGGATATCGGCGATTGGGTACACCGCCGGGGAGGTGACCGGCAAGGATCTGATCGCGGCCGCCCCCGGCATCGAAAAACTCGCCACGCTGAGCACCGATCAGATTTCCAACATCGGCAGCCAAGACATGAACGATGAAGTCTGGCTCAAGCTGCACGCGCGCATCAAGAAAGCGTTTGAGAAGAAAGAGGCGGACGGCATCGTGATCACCCACGGCACCGATACGCTGGAGGAAACGGCCTTCTTTTTAGAACAGGTGCTGCCCACCGACCAGCCGGTGGTGATCGTCGCCGCGATGCGGCCGTCTACGGCCGTCTCGGCCGATGGCCCGGGGAACCTCGAGGAAGCCGTGAAAGTCGCCGCACATCCCGACTCTCAGGGGCGCGGCGTGCTGGTCGTAATGAACGACACCATCCACGAAACACGCGATGTGACGAAGACCAACACCACTTCCCTCCAGACGTTCAAGTCGCCCAATGCCGGCCCGATCGGCTACGTCGACCTGGCGTCAGTCCGGTATCTGCACTCCCCCGGGAAGTATCCGCGTCCTCGGTTCAAGATCCCCGCGAAGGCGCCGATGCCGCGCGTCGACATCATCTACTCCCACAGCAACATGACTGCGGACCTGATCGACGCTTCGGTCAAAGGCGGCGCGAAAGGAATTATACTGGCCGGCGTCGGTGACGGCAACACCTCCAAGGCTGCGCTGGACACCCTTGCCGCAGCCGCCAAGACAGGTGTGTTGGTCGTCCGCTCTTCGCATGTCGGCACAGGGTTTACCAACCGCAATGCCGAGATCAACGACGACAAAATGGGCTTTGCCGCCTCACTTGATCTCAATCCTCAGAAGGCTCGCATCCTGCTGCAACTGCTGATCAGCAATGGAGTGACTGACATCGGCAAGGTCCAGGCAGCGATTGCGAAGCGCTAAGGCCGGATTGGGTCGGTCCCCGCTGCGCGCATCGACGTCAGTCCGCTTGACCGGTCATGACCGAGGGCCCGGTGCTGTGAGGATAGATCGAACGGTTTTTGATATCACCGGCCCCAGGTCACGGTTCTTCTCAGATCGCCGGCAACGACTCGGAGACAATGGTTATCCAATATAGATACATGCATATTTAATGAAGTTGAATTTTTGAATTTTAGGAGAAAATAAAATGGAAACTAAAGAACTTCAAAAGTATGACCAATTGAGCCCGTTCGAGGTCAAAGACAAGTTAATCGAACTGGCCCAGAGCCACCATGAGCGCATGATGCTCGATGCCGGACGGGGCAACCCCAACTGGGTCACCACCACCCCGCGTCACGGGTTTTTCCAGCTGGGATTGTTTGCCTTAAGTGAAGCCGAGCGCTCTTTCACCGACATGGAGCACTTCGGGGGCTACACCCAGGCCGAGGGCCTCAAAGCCCGTTTCGACCAGTTCATCCAGAAGAACGCCGGGGTTGCCGGCATGGACTTTCTGCAGAAGGCCGTGGACTATGCCGAAAAGGAGTTGGGCATCCCGGCCGCCGATTTGCTGCTCGAGTTCAGCGACGCCATCATCGGCAACCACTACCCGGTGCCCGACCGCATGCTGAAACACTGCGAGACCATCTGCGCGGCCTACATCCGCAAGGAGTTCGGGGCCGGCCGGCCCTTTGACAAACCCTTTGATCTGTATGCCACCGAGGGCGGTACGGCGGCCATGACCTATGTCTTCCAGACCCTCAAGGAAAACAAGATTCTCAAAGAGGGCGACACGATCGCCATCGGCGCCCCGATTTTTACGCCTTATATCGAAATTCCCCGGCTCAACGACTACCGCTTCGTGGAAGTTGAAGTCACGGCCAGCGAAGATGAGAGTTGGCAGATCCCCGACAGCGAGATCGACAAACTGCTGGACCCCAAGGTCAAGGCCTTCTTTGTTACCAACCCCAGCAACCCGCCCTCGGTGAAAATCAAAGATGCGACCATCGACCGGATTGTGGAGATCGTCAAGGCCAAGCGGCCGGACCTGATCATCCTGACCGACGATGTCTACGGCACCTTCACCCAGGGCTTCGTTTCGCTTTTTGCCGCGATACCGGAAAATACCATCGGCGTTTATTCCTGGTCCAAGTACTTCGGGGCTACGGGGTGGCGCCTGGGCGTGATCGCCCTTTGCGAAGACAACGTGCTGGACAAGATGCTCAAGGATTTGCCCCAGGCGGCCAAGGACGAGCTGGCCGAACGCTACAACAGCATCACCCTGGAGCCGGAAAAGCTCAAGATGATCGACCGCTTCGTGGCCGACAGCCGGGCGGTGGCGTTGAACCACACCGCCGGCCTTTCGACCCCCCAGCAGGTCTTCATGTCGCTGCTGTCGTTGTTCTGCCTGATGGACACGCAGGATGTCTACAAGAAGGCGGCCCAGGATCTGGTGACGCGACGTTACAACAACCTTTACGAGGCCCTGGGCATTCCCCAGCCGGCCGACCCGAATGCCGCCCACTACTACACTGAAATCGACATCCGGCAGGTGGCCGCGGCGGCTTACAACCAGGAGCTGGCCGATTGGATCGACAAAAGCGTGCACCCGCTGGATTTCGTCTTCCGGCTGGCCGACGAGGAGGAGGTGGTGCTGATGCCGGGCGGCGGCTTCGACGCGCCCAAGAGCTCGGTGCGAGCCTCGCTGGCCAATCTCGACGATGCGGATTACACGGCTATAGGCAAGGGTATACGGGAATTGGTGGACGAATATTACCAGCGCTGGAAGGCCGAGCAAAAATAGGAAAAAATCAGCTTTGGAATCCCTGATTTACTGGATCGGCATGGCCGGAACCGTTGCCTTCACGGTGAGTGCTGTGCTCACCGTGCTCCCTAAAGGGACTAATCTATGGAGCGCTTCCGTCTTCGGCATCATCACGGCGATTGGCGGCGGTACGATAAGAGACGTGATCCTGGACGTGCCGGTCTTCTGGGCCGTTGATTTGAACTACATCTGGGTTAGCCTCGGGGCGAGCCTGGCGGTGTTCATATCGCAAAATTTCTTCACCCGCAAACTTATTTACAGCTCGATACTGTATCTCGACGGTTTCGGCGTTGCGCTGTTTGCGATCGAAGCGGCGGACAAGGTCTGGTATCTGGCGTTCGGCCGGCCCCTCGCTCCAATCATCCTGGGCATCGTTACGGCCATCGGCGGCGGCCTGATTCGCGACGTGCTGGCAGGACGCCAGACCCTGCTGATGGGCCGCGAGCTCTACGCCATACCGGTGCTTCTCGGGTGCACGTTCTACGTCGCCCTGCTGGGACTGCTCCCGGCATTCCGACTAAACGGTGCAGTCGTATGTTGCTTGTGCATTTTCGGACTGCGCGCAGCCGCCATTCACTGGGATCTCAGCGTTCCCGAATGGTTGGCTATGAGGCCCAAGTCGGGGCAAGGATAAAGCATAAAGCAGAAAGAGTGGAAAAATAATAGAAAGAATTTGATACCTATATTTTGGGATTTAAATAAAAGGAGATGATTAAAACACAGTCGAGAGAGTATATGAAACCGATTAAAGGAGAGAACCAACCATGAATTATCCAAGGAGAAGACTGATGAAGATACCAAAATTCGTTACACAGGCATTTTGGGTCATTAGCATTTTAATCCTAAACATCGGGTTGTGCGGCGTTGCCGGGGCTCAGGACCAGCAAACCGTTAAACAATTGCAGCAGCTGATCGAACAGCAGCAAAAGCAGCTCGAAGCCCAGCAAAAAGCCCTGGAAGCTCAGAACAAAGCCCTTAGAGATTTGAAAAACCGGGTGGAAACCTTGACCACAGAGGAGGCGGTCGTAGAGGTAAAGGCGGCACAGGCCGAAAGATTGGCCGAAGAAGCCGTCAAGAAGGCGCAGGAAGCCAAAGCTGAGGCCGACCGGGCCCACCGCGAAGCCATTGCCGTAGACGTGCAAAAGGAAGAAGATCTGCATCGCACCAAAGGCAAGACGTTTCATATTCCCGAAACGAAAACGGTGGTGACGCTCAGCGGGTTCATTAAAGCCGATGTCATCCGCGATTTTGATAAGATCAAGAGCCCCTATAAATTCGTGGCCAAGGACATTGTCGTTAGAGGCGAACCATCCGACGAGCCGAGCAGCCGGACAACGCTCACCGCCAATCCGTCCCGTTTCGTCATAGCCACGGCCACGCCGTCTGACTGGGGTAAGTTCTCGACCTTCTTCTCTTTTGACGCCGCTGAAAACACAACCAGCAGCGATCCGGACTTTCGGTTTCGCCAGGGTTGGGGTCAGCTGGATGATTTGTTCTGGGGCGGAGAGCTGCGTGCCGGTCAGTCTTGGTCAAGTTGGGACGATGTTCCGGGCCAGCCGGAGACCATGGATTTCGAGGGCCCCAACGCCACCCAGCAGACCCGCCAGGGCCTGGTTCGATGGTCGCGTGATTTCCAAAAAAAATATGAACTCTGGGTTGCTGTAGAAGAACCGAACTACAGCATCCAAAACGGCAAGACCAAGTCGGCCTGGCCGGACACCATCGTTTCTTTGAACTGGCATGGCGACTGGGGTCACCTAAAACCGGCTTTAATGGGGCGGCAATTGCAGGGGGATAACGACAACGGCGGCGACGACGATACCGCCTTCGGCTGGGGTGCTCAGCTGACGGGCGATATCAAGGTGCCGTTGCTGGCTAAAAAGGACAACATTAAATTTGGGGCCGTGTATGGCGGAGGAATCGGAAGCTATAACAACGACGGCGGTATCGATGACGCTGTCTTTGACGGCGATGATCTGAAGGCCATCAAATCCTTTCAGGGGTACGGCGCTTTTCAGCACTGGTGGTTAGACAGCCTGCGCTCCAACGCGGTGTTCGGTTATGTGGACGTGGACAATCGCAGTGTGCAGCCCGGCGATACCTTGGATCGGACCATGTACTTTGCCGGCAACCTGGTATGGAGCCCGATCTATCATATGGACATCGGTGGTGAATACCTTTGGGGCCAACGCGACAACAAAAACGGTGATGTGGGTACCGCCCGGCGTATTCAGTTCAGTACCAAATTTTTATGGTAACCCGGTTTAGCCGGTTGTCGCGAAGCGTAAATTCCGCTTTAGCGGCCTGCTGAAAGAGGCTCTCACAAAGACCCCAAGGTTAGCGGATAGAGGTTTCAGTGTTCAGCGCCGCCTTGGCCTGAAAAGCGGCCAGTTTGATCAATAAAGGAAACTAACGAACATCGAATTTCGAATAAAGGAATTCTATCGATTTTAATCGCGGTTACCCTTCGACGGGCTCAGGAGAGCCAAACCGCTCCCACACGAACTTTGAATGAAGTTCACACGAGGTTTCAGAAAGGCAGAACATGTTTAGTCTAAACAAGAAAAGGGAATGAAAGATGGAGATAAGAGGACGCTCACTGTCATGGCTAATTGTTCTGGCAATTTTAGCCATTGTGATTGGCGCTGCAAATGCTCAAGACCAGCCGGCTCAGTCACAGATGCATCAGAATCTGAAGGATATGTCAGAGATGCTGAAAGACATATCGGCCCAATTGAGTGCCGGCAAAATGACACCGGAAGCGCAAAAGGCGGCTGGAAAAATCACCCAACAGGTGAGTCGACTTTTGCAGGACCTGGCCGGAATTGGTAGTGAAATCCACT
>Ga0209791_1000317_pt1 | contig 19739 bp, 12 predicted proteins | sample WorMetTyACAVOLI1_FD_187422 | JGI IMG/M metagenome (GOLD analysis project Ga0209791, IMG submission 187422) | Marine gutless worms symbiont microbial communities from Max Planck institute for Marine Microbiology, Germany - Olavius algarvensis... ... | reverse complement strand
AGTTACCAGGCTCACTGCATCCAGTTTGAATTCTTTCGTATATTTCTTTCTCGTTGTCATCTATCGTTACCTCAGTTAAGTTTCATTATCTCTTAACTGGGTGGTATCAATCTATTGGACCATGTCAAAAGAAGGACAAAGGCAAAAAATATCGTGGCCCCTATCCGATGCCCTTATCCGAGCGCCAACGAAGACTAGTCCCAAACAAGCCACAGCCGTAGACTCGCCGATGCCGCGACTACTAGAGACAACTTGCACCCTACGCAGGCAGTCGTTAGCGCATCCCGCTCAAGCAAACCTAGCCATTCCCGGAAATAACCAATGCGGTGGGCGTTTGTTTGGGTCGGCAACGCTACCGCCACTGAACTGGATGTTAAAACCAGGATTAATTGATCTAGGTTAAGAACTTCGACTATCTGAGCTGATAGATTAGCGACTTACGCATTGAGCCAGGCCAACGAATAATAGGCGGGAACGCTAACAATCAGTAACCCTGGCGGCATCGGCTACCGCATTAACTCGATGAAATACCGGCTCGGGCTAGATCAGGAAACTAGGGTAGCACCCTCGCCGGCCGGAGCGAGAATATTCGCAGCCGGCTCTTGCGATAGTGCCGGCCCGGTTCTATCAGCAAGCTGCTTGATCTCTTTGTACTCGATTCGCAAACGATTACCGATTGATTGCGCCGATAAGGCGGCGCCAACTAGATAACACGAGAGGAAACGGCCATGCCCACCACCCTGAAATTCGGCAAGCTTTTCGGGAAGTCCCCGTTCAAGCCGATGAAAGAACACATGGAAATTGCAAACGAGTGTGCCGGACATATGCCCGCGGCAACGAAAGCTTTCCTGGAAAACAACAAGTCGTCGCTAAAGGAAATCAAACGCAGCGTCAATCAACTCGAGAGCGATGCCGACAAGGTGCTGGAAGAATTGCAGCGCCGCTTATCCAAGTCGATGTTTTTACCGGTAGAGCGTAGGGATCTGCTGGATGTCATGGAAATGCAGGAAGCGATTGCCGATTGCTCGGAGGATATTGTCGGGCTAATGCTGGATCTACCCATGGAAGTACCGAATGAAATGCACCAGCCGATATTGGCGCTGGCGGGCCGCGCCGCGGACGCCGTTAGCGCGGCCAACGACGTTATCGGCATGTTCGACGACCTGGTCGAAACCGGTTTTAAAGGACCGATTCTGAAAAAGACCCGAGCGCTGATACGCGATGTGATCGAGATCGAAACCGATGCGGATCATATCGGTACCGATATTACGCATACCTTGTTTCAGCATTCAAAGGACATGGACCCGGTATCGATCGTATTTCTGTATCGGCTGATCAACTTGATTGAGGACCTGGCGGACTACGCCGAAGCCCTGGCAATACGCTCAAGGCTGTTACTCGCGGGCTAGTCGCGCATAGATTGGGGTGAACCAGGCATGGAAATAATCGCGGAATTCGGTACGGTTTTTTTTATCCTTGCCATCGTTTTTGGCATCTATCTGACCTGGGGCATCGGGGCCAACGACGTCGCCAATGCGATGGGTACGGTGGTCGGTTCGGGTGCGATTACCGTCAAACAGGCGATCATCATCGCCGCGATATTCGAGTTTGCCGGCGCCTTCATCGCCAGCGGCGCGGTTACCAAAACCATCCGCAAGGGAATTATCAATCCCGAGTCCATCACCGGCTCGCCCGAGGTCCTGGTATTCGGCATGCTGGCGGCAATGCTGGCCGCCGCTATCTGGCTGATGATTGCGTCCTGGCAGGGCTGGCCGGTCTCGACGACCCATACCATTATCGGCGGTCTCGTCGGTTTTGCCGTGGTCGCCATCGGAGTCAGCGCGGTCAATTGGGGCAAAATCGGGCATATCGTGGCCAGTTGGCTGGTTTCGCCGTTGATCGGCGGGGCCCTGGCATTTGGGTTGATGGTCAGTATTCAGAATTTGATACTACGCACCGAACGCCCCTTCGAAAATGCTCAAAAATGGGGGCCGATGTATGCCTTCCTGGTGGGATGGATCGTTAGCCTGGTGACCATGTTCAAGGGTCTCAAGCACCTCAAGCTGGATTTCGGCCCGGTTACGACCCTGATTATGTCGATCCTGTTCGGCCTGGCGCTCGCCTATGTCGGCAAGCGCATGATCAATCGCATCCAGGTAGACGAGGAGGCTGACCGAGAATTTCATTTTGCCAGCGTCGAAAAGGCGTTTGCCCCGATGATGATATTTACCGCCTGCGCCATGGCCTTCGCCCATGGTTCAAATGATGTCGCCAACGGCATCGGACCGCTGGCCGCGGTAGTGAGCCTGGTCCAATCCGGCGGCGAGCTGGGACAAAGCGCCGCCCTGCCTTTGTGGATACTCGCACTGGGCGGGGTTGGTATCGTCATTGGCCTGGTCACCCTCGGCTATCGAGTGATGCGCACTATCGGTAACGATATTACCGACCTGACGCCGACGCGTGGCTATTGCGCAACCCTGGCGGCGGCTATTACCGTGGTGCTTGCCTCGAAGACGGGACTGCCGGTATCCACGACCCAGATCGCGGTCGGTGCGGTCATGGGTGTGGGTTTTACCAGCGGTCTCGCGGCGGTCGACTTACGCGTGGTGCGCGATGTTGTGGTTTCATGGCTTATCACGCTGCCGGCCGGCGCGATCATGGCCATACTATTCTACTTCGCCCTGAAAGGGATGTTCGGTATCTCCTGCCCGGTCTGCAACTGACGCGGTAACCAGGCGCCCGGTAATGGCGCCGCGGAGACCTAAAAAAGGCTATTTTTTCGCTAACACTCATGTGGACACCAAGGACGAGCGAATCAAGTGTTTCTGGATTTTACCAACCGAGGTCTTGGGCAATGACTCCTCGAACACGACTCGCTGCGGCACGCGAAAGCTTGCCAGCTTGTTGGCACAGAATTCGATCAACTCAGATTCCGATACCTGCCGCCCCGCATGTAACACGACTGCGGCGACGATGGTTTCATCCCTCAGTTCGTCCGGCAGGCCGATGACGGCGCACTCGAAGATTGCCGGATGCTGCAACAAGACATTTTCGACCTCCCCGGCCGATACATTTTCACCGGCGCGTTTGATCATGTCTTTTTTACGGTCGACGAATCGGAAGTAACCCGCCTCGTCCTGAATCGCGTTGTCGCCGCTGTGGAGCCAGCCGTCGCGCAGGGTTTCGGCGCTAGCCCCGGGGTTGTTGAAATAGCCCGCCATGATGGTTTTACCCGGCACTCCCCTGACGGTGATTTCACCTTCCTGACCTATATCAACCCTGTCGCCATAATCGTCCAGCAGCGCGATTTCATAGTCACCGGTGGGCTTACCCACGGTCCAGTTGCGCCGCTCGCCGCGCAATGGATTCATCAGCGGCGGCCCCATGGTTTCGGTCATGCCCCATAACTGGCTGAGTGGTGCATTGAAGCGCCGTTGCCAATCGTCGAGCTGTTGCGAGGTCAAATTTTGCGCATAGATTACCAGCCTGAGTCGGTTGTCGCGATGGGCCGATTTCCGCGGTTGCGCCAGCAACATTCGCATCGGTGCGGCAAACAGGCTGGCAAGGGTGCAGCCATGTTCGATGCATTTATCGAAATAACGACTCGCCGAAAAGCGATCCATCAGAACCACACTGGCGCCCCGCAGCATGGCGCTCATGATCGAGTAATACTGTGCATTACCGTGGAACAGCGGCAACACGATAAATTGGCGGTCGTTTTCGTCAAGCTCGATCGCATCGGCTACGGTCCGCCCCGCGGCCAGGTAATTGGTATGGGTGACCATGACGCCTTTCGGTTTCGAAGTGGTGCCCGAGGTATACATAATTGCCGCCAGGTGGGTGTCGGCGGCCGGGCAAGGCCAGGCATCAGTGGAAAATTCACTCAGTTGGTCCTCGAAACAACCCGCGACCGGCTGCCCGCTGCAGGCATCGCAGACAATAATTCGCTCGAGATTACCGAGCCGTTGCGCACACTGTTCGAGCAGCGTCCGATGCTCCTTCGTAGTAAAGCCGATTTTCGAATTCGAATGCCCCAGCAGATAGAGCATTTCATCGGTCGAGGCCAACACGTTGGTCGGCATCATGACAGCGCCCAGGCGCGCACCGGCAAACCACAGTATCAGGAAGGCCGGGCAATTCGGCAGGTGCAGGTTAAAAATATCTCCCGGCTGCAAACCCTGCGCGGCTAGATAATGGCAGGCCCGATTGACTTCCGCATCGAAGTCGCTATAACTAAATCGCCGGCGAATGGCAGCCTCGCCATCGTCGGTCCGCGGCTGGCGTTCGAACAACAGAAATTCTCGATCGCCATGGCGGCTTGCACAATCGGTAAGTAAATCTGAAAGATTCATACTGTCGGATCAAGGATTGTTAACGCTAGAATCATCGGCGAGTCTAAAGCCCCGGTCAAGGCTTCGGGTTGGGGCGCGTCCATAAGAAGATAGCGATAGTCAGGAAAAAAAGACTCAGGCCGAGCACTATGCCCCAGTGATACTCCAGCCAAAGGAGGAAAGACCAGCTCGCGATCATCATCGCAGTGGCCAGCCACTTCGCGCTTAACGGTACCGCGCCCTGTTGCTGCCAGTCGTTGATCAAGCGCGCGAAGCGGGGTTGATCATAAATCCAGTCGTGCACGCGCTGCGATCCCCTGGACGCCGCCCAGACCGCAACCAGCAGAAACGGCGTCGCCGGCAATAGCGGCAGAAACACGCCGGCGATGCCGATAGCTGTCGCCGTATAGGCGAGCAGCAGATACCCCAGCCTGGCATGCTTGCCGGGCATCGAATGTTCCACTGGATTGTTTTCAATGTCGTTTACCATAACTACCAAATTTCGCTCACCCCATACCCAACCAGCCGACGCGGGCACGACGCCGCTAACCTCAAAGCCCACGACCCACCCCAAATCGGCGTAAATAATGGCCGAGAAACAAAATTTTACTCAGAGTAAATTCTCAAATAAAGCCAATGCACGGGCTCGCAATAAAAATTTACTCTGAGTAAAACCTCATATTCGGAAAACGGCTAAATGCTTCTGAATGGTCGTGTTTCATTTTTGCGCCAGGGGCGATTTTTTGAATATGCGGTCCGTCAGCGCATGCAGATCGTCGGTAACCGCAAGCAGGCAAGGAATCAGAATTAGCGTGATCGGAGTTGCAAACAAGACACCATAACCCATCGCCAGCGCCATCGGCGCCGAAAAAGGATCGGAACCCCCGAGACCATATGCCATGGGTAACAGGCCCGCCACGGTGGTAATCGAGGTCAGTACGATCGGGCGCAGACGGGTTCGGGCGGAATCGACTATGTGGTCGTGAGCATTGACCTCGGGGTGGGTTTGTTTGAGGCGGTTGACCAGATTCACCAGAATCAATGAATCGTTTACCACGACCCCGGTAAGGCCGACGACCCCGAGCATCGCCAGAAAACCGAATGCCTGCTGGTGCAGGGCAAACGCGATGATCACCCCGACCAGTCCGAATGGAATCGCGATCATTACCATAATCGGCTGAGTTGTCGATTCGAACAGCAGCAGCAATAACAGATAAATGCCGACGGCAGCCGCAATGAATGCGACCACCAGGCTACCCATGGAGGCGGCCGATTCCTCGGCTTCGCCACCGACAACCAGCCGCATTCCGGGCCAGTCGCTGTCGATATCGATTCCGTCGAGCGCCGCGGCGGTCGCCGCCAACGGGGTAGTCAGCCCCTTGACTACGTCGGCGGTAATGGTAATCGCGCGCTCGTTGTCGAAATGGTAGATATTAGACGGTCCGGCGTCGATATTGAATTCGGCAACTTCCTCGAGCCGAATGAAATCACCGCGCGTGTTCGGAATAATCAGGTCGGCGAGCGTATCCACCGAACTGCGCGCGGTGGCCTCGAACAATACGCGGAAATCGACATCCTCGTCGCCATAGCGCACCGAGGTCACGACTTCGCCATCGAAGGCCAGGCGCACGTTACGCGCAATATCCGATACCCTCAGATCGGCATCGGCCAGGCGGATAAAGTCGATATCGATATTAATCTGTTGCTTGCCCTTTTTATCATCCCGGTCGATATCCTTAACACCCTCCAGTCGCGCCAGTCTTGCAACTACATCGCTTGCCAGGGCGGCGCGTAATCGATCGTCGCTGCCGACGACCCGGATCGTTATCGGCCGTCCCACGGGAGGACCGCCGCTATCGATGATGAACACCGTCCTTTCGAATTCGTCGAGCGCAGCGGCGCGCATGCGCAAGTCTTCGACGATCATGTCGGCGTTACGTTCGCGCGTCGCGAAAGGCGTCAGAAACACCCCGACATAGGCCCAGTGCTCGTTTTCACCCCGGCTGAAGTCGCCATGGCTACCGATTCGGGTGACATAGGATTCCACTTCGCCCGCAGGCAAGGCCTCGACCAGTCTTTCCAGTTTGCGCATCATGTCCGAACTGTGATCCAGCGACGAGCCGGTCGGCAGTTCGACCAGCACGTAAAATCGGTCGGCCGACTGGGTCGGGAACAGAATGAAATCCATATAACGCCCGGCATACCAGAAGGCGCTAAACAGCAGCAAAAGCGCCAGGCCGATTACCGGATAACGCCATCTCAACAACCGCTCCAGCAGCGCGCCGAAGCGGCGTTTGATGGTTTCGATATCGAACTTTTTGGGCTTGCCCGCGACCGTTATCGAACCCGGTTTAACGCCCCATATCAGGTGCGCGGGCAACGCGATCGACAACTCTGCGAAGGACACGACCAGCGCGAGAATTACCACCAGCGGTATCACGTAAATGAAATCACCGAGCGTCCCGCTCATAAAAAACATCGGCGCAAACGCGAGCCCGGTCGTCAACAGGGTGGTAATAACCGGCTTAAATACCGACGCAGCGCCCTCCACCGCAGCTTCCAGCGGCGGCCTGCCCTGCTCGCGGAAACGCCAAATATTCTCGGCCACGACAATACCGTCGTCTACGATGATCCCGATTACGAGAATCATCGCACCGAGCGCGATTGAATCGAGATAGGCGCCGAACATCGGCAACATGAAAATCGTACCGAGCAAGGCCACCGGAATCCCCATCGCCACCCACATAGCGGAGCGCAAATCGAGGAAAAAAGCCAGTGTCAGCAGCACCAGAACCAGCCCGAGCGCACCATTTGACATAACCACTTGCAACCCGTTATTGACGTTTTGCGACATGTCGTTGGAATATTCGATGCGCACGCTGGCGGGTAGCCGGTGTCGATTTTCCTCGACAAAAATCTTGATGCGCTCGACCGTACGAATGATATCGGCAGTTTCCTTTTTATAGATCAGAAACGAAATCGCGGCTTCGCCATTCATGCGCGAACGCAGCTTTTCCGGCTCGAAAGTATCCTTGACGATCGCCAGATCGCTAACCCGCACCTGTGTGCCGTCCGCGGTTACATCGACGATAACGTCTTCGACTTCGAGCGGGGTTTCAAACTGGGCCAGGGTCACGATGTTCTTTTCGCTGGTGTAAGACTCGAACGATCCACCGCTGGAACGGATGTTGCGATTGGCAATCGCGCTGACCAGTTGCGCCCCGGGCACCTGCCACTTTTCCATCGCGTCCTGTAACATTTCGACATGGATTTCGCGATCGCGATAACCGAAACGCCGCAGGCGTGAGACGCCGGGGATGTCTTCCAGCGACTTTTCGACACGGCGCGCAATTTCGCGCAACCGCGGATAGGGAATGTCACCGCTCAGGCCGACCTCGATGATCGGGATCCCGGTAGCCGTCGTGATTTCCCGCACCACCGGCAATTCATCGACCTCGGGAGGCAAGCCGGAGGTGCGCGATACCGCATCGCGCACATCGGTCTTGATTTTTTCCATGTCCTTGGCGTCGAGATCGAGTTTGACATCGACTACCGATATGTTTTCCATCGAAAAAGAAGTCACGCGCTTGAGCCCGTCCACTTCTTTGAGTTCTTCTTCTATTTTATTGGTGACGTTGAGTTCGACATCCTGCGGCGATGCCCCCGGATAACGGGTGGTAATGACCATTTCCGCGAGATCGACGCTGGGGAATTGATCGCGCTGAATATGGGTCAGGGTTACCAATCCGAGCAGCAGCACCATTATCGTAAACACGTTCGCCAGGGTGTGGCGGCTGGCGAAATAGCGGAGAAAGACCTGCATGCTGGATCAGTTCACGTCGTTCGTCGTTACTCGAACACCGCTTTACCGAACATGCCGGGATAAAGCCCGCTGCGGTCGGGCAACTCGAGTTCGATCAGAAAGGTATGCCGGTCGTCGCCATTGGGTATGACTTTGATTACCGTGGCGCTAAGCGCTGTATCGCCGAGGGCGGTAATCGTAATCATCGCCTTGTCCCCAAGCTCGATATGCGCCAAGTCGCGTTCCTTGACGCGGGCCCTGAACTTGAGCCTACTTTGATCCTGAATGTCGTAAAGCGCCTGCCCGGGTTGCGTGACCAACCCGATTTCGGCGTGTTTCCGTATCACGACTGCATCGAAAGGTACTCTGATTCGAGTTTCCAGCAGCGTCGATTCGAGCACTTCGATTTCGGCCTGAGCCGCTTTGAGATTGGCTGCGGCGACTTCGAGGCTATAAATCGCCTCATCGACCGCGTCACGCGACACGGCATCGGTCTGAGTCAGCTTTTCCAGTCTGCTGCGCGTTCGCTGCCGATGAGCGAGTTCCGCCCGGGCGCGCTCTTCCGCCGCCTGAGCCACCTTGAGTCGGGCACGGTACTCGGCGTCATCGATCTCGACGATCACCTGACCACTTTTGACTTGTTCTCCATCACTGGCGTTGACTTGGGTAATCCGACCCATAATTCGCGTCGACAGGGTGACGCTGCGGTTAGCGATGACATCGCCGGTGACGATACGACCGGACGATGCGGCGGATACAGGCGTGAGCAAAATCAGCAGTGACAGCAATAAGCCGGTGAGCGCCTGGGCTAATTTCATAGTCGATACCCCCTGATCCGAGCATTTCACTATACCGATTCAACAGCAATTGACCAACCGGGCGTTGTTTGAAATCGCGACAACGGACAAAATCTCGGCACAAGGACGAAACCCGGGTTAGGGTTCGGCCCGAGCGGCGGGCCGGATTTTCATGGGGATAGGTATAGCGGGCCGCCACCGGCCCGACAACGCTGGAGGAGCGCGCGTATTAATCCTTCGATTAGTGGCGGGTGGCGGAATCCGGCACTTCGAACTCGCCCTCGAGCAGCGCCATGAAGCTAGTGTAACGCGCCTCGGTATCGACGGTTTCGAGCAGTAATTGCTTTTCCGAGATTTCGAAAGGCAGCACCATCGACAAACTATCGACCAGGCGCATAACCGGCAAGCGTTCGAGTTTTTTCATATCGGCATCGAGGCCTCTGGCATCAAAATAAGCTTGCAGCGTCGCCATCAATAGCGCGTGCCGATCCTCGAGTGCGCCGAGGTGATCGACGTAATCATCGCTGAAGCGCGACCAGTCGGGCACCGTCAGCCGATAACCGCGGGTGGTCGACATCTCCTCGACCACGTCGAATCGACAGATCCCGGTTAACACGATTTCAATCCGGCAATCGGCGGTTTCGCGATACTGCGTTACCCGACCGGCGCAGCCGGTGCGGCAAATATCGATATCATTGTCGGCGGCCGGATCGGGCTGAATCATACCGATTAGCCGCTGGCCGCCCATGGCATCGTCGACCATGTTGAGATAACGCGGTTCAAATATATTCAACGGCAATTCGGCGCCCGGCAATACGATGGCGCCGGGCAACGGGAAGATCGGCAAGGTTTGCGGTAGCGCGCTAAACGGCGGGGTAAACGGATTGAGACTCATCTTGTCCTCCTTACGATAAAATATCGACCGGCAAGGGCGAATTAGGTTCAACCGCTGGTCGCAAGATGATGCAGATCATCAACTGTTAAATTTATCCCCTTGTTATATGGACAGATTTTGCCTTTTGTTATACATTGGTCGGTCCCACCTATTATACGTTGGTCGGTCCCACCTATTATACGTTGGTCGGTCCCACCTATTATACATTGGTCGGTCCCACCTATTATACGTTGGTCGGTCCCACCTAATAAAATAGAGGACGAGAATAGTGTCTGATACCAATAATGCGAGTCAAAACAGCAATGCCAAAAATAAGATCGCGAATATCGCGAATAAGGAATACAACAAAGAGCTGGCCAAGCTACAGATAGAACTAGTCAAGCTCCAGGAATGGATCAAGGAAAAAGGTCTCAAGGTTGTCTGTATTTTCGAAGGGCGCGACGCCGCCGGCAAGGGCGGCGTTATCAAACGCATTACCGAAAGCCTGAATCCGCGAATCTGCCGCGTGGTCGCCCTCGGCACGCCCACCGAACGCGAAAAGACTCAGTGGTATTTTCAGCGTTACGTGCCGCATCTGCCCGCCGCCGGCGAAATGGTGTTGTTCGACCGCAGCTGGTACAACCGTGGCGGCGTCGAACGCGTCATGGGATTTTGTTCCGATGAAGAATACCAGGAATTCATGCGCAGTTGCCCCGAGTTCGAACGCATGCTGGTACGCTCCGGCATCATCCTGATCAAGTACTGGTTCTCGGTTAGCGACGATGTGCAGGAAGAACGTTTCCAGGGACGCATCAAGGATCCGACCAAACGCTGGAAGCTGAGCCCGATGGATGTCGAATCGCGTAACAAGTGGGTCGAGTATTCCAAAGCCAAGGACCAGATGTTTGCGCATACCGATATCAAGCAGGCGCCGTGGTATGTGGTCAACGCCGATGTCAAGAAACACGCGCGCCTGAACTGCATCAAGCACTTGCTGAGCTTGATTCCCTACGAAGATCTGACTCCGGCACCGATCGACTTGCCGGCGCGCGAAAAAGCAGGAGGTTATGTGCGTCCGCCATTGGCCGACCAAACCTTTGTTCCCGAGCACCATTAACCATCAACATAAATAGAAACGACTATGGCTACCAACCGCGTCATCGAAAAAGACCTGTCGGTAATCCCCGAGCAGGGTTTGCCGCCAGCGAAAGCGCCCGTGACGGCCGCTAAAACCGCCCCGGCAACCAGATCCAGGCCCGTAGCGAAAGCTTCACCCGATGCCGCGTCGGTAGCCGCACCCGATTCGGAATCCGTAGCGGCCGCGAAATACGCGGATCTGGATATTCCGGAGCTCTACCTCAATCGCGAGTTGACCTGGCTCGAATTCAATCGACGCGTATTGCACGAGGCCAAGGATGAATCCAATCCGCTATTGGAACGGCTAAAGTTTATCGGCATCGTCAGTTCGAACCTGGACGAGTTTTTCATGAAACGTATCGGCGGCCTGAAACAACAGGTCGGCGCGGGCGTCATGAATTACAGTGTCGACGGCCGCCTGCCGGCACAGCAGATCGAGGAATGTTATGTCAAGGTGCGCGAACTCGAAACCGAAAAGTCGGGGCTGGTAGCGGAGCTGATTACGCTGCTGGGCGAGCGCGATATACACATCATGCCCTACGACGCGCTTAATGATGCCGATAAGGCAACGATACGCAGCTACTATTTCGAAAACATATACCCGCTGGTCACGCCGCAGGGAGTCGATTCCGCGCACCCGTTTCCGTTCATTTCCAACCTGTCGCTGAATCTGCTGGTAATGCTGCGCCACAGCGATAGCGAAGATGAGCTACGCGCCCGCGTCAAGGTTCCGGTCGGGCTCGGCATCCCGCGTTTCCTGCAAGTGCCGGACTCGCACATCTTCGTGCCGCTGGAAAGCGTTATGGCGAAAAATCTCGACGTGTTGTTTCCAAAAATGGAAATCGTCGCCTGCGAGACTTTTTATGTGACGCGCAACGCCAATACCGCGCGCGACGAAGATCAGGCCGACGATTTATTGGCAATGATCGAATCGGAGGTACGCCACCGCCGCTTTGCCAACATCGTACGAGTGGTGGTGCAACACGATATGGATACGGCCCGCCGCAGCATGCTCGCCGCCGAGCTGGGGCTGGATGAATCGGATGTATTCGAAAAACGCGGTTTACTGGCGACGCGTGATTTGCTAAGCCTGATCGACCTCGAAATTCCGGCGCTGCGCGACCCGCCGCATTATGCGATCGACCATCCCAAACTGGCGCACATGCCCAATATCTTCCACGCGGTGCGCGATAACGGCTCGATCCTGTTACACCACCCCTACGAATCCTTTTCTACCTCGGTCGAGCGCTTGCTGCGCGAGGCCAGCCGAGACCCCAAGGTGCGCGCGATCAAGATGACGCTCTACCGCACCTCGGGCGACACCAAGGTTATCGATTATCTGATCGACGCGGCGCAAAACGGTAAACAGGTCGCGGTCGTGGTCGAGTTAAAAGCCCGCTTTGACGAAGCCGCCAATATCCGCTGGTCGAGCCGCCTGGAAGAAGCCGGCATTCACGTGACCTACGGCGTAATGGATTTGAAAACCCACTGTAAGGTGATCCTGGTGGTGCGCAAAGATTACAGCGGACTGCGCCGCTATGTGCATATCGGTACCGGTAACTACCACGCCGGCAATGCACGGCTTTACACCGATCTCGGGCTCATAACCTGCGATCAGGATATCGGCCGCGATATCACCGAATTGTTCAATTACCTGACTACCGGATTTACACCCAAGCGCGACTATCGCAAGATTCTGCCGGCGCCAAAGCTGCTCAAGCGCGCGCTGCTCGATAAAATTAAGCGCGAAATCGACATTCACAGCAGCGCGTCACCCGGGTTGATTCAAATCAAGATTAACGCGCTCGAGGACAAGGATATCGTTCGCGCGCTTTACCAGGCATCGCAAGCCGGCGTTAAAATCGACCTGATCGTGCGCGACAGTTGCCGCCTGCGCCCCGGTATCGAGGGACTATCGGACAACATCCGCGTGTTCAGTATCATCGGGCGCTTCCTCGAACACAGCCGGATATATTACTTCCAGAACGGCGATCAGCCGGAGTACTATATCGGATCGGCCGACTCGATGATGCGCAACCTGGAGCACCGGGTCGAAGTGCTGGCGCGGGTCGAGGATACCGAACTGCAGGCTGGATTGCGCAACATCATCGATACCCAGTTATCGGACGAGCACAGCATCTGGCAAATGCACGACGACGGTTCCTACACCCAGCTTCAGGGTAAGAGCGAAACCGGTGACGGCAGTCAGCAGGCGTTGATACAGGATGCACAGGAACGCATTCGCGACGCCCGCCGACTCAAACGCCGCAAACCGCAGGGCGTGAGCAGGAACATCCACATACGTTCTAGTTAGGATGGTTAGCGCTCCCCTGCCCGGCTAGCCGCGCACGACCTCGCCCGACTCGTTTTTCGGATAATCGAAATAGTCGAATATCGTGTTGTCGTGCGACCAGTCTCGCCATTGCGCGATATCGCTATCGAGCCGGACCAATCCGCAGGTCGGCACATTGTCGAGCCGCACATCGTAGTCGATCGAATTGGCGAAATAAGTAATATCCGGATTGTGAAATACCAGCATCAGGCTGCGGACACGGTCGTCCTGCTCCAGGATCAAGTCCTGGATCGAACCGCTACCGGAAAAATACAAATCGGGTTCGACTACGATATCCTGCGACGGAAATCCGCAAGCCTCGCAAAATAGCTTAGCGGTAGTGTGGGCCCGCAGCGCAGGGCTCGAAAGAACCCGTTCGAGTTGCTCGTCGCGAGCGTTAAAGCGCGCTCCCATAGCCGGCGCATCCCGCAACCCGCGTTCGCCCAGCGGGCGCTGTTTGTCACTCAGGCTGCTGTCGTCCCAGCTCGATTTGGCATGGCGTAAAAGGTAAACGGTTTTCATGATGAGCCCTCAGCCGCCTGCACGCCGGCTTCCATTGTTGAAGACCTTGTATATTACTCGATTTCGGTCGGGCCGCGTAGGTCGGGCCGCGTAGGTCGGGACCCACAGGGCCTAAGTCGCGCAGATTTAGCCGGGTTAATAGATTCGCTAATCGCGGCCGGTTACTCGTATATCTGTTGGATGTAGATCTGCACCGGATCGCCTTCGAAGATACCGAAAGTTGCGAGCGCAGATGGATTATTGTCGTATAAGCCGTCCTGATCCCAGTCAAACTGCAACCAGGGTTCACCGGAAGTATCGACCAGATTGGTAATGGTCTCGGTCACTTCGATGCCCGGCGCCGATAGCGTAATCTCGAACTTGCCGAGTGGGAAGGTCGGATTAATCGAAGTAGCCGCGGTATTTCCGGGTACGGCATTGATATCGCCCAGCATGGTGGTGGTATCGACATCATGATGCCGAGTCCAGAATGGAGTTGCACCGATCAGGTCAAAGAACTCGATATGATAATTCATGATCAGGTCACCGAGCTCGGAGCCAAAAGCATTTTCCATACGCAAACGCCCGAAACGCAGATCGACCGGGTTCGGGGTCAGGGTTACGCCGGTAACGGTTGCAACGCTATCACCGTCCTGCACACTGTTGATAACCAGGCTGATATCGGAACTGAACGGGGCGACCAGGCTGTTCGAATCTTTATCGTAGACATAGCTGTCGTCCCTGAACTCGAATTCATGGGTGCCGTTGCCGTTGTCAGTCATAATGAAATCCAGTGGATCCTCCGTATAGCTGATCGCCATGCGAGTCAGTCCGTCGGTGCCATCTTGGACGTTATCCGCCGTAGGCGAGGTAAAGTTCACACTACCGGCGCTGAGCTTGGCCCAATTATCGCCAACATTGAGGTTGTCGGTGTAATTCATCGTCACCCCACCGCCGACATTCAACGCGCTAACCGTGAAAGCAGGGTGATTGGTGTCGTAGGTGAAACCCTGGCCGATATAGGTGAACGGAATCGCACCGCTGGGGTTAGCATTTGAGAAATCACCGTTGACAAAGGCGGAAATCGACAGGCTCGCCGGATTAAAGCGCCCGACATATCCTGACTTCGACGTCATCAACGCCGTTTCTGCGGCGCCGATGCCCAGATAGTCGAGGCCGGCAACGTCTGCCGCAATTTCGATGATGCCCACCTCGTTGAAAACCACGTTCGGATTGGAGCCAGCGCCGGCTACGAAACTCATAATCAGGGTATTGACCGGTAAACCCGGGTCGGTGCCGCCGGCGGGCGCGAGCAACAGCGACGTCAGTTCGATGTCTTCGTTTTCCTGGCCGAAGTTCGGAGTGCCGGTATAGGAGATGCCACCGAGGATGACGCTGTTGCCGCTCAAGACGTCGTTGTTGACGGGATCGGTATCATCGTGATTGTCGGGACTGCCATCCGAGGTGCCGAGTAGATCGTCGTCCGCGCTATTCCAGAGCACTGCGGCGGCACTGACCGTAAAGGCCGAACCGGCTGACGCGAGCACATCGCCCGCATGCGTGGTAGCGTGGGTACTTGGGTGTGGCACATTTATATCGAAGCCAAATGGACGCACCACGAAACTATTACTGGCCCCTATCAGATCTTCACCGCTCGGTGGCAGGGCATATCGCGCATGCAACCGGATCTGGCCCGCGTCAGGGTAGTTCAGCACCAAATCAGCAGTGGTATCGGCCGCCGTGCCGAAGTCGAGCGATACATCGGTATAAACCAGGGGCGTAACCACGTCGGTGTTGGTGCCGTTCACCTGCGTCGACGGGCCCGCGCCGCCGACGTAGATCGGGCGCTGACAGGTGTTGGCGTTTTCACATTGGAAAGCGATCTCGACGTCCACCGTACCGGCAAGGACAGCCTCACAGACGCCGGTGTCATCATTGGTATTGATGGCCTGCAACTCGAGCGTCTGCGCGCCATGGCCGAGGTTTGAAGCTTTGCCCGAAATCTGGGTGCCAATGGGATCGGCGAGCCCGTTGACGAGGAAGTTGAATCCGGCAGGCGCGTAGGTCAGCGGTGGATCGTCGGACGCATCCGCAGTGCCGCTGCTTTCGGTATAGGTGCCATCGGAGACGTCGATATCGATGGTCTCAGCAAAAGTATTATAGAGTGCGAGCACTACCGAACCATTCTCGGTTCCGTCAAAGGTATAGCTTGCGTTGCCGTTCCCCGAATTGCTGAGGTTGGCCGGGTTGCCGCCGCTGACATAGCTCCAGTCGCCATGCAGGGTATCCACGCTGAGGGAGGCGATGCCGGTATAGGCGATATCGACATCGTGCGGCCCGGTCGCGGTGTGAGCCGAAATGGTAATACTCTCGGGCTGGCAATTGATGGCGGAGCCGTCATGCGTAATCGAAAGGTGATCGGTTAGGCTGCCCGCGCAAGAATGTGTAGCATTCAAGTCGGTGATGATTTCGCCGGCGGTTTGCACGCGATCGTAAACCCGCACCTCGTCGATGATGCCGTCGGCGGAATTCGCCGTTGCGCCGGGGTGATAGCTACTGCGGTTGTCGCCAAAGTAAAGCGAACGCAGTGCCGCGAGCTGTCCGTTGGTTGCATTGGTATCGGTCGCAGCCAGCGCTCCGTTGATATAGATTTCGCGGTTGCCGCTCATGTCCCAGGTTACCGCGATGTGCGTCCAGACACCGCCGGCAATGGCGTTCACCCCGGTCTGAAATGAAAAGTCTGCATCGGAACTGTCTTCGAGCGCGAAGCGCAGCCTCCCATTATTCAGCAACACGACGTAAAAATACTTGTCCGCACCGGGCAAGTCGTCCGGCGATGCGTCCACCAGCATACGATTGCCGCCGCCGACCCAGTTGTTGTCACTGTTGTACCAGAAATTGATCGAACCCAGGTTACCGACATCGGCATCGACATCGATACCGCTGTCAAAACCGTACTGAGCGCCATTCGAGTTGTTAAACGGAATGTCGATACCCCGGCAGACCTGTGCCAGTACCGAATCGACGCCGGCACCGGTGCCGAGCGCCGCCGCGCCGGTAAAATTGCCGGACTGATCGACGACCTCGCCGGCGCTGCCGTTCCAGACACCGGCATCGGCGTCGAGTCGAAACCAGGCCAACGAACCGGCGCAGTTGCGATTGCTGCCGTCGATGTTGCGACCGTTCGCCTGATTGCTATAAATCGACGTGACCGCGCTGTCCGAGAGAACCGAATTGAACACCAGCAATTCGTCGAGTTCGCCCTGGAAATATACCGGCGTGCCGCCAGTATCTTCGATTCTGCCGATACTGGAAAAGCTGTTGCCTATTATGCCCGCGGTACTGCTACCCGATGCATCGAGTATGCCGTCGATATAGATCTTGTAGTCGCCGGTCGTCGCATCACGCGTCAACACCACATGATGATAACTGCCGTCGTTTATCGCGACGGTCGACTTGGTTGAATAGTCATTACCGACCGAGATACCGATGCGGCCGCCGGCGTCGAGCCAGCCCCAGAAGATGTCGTCGGCTCCACCCGCCTCCTCGATCCCGGCAATACCCGGCGCCTGCCAGCCGAGGTTATTACCGGTTTGCGTGGTTCTAATCCAGAAACTCATCGACGCAGTGTTGCCCAGTAAAGGATATATATCGTTCGATTCGATGTAATCGTCGGTCCCATCAAAATCACCCGCACGACAAATCTGTCCCGGGTTGATCGTGGTCAGGCCGCTGGCCGCGTTGGCGTTGGCGTTGTTGCCGTTACCGCTGCTGTCGACAACTTCGTTAGGCGCGCCATTCCACGACAATTCGTCCATGCGAAACTCGATTTCGGGCTGCACCACTTCGAGTAAACAGACGTCGTCGACGTGCCAGTAGTCCCAGTCGATACCGCTGCCGCCAGTCTGAGTCAGGCGCACACGCAAGTTTCCATGCTGTGCATCCGCCGGCAGCGGATAGCTGCGTTCGTAGACCTGTCCGGGAGTATCGTTGCCGACAAAGGTTTCCAGCGTAATCCAGCTGCCGACGTTATTGAAATACTGAACCTGTAAATCCTCGCCCGCCTCCGGATTTTCGCTGAAACTGTCGTCTCCGCGTCTAATCCAGAGACTTAGCTGGTATGGCTTGCCGCTGGCGTCGATAGCCAGATTACTGGTGACACTGACCGGGTCCCAGCGCGTGTACAGGCTGTTGGCAGCCGAGTTGAAGGTGGCGCCGTTAATGCCCGCACTACCGCCACCACTGGTATCGATCGCCCAGTTGCCGAGGCCCGACTCGAAATCGTCACAGAATCCGGTCGCGGCCGGCGCGTTGACATCACGCAGTGAAATGGCGCCGATCGCCCAGTCGTCGGTTTCGTTCATATTCCAGCGCAGGTTGACCGAGGCGGCGCCGCTGAAGGTCGCACCCGCGCCGGCGGTTCTATTGTTACCGTTCTGTGATTTCAGCGTCCAGCGTGCCGTGCCGCCCACCACCACCGGGCCGCTGTCCTGCCGCTCCGCCGCCATCACGCCGAACACCAGGTCACCGCTAGCCGAAGATGCGGTTGCCGTGGCAGTGGTCGAATCTCCCGTGTTCGACTGAAACGCTCCGTAAGGACTCGTTTGATTAACGCCGGTGAAGGTAACGATGCCGACAATTGCACCGAGCTGTACCTGCTCGTTGAATGTAACCACGACGTTGGCGGTGGTCACCGGCGGATTGAGGTAGGCCCAGATCTCGACGCGCGAATCGTTACCCTGGCTGACCTGACCGACAAAGTTGAGCCCGGTGCCATTGTAGGTAACCGATGAAACCGTTTCCAGATCTTCGTTCAGCAACGACACGCCGACCAGCATCAAACGATCGCTGCCCGCATTAGTGGTGTGGGACCGGGTGAGCGTAGTTGGATTGTTATCGACCACGGTCGAGACATTATCGACCGCGATAACGGCCTGAGCCGTCGCTGCGAACAGCGATATAAACAGCAAAACGCCAAGCCGCAGCAAAGACTTGAAAGCTTGACCTTTTACGCTGTTGGGCATCGACAAAACCGTTAAATCGCAGTGTAATTAAGTATAAACAGCCCTGGGCGCCTCTGCTGAGAACTCAATTGATAATCGCCGACTAAACGATGAAATCCCCGCATTTCTGGACGGATGGCGCCTGATAGGACTGGTTTTTCGGGCAAATTCACTGGTTTATTGAAAAAATCTCAAATAATGCTCGATTCTATCCTCACTCTATAGCATATTTGGTATCTGTTACCTGCATAATTTTATTGAACAATCAAATAGTTAGAGAGATGTCTGAAAGTAAAGTACAACACATCAGCGCAACCGAAGCCTACGAATTGATGCAAACCGAAGCTAGCACCGCCTTTATCGATGTGCGCTCGGACATGGAATTCCTATTCATCGGTCATCCGGTCGGCGCGGTCAATATCCCATGGATCGATGAACCCGACTTCGTCATCAACCCCGATTTCGAGCGCGAAGTGCGCAAGCTGATTCTCGGCGGTGTGATCGAATCTTCCGAGCACGCTAGCGTGCCGGTAGTGCTGATCTGCCGCAGCGGCAACCGCTCCGAGGAGGCCGGCAACCTGCTGCTCGAACATGGCTTCAAACGCGTTTACAATATCGCACAGGGTTTCGAAGGCGAACTCGACGATAGCCACCACCGCAGCACCCTCGGCGGTTGGCGCTTTGACGGCCTTCCCTGGGAGCAATGCTAACCGGCGGAAGTCATCCCCGCGTTCCTTTGTCATCCCCGCGCAAGCGCACTGCTGTCCGGAATAAATTAAGTTGGTGTATTTGAAAGTGTTGCAGTGCCCGGGTTTTACGAATAAAACCATAAGCAACAACTTAATTTCAGGACACTGCAACATGTATACAAATACCCGATTTGGCGAACTTTTGAAAGTCCTTCCTAAAAATACTTTCAAACGCTGCGTTGAACAGCATCGGAGCGATAAACATAACAAGGG
>Ga0209791_1000316_pt1 | contig 19820 bp, 18 predicted proteins | sample WorMetTyACAVOLI1_FD_187422 | JGI IMG/M metagenome (GOLD analysis project Ga0209791, IMG submission 187422) | Marine gutless worms symbiont microbial communities from Max Planck institute for Marine Microbiology, Germany - Olavius algarvensis... ... | reverse complement strand
GCTGGCGAGGTGGTCGGCGAAATTACGGCCCGCAATGTCCAGATTACCGCCGATAAGGTTGCGATCAATGCCGTGCTTGCCGGTTGCCTGCCTGAATACATGCCGGTGTTGCTATCCGCTGTCAGGGGCATTTGCCATCCTGACTTTGGTTTCCACGGTGCAGCAACCAGCACCGGCGGGGCTGCCATTGCAATTATTGTCAACGGTCCGGTTGTGCAGCACCTCGGGATTAATGCGAGAGATAATGTCTTTGGACCGGGTTTTCGTCCCAATGCGACTATCGGCAGGGCCTTACGGCTGTTGATGATGAATGCCATCGATACCCGGCCCGGCCGCCTGGATCGTTCGACCCTGGGCAACCCGGGCAAGTACTCGCTTTGTTTTGGTGAGGATGAAGAGAACAGCCCATGGGAGCCGCTACACGTGGAAAAGGGATTCAATCCCGCGGACAGCACGGTTACGGTGTTTGCCACCGAAGGTTCTCACCAGGTTTATAATCATCTCAGCAATGACCCTGAAACGCTCTGCATTACGATGGCCGATGCGATGGCCAACCTGGGTTCCATGAACATCGTCGGCCAGCAGGATATCGTGGTTGTTTTCGCCGGGGAGCATCAGAAAGTCTTCGAAGCCGGTGGCTGGACCAAGTCTGAAGTGAAACTACGCCTTTTTAAGCATGCCTCACGGACTAATGCTGAAATTAAAAGAGCGGGTCGCATGCCCGGACCGGTGACCGCGTCGGACGAGAATGATTGCAGGCATGTAGTTCGCAAACCGGATGATATTTTGGTGGTCAGTGCCGGTGCCCGGGCAGGTGCTTTTTCCGCCTGTCTGCCTGGCTGGGGCGGCCATACAATGACCCGTGCCATCACGACGCCCGTCACGAGTTGAAATTTGGGATTTTAGGTTGCGGACTTACGGAATCAATTAAAGGAAAAGACCATGGCACTAGAAATTTTTAATCCGACCGTTTCTCCTGTGAAGGAAACGATCACCTATGCACCACGTCCTAAAAGTCTGCAGGGACTTAAAGTTGGACTTGTGGAAAACACCAAGCACAATTCCGATGTGCTCCTTCTTAAGATCGCCGAAAGATTGAAAATGGACTACGGCATAGAGATGGTGGCGCTTTACAGCAAGAAGTCTGCCAGCGACTATCTGGCGGATGAAACCATCGCCGACCTGAAGCAGAAGGCTGATTTTGCCATTGCAGGTATCGGCGATTGAGGGTCCTGCAGCTCGGGCAGTGTGCTCGACAGTATACTTCTGGAAAAAAAAGGTATTCCCGCCATATCCATCGTAACGGATGCATTCGTTGAGACAGGAAATATCATGGCCTCAAATTGGGGCCTTCCCGGTTTTCGCTTTCTTTCAGTCCGCCATCCGGTTGCAAATCTGAACAACGAAGAGCTGGATCACCGGGCAAAGGATGTTGTCAACGATGTTGTTGATTTGCTGCAACAAGGACAGGGGTCTAATTCAGGCATTTAGGAATTCAGGAATTCAGGAATTGAAGGAATTCTCTCTCTTTTAATTTATTGATGATTTTATCCTTAACCCCCCCCCATCCCTCAATTTGGCACAAATAGAACTCGATAGTTTTCAAAAAGGTGACTCATATTAAACGTTATTTACGAGATCTGCGTATCCGGCTTTGGCTTTTGGGATACCGAACCATCAATTCATCGGTTGCCAGAGAAGCATCCGGGACGACCGCAACCGTCTTAAATTGATACTGCCTTTTAAGCTTATCGATATTTAAATTTTTAAGCCCCCGCATTTTCGATATGCTGCGCGGATTCACCGCGATCGTGATTGTTTCAGCTAGCGTTTCCACGTTTTCGATCGCCTCCCGGGCGGCATCCAAAAAAACCTCCGAATATACCAGGTGCCCGAAGGCCGGATGATAAGGGCCCGCCAGCACCGTTGAGTCGTCCTCCAGTTCTTCTGCTGCCTGCAACCCCATGCGAATGACCGGCAGGTTGTGGTTTTTGAAAAGCAGGTAAATTTTTTTTACCAGGGTGACCGCCTCTTCCAGACCAAGCGGTGTGTAGCTCCCATTCTGATACCAGCGGGCAAGTTTGCTGTTTCTGACGACCACCGTCGGATAGATGCGGACAAAATCCGGTTGCAATGCCGCTATTTTTGCGGCCGTGGTCAATGCACGGATTTCATTATCTCCCGGCAGCCCCACCATCATTTGCAATCCGATATTAAATGGATAGGCTTTGAGTTGTTTTACAGCCCGCACCGTATCTTCGGCGCTGTGCCCCCGCCCGGCCTGCGTCAGGACATGGTCGTCCATGGATTGCACACCGAGCTCGACCGTTTCGACGGGATAGTCTGCAATGATATCCAGATGATCCGGAGTTATCGTGTCCGGCCGGGTCGAAAACCGGATGCTGTCCACCTGGCCCTGTCGAATGAAATCGACGGCCAGATCAAGCAAACGATTAATATTACCAGGATTTAGTCCCAGAAAATTACCGCCGTAGAATGATATTTGAACCGGCTTGCGCCCCTCGATTTTATATTGTAGAAATTGATGAATTTGAGAACGAATCTGATCCGGGGCAATTGCGCCATGGCGGCGGCCGGTAATCGAAACCTGATTGCAAAAGACACATTGGTGTGGGCAGCCGGCGTGGGGCAGGAAAACAGGAATGATAAAAGGACGGTTGATTGAGGCTGTGTCCTGGCTGCCGGACGCCGGGTGAGGGTTGCCTGACACCGGATGCCTGACACCGGATGCCTGATGTTGGTTGTTGGAAGCTGGATACTTGTTACTTGTCATTGGTCCATGGTTACCGGATCCGCTTTGCCGGCTTTTAAAACCGTGAATGGGGAGTTTTCTTTGCCGACAGATTTATTTTTTGGCCTAAGCGGACAAATTTTGGTCGTTTGTCATTGCCGCGCAGGCGGCAATCCAGTATAGCACTGGAGGCCGGATCCAGTCCGGCATGACAAAGTTGGCCATTTAATCGATAGGTTAATCGTATCTATTTATTGTCGAATCCAATGTGATAATCTCGCTTTCAAGACGAGAACCCAATATTGTGATTTTGCCGATTGACACGGGTAGTTTGAATCTCCTTTGACCGGCACTGCCGGGATTAAAATATAGTACCCCGTCTTTTTTATAGCTTGTCGGCTGATGTGAATGACCAAATATAACTGCATCAAACTCAGCCGCCGCCGGGTCCAAATCCAAGGTCTCGATATCGTGAATTATATAGAAAAATCTACCCTCAACCTCCAAGACATCCTTGTCAGGCAGCTTATCGGCCCAAGCTCCTCTATCGACGTTGCCGCGAATTGCATAAGTCGGTGCGATAGATTCGAGTGTCTTTAGAACTTCTGGTTTGCCGACATCGCCCGCGTGCACGATTAAATCACATCTTTTCAAGAACTCAATCGCTTCCGGTCGAAGATGACCGTGAGTATCAGCTATGACTCCAATTTTAAAAACCATTTCTTTGTTTAAAATATTCGATTATGTCAACACTCATTCGAATGCTTACCAGCTCGGTACCATTTTTAGATTTGGAAACAGCCCGTTGAGACCCATTTTTGTTCGTGTAGTTGGGCAAATGACGATTGCGATGTTTCCGCCAATTGGTGCCGGCCGGACATGCCGTTCAATCAGCTATTCTTTTCAGGATGAGGTTGATTCGAGCGGTGCGAATTTCCTCCAGCTCGGCCGGCAGCCATTCCGCCGGGGGTGGGAGTAGGGACTGATAGAACACCGGTAAGATGAATCCCAGAATAATCCCATAGAAAACCGCGGTGGCAACCGCTCCGGTGTAATCTTCGATTCTCACCCCGGCGCCGAAAAACAGGGAAGGATTCAGCACCATCAGCAGCAGGGTAACGACCGAGGCGGCGATAAACAGCCCGATCATTTTATTGGCGCGCCGGCTTTCCATTTTTCGGTTGTGCCGGTACTTCAGCTCAGCAAGTTTGTCTTTGAATTCAATACATTCAGTTTGTTTTTGAAATCCGCTGCGGGTTTCGGTCCATTTAAGACAACTATTATCAGATATCTGCAAGGTGGGAATGAATATCGGATCGATCAAAATGCTGATCAGGTAAAAAATAAAACCGCCCACCACCATATACAGCAACTTGAAGCTCAACAGGTATTTTAAGAGGGGATTCATTTTCTAAAATTTGGATATCTTTCTTCCTCCAAAGATTGCCAACTCAAAGACTTTAAAAAAGCAATCAACATCATCAAAGCCGAATTGTCGCAACCACTCGCACTGTTCTTCGACCGAAGCCAAGATATTTTCCTTCTTGTCCGGACGTTTGTAGTATTCTTCGGCAATGGCATCGCGGTTAGCATCGGTGTTGGATTTAGTGTGAAAGTCAAACAGATGATCGACGAAAAAGTCATCGAACAGGCCCTGCCCTGCATCAGTCGCCGAGGAAACATGCTCCAGGTTGAGGAAGATCCCACCGGGTGCGAGCAGTTCATAGATCTCTGCGTAGAGCTCGCGTTTTCGTTCATCGGGCTGGTGATGAATGGCGAAGCCGGATATTACAATGTCAAAGCGGCCATGCGGTCTTGCGACATCGAGCCATTGGGGCGAGGCGAAATCCGCCTTTGCAACAGTGGCGTCGGGAAGCGAGCTGACTTTCTTAATCGCAGCGTCGAGCATAGGATCTGAGAAATCCAGCAACAGGCCGCTTGCAGTCGGGAAGAGTTTCAGAAGAAAGTGGCCCAGTATGCCATCGCCGCAACCAAGGTCCATGATCCGTTTTGGAGACGGGCTCCATCTTTGAGCAATTTTGCTGATCACAGCGAGTTGTAAATCCCCACCAGGGATAGCCCCCCGCACGCCTTCAAGAAAAGCCCGAGCAAGCTCCTTTGTCTGCCATTCACTTTTGGATTGCATCGTGTTCTCTTATATCCAACGGCGCCGGTTACCTGCGCCATTTTATGTCAAAATAATGATAGACAGCAGCTTACCTCGAAAAGCAGCTGTCTATCTGGTCGTCTCGGCCATAGGCCTAGGCGGACTGGCTTGTTTATCCCTCGCACATCTTTTCTTTTTTCGGATAAATTGAACGTCGTATCATTTGAACATTTTGAGGATTTGCCTTCTTAGCATTCGACCACCGGCATCCGGTATCAAGTATCCGGTAACCAGGATCAGTCTTTTTCTCTAAGAATCTCGAGTGCCAGCCGAGCGGCATCCTGCTCGGCGGCTTTTTTGCTCTTGCCGCTGCCCTGGGTTTCGATATTCAGCACTTTCATTGCAACCCAGAATGTTTTGTCATGATCCGGGCCGTCTTCCCGGATGATGCTGTACTCCGGCATCGATCCATGGTCGATTTGGACTTTTTCCTGCAGCTGGCTTTTATAGTCCAGGTTGTTGGTAGCGGTGTGGAGATCTTCAACCAGCTGCTGGAAGTTGGTTTCTATTGTTTGATAGGCTGCATCGAATCCGCCATCCAGGTAGATGGCTGCCATCAATGCTTCGAAGGTATCCGCTAAAATAGAATTTTTTTCCCGGCCCTGGGTTTGAATCTCTCCCTTGCCGAGTTGGATGTACAAGCCCAGATCAAACGACCGCGCCATTTTAGCCAGCTGATTTTCATTGACAAGGTTGGCGCGATTCCTTGACAGGTCGCCTTCCTTTAGATCCGGATAGCGGCGCATGAGAATGTGGCCGACAATAAGATTTAAAACCGCATCCCCTAAAAATTCAAGCCGCTCGTTATCGCGCAGCTGGGGTTCGCCGAGCTCGTTAACGAAGGAGCTGTGCCGCAGAGCTTCCTGCAGAAGATTTTTATCATTGAATTCGTACCTTAATATTTGTTCAATTCCAAGAGGATCTCTTGTTTCCATTTTGTTGCCTGATTAATATTGATAGAATTGTAATTGTTCACCACGGATTCAAGGGATATCTCAGGGTTTAAGCAGTAGATCTCATATATTTGTATTATGATTTACCTGGGAAATTCTGTGGTTACCTGTGGTTAGTTTTTTTATGACAGTTGCTGAATTGAAATAAACAGAAAAAAATGCGAAGCATATTAAATTTTATCCGCCGGGAATTCAGTCAATTAATGTCTTCTGGCTTCAAAGACCAATTCACGACCAACCAGATTTAGCTATTCTCCGGGCGGACAAATTAATTTTTCATACAAATCATATGAAACGAACAGATCCCCCCTGCCCGATCCGATGGTGATCTCAGGGTGGATACTGCCATGAAAATCGGTTCCGCCGGTCCGCTTTAGTTCATGACGCCTGGCCAATTCAGCAAAAAGGCGAGTTTGTTCAGGCGTATGCTCCGAATAATATACTTCAACCGCCAAAAGCCCAATTTCCTTTAGCCCGGTCAGCAACTCATCATATTGGTCGCGGGTATTGCACTCCAGCAATCCGGGATGGGCCAGGGCCGGAATTCCGCCGGCGTTTAGAATAAGTTTAATCGCTTCGCGGCATTCAATTCGATATTTATCGACATAGGCCGGCCCTTGGGTGCCCAAATATCGATCAAAGGCCTCATTCATCGATTCGACAAATCCCTTTTTAACCAACACTTTTGCGATGTGGGGCCTGCCCAGCTGTCCTTCCCCGGCTTCCCGGCGGACTTCATCCAGCGTGATCGCCAGACCGATATCATTTAAAAGGCTGATGATTGCCGGATTGCGATTTTTTCTGGCCAGCTGGAGTTTTTCAAGGGCTTGATTCAGGGCCGGATCATCGAGACGGATCGAGTACCCCAAAATATGGAAACTGCCGGCGCCGGCATAGAAACTGGGGGGGGCAGCACTTATTTCAACACCGGTTATAAAATCCAGGGAAGGGGGAATACCGGCTTGCAGTGCCTCTTTTGATCCGGCGAGGGTATCGTGATCCGTGATAGCGATCGCTTTTAAATTCAGCTCGAGCGCCTGGGAAACTACCTCCGCCGGGGTCAGGGTACCATCGGAAGCCGTAGTGTGAATATGCAGATCGATTTCCGCATGCGTGCTACAGTCCAAGGGCTTTCTCCAAAGCCTCCTCTTTGGACTTGCAATCGATACACTGGGTGGTGACGGGCCTCGCTTTCAGTCTCTTGAGAGTTATGTCTTCGCCGCATGAATCACAAACACCATAGGTATCATTTTCGATCCGCTCCAAGGCCGATTTGATTTTTTTGATCAATTTGGCTTCCCGATCGCGTATGCGCAGCATAAAATTGCGATCGGCTTCCAGAGCAGCGCGATCCGTTGGATCCGGAAAATTTTCTTTGGTTTCAGTCATGCCGGAGACCGTATTGTCGGCCTGATTTAAAAGATCCTCCAGCCGTTCGGTGAGATATTCTTTGAAAAATTCTTTATCTTTTTTCTTCATGGCTCAACCCTATGAAATCCCTATGAAATGATAGTAAGGCTGTTATTAAAAGCCTATTTAAATAACATATATGAAAATCTATGTAAATGGAAAAATTTCAATTTATAGGGCATTTAAAAATTTTTCGAGCTGTTTCATGTTTGCAACATTATAAAATTTTCCAGGATAATCCCGGGGCAGGGTCTTTTTCAGCAGCCCGGCAAGCACCCTTCCCGGCCCGATCTCAACGAAGATTTCAACTTCTGCCTCAATTAATTGGTTCATCGTGTCGTACCACCGCACGGGACTACACAGCTGGCGGGCCATAATATTTCTGATTTCGGCCGGATCTTCTTCCGGGGCCGCGGTGACATTAAAATATACCTGCTTTTGCGGGGCCTCAAATGCAACCGAGGTCAGAAATTGTTGGAATTCCTCTTGAGCCCCTTGGATCAGTTCGCTGTGCCAGGCGCCGCTAACTTTAAGCGCCACCGATTTGGCACCCTGGGCAACAGCCTGGGCCGATACCTGCTCAACGGCTTGTGGGGCACCGGTGATCACGATTTGCTGCTCAGTATTGTGGTTGGCAACCGATACAATGCCGTTTTTTTGACCTTCGGCCACCATTTCAGAAACCGTCTCGATCGGAAGGCCGACAATGGCGTGCATCGCCCCCCCGCTTTTACCGGCTTCGCGGTGCATCAACTCACCTCTTTTATACACCAGGCGGATCGTATCTTCTTTGGCGTTGACGCCCGCAGCGCTAAGGGCGCCATATTCACCCAGGCTGTGGCCGGCGCAAAATTGATAAGGGATGTTTTCTTTTTCAATCACCGCCAGACAGGCGAGGTTGACGGCAGTTACAGCCGGCTGAAGATTGACGGTCATGGTCAAATCTTCGATGGGTCCCTTGAAGCACAGCTTGGAGATGTTGATGCGGGTAATTTCTTCCGTCATATCGAAAATTTCACGGACAACGTCATACTCCCGGTAAAATTCTTCACCCATTCCGACGCTCTGGGAGCCTTGGCCGGGAAATAAAAATGCTGTTTTTTTCATAATCTGTTCTCCGGACTAATAAATAATCTTTGTGTTATGTCTTTATGAACCAAATCCCAAATTTCAAAAATCAAATAACAAATAAATCTCAAATAACAATATACAATGACCCAATCTTTCCAACAATTGAATCGCATTCTTTCACAAACTCAGGTAAACCAGTGATGAGGCCTTGGAACATAATGACGGTTGTTACAATGCTTGGGATTTGTTTCTTGGTGCTTGTAACTATATGAACCAGTTTATTATTTGAATATATCACAGGGTCCCGCTTCCAAACTTGCCAGCCTATGACTTTATAATTTTCACTTTCTACCCTACCCCTCTTTTTCTCCTTTGAGCTTTCAGCCTTGAGCTTTTAACCCTATACCGTAAACCTTCTACCTTACACCCCGTGCCGACCGCCGATCCGTCACTTCCAGCATCCAGCATCGAGCATCCAGCATCGAGCATCCAGCATCGAGTATCCAGCATCCAGGATCGAGCATCCAGCATCGAGCATCCAGCATCGAGCATCCAGCATCGAGCACCCAGAATCAAGTATCCAGCATCCAGCATCGAGCATCCAGCATCGAGCATCCAGTATCGAGGATCCAGCATCGAGTATCCAGCATCAAGCATCTAGTTTAAACAATTTCCGAATGGTAGCAATATAAAGGGATTTATCCTCCGTCATGCCGTCTTTTTTCAAGAAAATCGTGGGATCATGCAAGATCTTGTTGATGAGAGAACCAGACATCTTTTGGATTGCGGCAACGCTGTCCGCGGGGATGTTATTGGAACTCATCGTTTTTTGAAGCTCGGCGGCAGCAATGGTCTCCATTTTATTTCTCAGGGCGATAATGGTCGGCACCACCTCCAAGCTGTCATACCACTGCCGAAAGCTGATGACGGCCTCGTCTATAATCCGCTCGCCTTTGATCGCCTCCTGCTGGCGATCTTCGATGTTATCGTCCACGACTCCTTGAAGATCATCAATATCGTACAAATATGAATTCGTCAGCCGGTTGACACCGGGATCAATATCCCGCGGTACGGCGATATCGATGAAGAAAAGCGGTCGACTGCGCCGTTTGCGGATGACCGGTTTGACCTGGTCGCGGGTGATTACAAAATCCGGCGACCCGGTCGAACTGATGATGATGTCGGTGAACTCCAGAAAGTTCGTAATTTCTTCGAACCGGATGGGTTTTCCATTAAACTTTTTGGCCAGTTCGACGCCATTTTCAAATGTTCGATTGGCCACATAAATCTCAGATGCTTTATGACGGATCAGGTGTTCGACCGCCAACTCCGCCATTTCGCCGGCTCCGACCAGCAGAACCGATTTTCCCGCCAGATCGCCGAATATCTTGCGTCCCAGCTCCACGGCGGCGTAGCTTATGGATACGGCTCGATCGCCGATTCCGGTTTCGGTTCGAATTCGTTTGGCCACGAAAAATGTACGGTGCAGCAGTCGGTTCAAAATTACACCGGATGATTTAAGCTCGGTGGCCATTCGATAGGCGTCTTTTATCTGGCCGAGAATCTGGGGTTCGCCGACCATCATGGAGTCCAGGCTGGAAGCAACCCTGAACACATGGCGGACGGCTTCGTTGCCTTCATGAATATAGAGGGCGTCGTTAAACTGATCGAGTGGGATTTTGTTGAAGTCGGCGATAAAGTCTTTTGCGGCGGTTATGGTTTGGGTTTTTTCTTCGGTCACAAATAGCAGTTCAACCCGGTTGCAGGTGGAAAACAAAAGCGCTTCCTTGATATCGGGTCGCCGGTGAAGCGTTTGGAGCGCAGTTACCGACTCGTCTCCGGTAAAGGCTATGCACTCTCTTAACTCCACCGGAGCCGTTTTGTGATTTATTCCTAATAGTACGATATCGGGCATAACGGCGCTTACTAGTCCTGACGCTAAATCTGTTTGTTAACATGCATGATTTAATGTTGTAAAATTTGGGCCTGGGTCTGATTTAGGAATTTAGGGATTCAGGAATTTAGGAATTGAAATAATGCTATCTGATTTAATAAATCGATTTTATAATTTAATCCCTCAATTCCCTAATCCCTCAATTCCTCAATTCCTTATTTGGTAAACTCTCCATGATGACCTTCCAGCAGTAAATTCACCCCCAGGAAGGTAAACAAAAGCACTGCGAAGCCAATAATTGCCATGATAGCTGAGCGGCGGCCGCGCCATCCGACGGTTAGCCGCTCATGCAGCAAGGCCGCATAAAAAAGCCAGGTGATGCCGGACCAGACCTCTTTGGGATCCCAACTCCAGAACCGGCCCCAAACCGATTTGGCATAAACAAAGCCGGTAATCAGTCCCAGGGTGAGCATGGTAAATCCCACCACGATGCAGGCATAGCCTGTTACATCCAAAAGGTCCAGTGATGGCAATCGTTTATAAAAGAATCGCCTTTTTTTGGTTTTAATGGCGTTTTCCTGTAAAAGATATAACACACCCAGGCCGCACGCCAGGGCAAAGCCCGCTTCGCCGATAAAGATGACCACCACATGCGATATTAACCAGAAGCTTTTAAATAAGTCAGACGTTTGAGCCGTCTCACTCGGCAACTGGGAGACGATGATCATAACCAGTGCTACCAGGGGTACGGCAAATACGCCCAGAACTTTCAGATTGTATTTGAAATGAATGGCCAGAAATAAACCGGCGATGGTCCAGGCCGCCAACGACAGCGTCTCGTGCAAATTGCCAACCGGCAGTTGTCCAGCTTCGAAGATGCGGTAGGTCAGGGCGGCCGTGTGCCATAAAAATCCGGCGATCAGGATAAAATACCCGCTGCGCTGCAAAAAGTCTTTCTGGAGAAATAAATAGGCGCAATATGCCACGCTGCTGAGCATGTAGAATACAATCGTCAAAATAATCAAAATTTCCATCATCCGGCCTTGTGGGTGTTCAAGGTTCAGGGGTTCAACGATCCGGGTTCAGAGGTTCAGCATCAAAGGTTCAGAGGTTCAACGTTCCAGGTTCAAAGGTTTAAAACCGGGTTCACGGTTCAGGATTATAATTGGAGGAGCCTAGATCATCGGCCTGCAGCTTGTCTTAATCATAATTTTATGCAACAGGCAGTTCAATCCGCCGGGAGCTGATAAACCTTTGAACCTTGAACGCTGAACCGCGGAACCTCCTATTCGAGCATCAACTCCTCGAAACGGTACCCTTCCCCTAAAATTTCGAAAAGCAATCTGTTAATGTCTTCGTTGCGTCCCTGTTGGATCATGGCCATCAGATCGCTGTCTATCAGCTGTTCAAATAGCGGTTTGTGGGCTTCAGGTTCATGGGCCTCACTCAACAACTTGCCGCGGATTGCACCCATGAGCGTTAGAAATTTTCCATGCTCCGGGCCAAATTGCGTTTCAAGCTGTTGACGCAGATTTTTGGCCATGGCCGGACTTTTGCCGGATGTTGATATGGTGATGACCAAATCATCGCGCTGGACGATTGAAGGCAGGATAAAGTTGCAAACTTCGGGACGATCGGCAATGTTGCACAGGGTGCCGCGCTGCTCGGCATCGCTGCTGATCTGCCGGTTCAAGACTTCATCATCGGTGGCTCCGATGACCAGAAATTTTTCTTCAAGATCGGCGGCCCGGTACGGCCGCAATTTGAGTATCAACACCTTGTTTTCAGCAAGATTTTGCAGCCGTTCGGACATTGCGGGACTGACAACGGTGACCTTGGCACCGCATTTTAACAGGTTGGCAACTTTGCGGGTGGCCACGCCGCCGCCGCCGACGACCAAACAATCTCTATTTTGAATATCTAAATGTATGGGGTAGTAACGCATATAGTTCCAAGGTTATTAGTTATTGGTTATTAGTTATCGGCTATTAGCACCAACATAATGGGGAATTGGTTAATGGTCCCCGGTGTTGGATGCCAGGTCGGGATCGGTGTGACGATTTGGAAGATTCATTTAAGCTGGAATGTGTATCATTTTTCATCAAAATTACTACATCCAATTTGTTACACCAATAACGAATAACCATTAACGAGTAACCTTTATTTCCATCAGATCCTCTGCCAGGGCCAGGGGGCCCTTGTAGGTCTGGCGGCATTCCTTTTTTATATCAGCATCTTCGCAATCCGGATAAAAATGTGTGAGCACCAGTTTTTTCACCTCGGCGCGGGCTGCTATTTCACCTGCCATGGACGAAGTCAGGTGGCCTTTTACGTGCTTGTCGTCCGGCATGGCTGATTCACATATTAGCAGGTCTGCTTTCCGAGCCAAGTCGATGAGGTTCTCATTAAAATCTGTGTCACCGGAATAAACCACCGCAGTGCCGGCAGCGCTCGTAACTCGATAGGCGACACTTTCCGGATTATGATCCATCGGTGCGGATTCAACCGTAAAGCCATCGAATTTTTGAAAATCGTTGGAACTGTTGTCAAGTTCCATAAACTCCAGCAGCCCTTCCTCAAGCTCGATCCAATTGCCGTAGACCGCTTTGAGACCCCCGAAAAATTCCTTTAATCCACGGCCGGCTACAATTGTCAGAAGGGACTGCCGGCGATTGCCATCCGGGTATTTGGTGGCGAATAGCAGGGGCACCAATTCGGCGCTGTGATCCGGATGAAAATGACTGTAAAATACATAATCAAGATCAAAAATAGTTGTTTCTGCCTTCAAAAGCCTTCGCATGGTACCCGGGCCTGAATCAAAGAGCAGGCGGGAAGCACCGGTTTCCATTAAAACAGCGCATGAGCTTCGCTGCAGCGAGGGTACACAGGTGCCCGAACCGAGTATCGTAACAATGATACCTGATTTATTTGTCGACATAGTCATACCCCTTAACGATATGATTGTAATAAAAGAAAAAAGTTATCGGCTATTTTTTATTGGTAGTATCCGACCACGGCCTGGAATTAGCCTCACCCAAATAACCAACAATTAATAACGAATAACTTTTATCGAATGTCCAAGTTGTTGCTTCTTCAATTATCTTGACACATGGCTTCGGTTATTTCGGCGAAAGGCCTTTAGGGCAGGAGATCGCTCATTTCGCACCGGCACGTTTTTCCACCCGATTTATCAGCCACCGCAAAAGCTTTTTTTCATCCCTGAAATCGACCTGTTCCGCGATATCGGATAAAGCAAATTCAGCGCGGGCCATGCTTTTGTGGCCGCCCGCCGAGCCGAACTGGCCAAAGCTTTTTCTGGCGATACTACCGGCATTTTTTCGGATGCCGTCGTTTCTGATGATAACAACGAGTTTTTTATCGTAGGTACCGGAAACGATGCTCCAGGTGACGGATACAATTCTCATGAAAAAATCGGCGACAATGACACAGACATCCGGATTGACGACCGGACCCAGGTGGACAAAGACGCGGCCTTTACGCAGCCGCATGTTTTGCAGCGCAGTTTTGAAATATTTCAAAAAATCGAGCCTGAGGTCAGCCTGTTCGATTTTACGCGCCAGGTGGATATTGACATGTCGAAAAAGATATTGAAAAGCACGCACATCTTCGATCACGGTTTGTCGTTTAAAGGCGTTGGTGTCTGTTTTGATTGCATAAAACAGGCCGGTAGCCAGCTTTACCGAAGGCTTTATTCTGGCCGCCCTCAAGTATTCGGTCATGATCGAGGCCGTGGCGCCATAATGGGGCCGAATGTCCAGAAAAGGCGCCTTCGCACAGGTTTCAGGATGATGGTCAATAATGACATGCGGACTGAGCTGGTTCATGAATTCATTGTGATCCGGCTGGGAGTCCACCATGACGATCTTGCTGAACTGTTCCAGATCAATATCGATATGGGGAACCGGACTGACCTTCAGCAGCTTCAGCATCGTCAGATTATCCGGGCGATTGATCGTATTTACGTGGGATATGCTGACATTGACGACCCTGCGCCACAGCAACCGGCTGACGGCCATGGCACTGGCAATGGCATCCGGATCGGCATTGATGACAACCAGGACATGATCATTGCCTGAAAATTGATCATAGAATCGCCGCAGTTTTTCAGAGTTTGAAATTGTCATAAAAGCGTAGTTCCGATTTTATGCCCTGGATCTTACGACGAGTTCAGCACGATTACAATAACTTTTTAAATTTTCAAAGAACAATCTACAAGCCAAGGGCTGCTATATTGCGTGGCGAATTATTTGAACACGATTCGCTCTTCTTCGACTTCGGCCGTCACCCGGGTACCCTCGGCGATACTGCCTTTTAAAATTTCAAGGGCCAGGGGATTTTCGATATACCGCTGAATCACTCTTTTGAGCGGCCGGGCGCCATATACCGGATCGTATCCCTTTGCGGCAATTATCGAAGCGGCTTCATCGGACAACGTCAGCTCGATATCTTTGGCGGCTAGTCGATCATGCAGCTTATTTAATTGAATTCTTACGATTTCAGATAGTTGTTCCGGAGTCAAATTTTGGAAAATAATGGTTTCATCAATGCGGTTTAGAAATTCAGGTTTAAAATTGGCCCGCAACGCCTCGGTAACCTGCTGCTCCATTTCCCGGCGGTCGGACGCTGCCAACTCCTGAATCCACTGGCTTCCGATATTCGACGTCATAATGACCAGGGTATTTTTAAAATCAACCGTACGGCCCTGGCCGTCGGTCATGCGACCGTCATCCAGAATTTGCAGCAAAACATTGAAAACCTCCGGATGCGCTTTTTCGATTTCGTCAAACAGCACCACAGAGTACGGGCGGCGGCGCACAGCCTCGGTCAGATAGCCGCCCTCCTCGTATCCGACATAGCCCGGCGGCGCCCCGATAAGTCGCGCCACCGAGTGCTTTTCCATAAATTCGGACATATCGATGCGGACCATGGCTTGCTCACCGTCAAAAATAAATGCGGCCAGGGCCTTGGCCAACTCGGTCTTGCCCACCCCGGTCGGCCCCATAAAGATAAAGGAGCCGATCGGGCGGTTGGGGTCCTGCAGGCCGGAGCGGGCCCGGCGCACCGCATTGGAGACCGCCTCCACCGCTTCGTTTTGCCCGATTACCCGTTCGTGAAGCCTTGCTTCCATGTGGACGAGCTTTTCCCGCTCGCCCTCGAGCATTTTGCTGACTGGAATTCCCGTCCAGCGGGAGATCACTTCGGCGACATCTTCATCATCGACCTCCTCTTTGAGCATTTTGCTATTCGCCTGCAGTTCGGCAAGCTCTAAGTTTATATCTTCCAGGCGCCTTTGAAGTTCCGTGGTCCTGCCATATCGGATTTCAGCAACTTTGGCCAGGTCGCCTTCCCGCTCTGCCAGTTGGGCTTCCTGGTTCAGCTGCTCCTGTTCCTCCTTGATTTTGCGAATACTCTGGATCGCATCTTTTTCGTTTTGCCAGTGCCCCTTCATGGCCTTGAGGTCGTCATTCATGTCGGCCAGTTCCGCCTCTAAATCCTTGTACCGTTGCCGGGAAGCCGGATCGGCTTCTTTTTTCAATGCCTGGCGCTCGATTTCGGCCTGGGTTATTTTTCGTTGGATTTCATCTATTTCGGCCGGCATGCTGTCAATTTCAATGCGCAATTTTGAGGCGCACTCGTCGATCAGGTCGATGGCTTTGTCCGGTAGAAAGCGGTCAGCGATATACCGGTTGGAAAGTGTGGCAGCGGCTACGATTGCCGAATCTTTGATCCTGACGCCATGGTGCACTTCGTATTTTTCCTTTAACCCGCGCAGAATCGATATGGTATCGGCCACGGTGGGTTCTTTGACCAGAACCGGTTGAAACCGTCTTTCCAAAGCGGCGTCTTTTTCGATATATTTGCGATACTCGTTTAAAGTCGTTGCTCCCACGCAGCGCAGTGTGCCCCGGGCCAGCGCGGGCTTGAGCATGTTTGAGGCATCCATCGACCCTTCAGCGGCACCGGCTCCCACAACCGTGTGCAGCTCATCGATGAACAGGATAACTTCACCCTCGGCACTTTCCACTTCCTTCAGAACGGCTTTGAGACGGTCTTCGAATTCGCCTCTGTATTTGGCTCCGGCGATCAGCGCCCCCATGTCCAGGGCCACCAGACGTCTGTTTTTCAGTGTTTCGGAAACATCGCCGGCCACAATGCGTGTGGCCAGACCTTCAATGATGGCCGTTTTCCCGACTCCCGGCTCACCGATCAGAACCGGATTGTTTTTGGTTCGCCGCGAAAGAACCTGGACAATGCGACGTATTTCATCATCGCGGCCGATGACCGGATCCAGCTTGCCCAGGTGCGCCAGATCGGTGAGATCCCGGCTGAACCGATCCAGAGCCTGGTATTTTTCCTCGGGATTCGGATCGGTGATGCGCTGGGAACCGCGGATTTCCAAAAGGACTTTCAGGATCGAATCCCGCGTGACGCCGGCACGGCTTAGGATTCCGGCCGCTGCGCCCTGCTTTTCATCGGCAATGGCCAAAAATAGATGTTCGATGCTGACGAATTCGTCCTTCATTTTCGCGGCTTCGCTAAAAGCCGCTTCCAGCACGGTCTTGCTCCTCGGTGACAAAAAGGCTTCGCCGATATTGCCGCCACTGACCTTGGGCAATTTTTCGACCGCGGCCTTTATCTCGCTCGCGATCGCATCATGCGATGCTCCCAGCTTACGCAGCATGATTACAGCAATGCCCTCCGGTTGCCCAAGCATCGCAACCAGCAGGTGCTCCGGTTCTATTTGCTGCTGATGATACTGAGAGGCCAGAGCCTGGGAATTTTGTATCAACTCCTGAGATTTTATGGTGAACTTGTCAAAGCGCATTGGGTTGCTCTCCTATAAATAATTCATAAGTCAATCCGCCCTGAGAAACGGCATTCCAGGGTTCTAAATTATACATTGAAAGCTGAATAAATGTCAGGAATATAAACACATTCTATCTTCTGTCAAACCTTGCTGGATACTTGATGCTGGATGCTGGATACTTGATGCTGGATGCTGGATGCTGGATGCTGGATGCTGGATACTTGATGCTGGATGCTGGATGCTGGATACTTGATGCTGGTTATTGGGTATTGGGTATTAGGCCTTTAGCAGGGTTTTTCCGACAACATGTTGTATGTTACGGAAGGTGTCAGGTGTCAGTGTTCAGCGCTGCCGCTGGCCTGAAAAACGGCCAGTCTGATCAATATCAGAAACTTTGTTCATATTACAACGTAGGGTCGGCCACCGTGCCGACCGGATTTGGCGGGCACGGTGGCCCGCCCGACATTTCTAAAATAAGCGGTTTCACTGGAGGCTCATAGTTTCAGGGAGTTAGGTCACTTTGGCCTGACACCTGAAACCTTCTTTTTTGTGTAGTTTCACACGAGCGGCAGCCTCCGGCTAAAGGACAGCCGGTCTGATCGAAAAAGAAACTGCGAAAAAGCGAATATCGAATATCGAACAAGGAATAACGAATGTCGAAGGACTGTATTCTATCTATTTTAAATCGACTGAGCGAAGCGAATCCATCATTATTCATTATTCAATAGTCATTTCATGGTAGTTTCATAAGAGGTGTCAGGATTTAGTGCGTCGCTGTCCTGACAACTGACAACTGACAACTGACACCCGACACCCGACACCTAAATTCTTTGATTTGCGCTGTAGCTGCACCGCAGGGGCCCCTTTTTGCCAGGATATTCCAGCCGTTTTCTGTGCTTGACATTGACGCCCGATTACACTATAAGTTTGCGTTTTGGCTGCTGAGTCCAGCGAGTGAATATCATTGAGAAAGGGAAACTAATACATGGAAGCATTGAATTTACAAAGACAGGAAGCACCTTTGCGCAGATTGATGGGACCGGGACCTTTGGATGTCCATCCCCGGGTTTACAAAGCCTTATCCTCGCCGGTTATCGGATACCTGGACCCGGTGTATCTGAAGGTATTAGATCGCATCGGTGAGCTGCTACCGCCGGTATTCGGCACTAAGAATCGTCTTGCTAATGCCATGCCGGGCACCGGATCCTCGGGGATGGAGGCTTGCGTCGCCAATCTTATCGAGCCGGGTGATCGGATTCTGATCTGTGTCGCCGGTTTTTTTGGTGATCGAATCCGCCAGATGGCCGAACGGCACGGGGCTGAGATCACGGTCATTGAAGAAGAATGGGGCCGCCCGATTGATCCTGAACGGGTCGAGGCCGAACTGAAGCAGACGTCCTACAAATTGATCGCTTTGGTGCACGCCGAGACCTCAACCGGTGTTCTGCAACCCATGGACGACATCGCTCGACTGGCCCAAAAATATGATACAATGCTTATGCTGGACACGGTTTCCTCGTTGGGCGGAATAGAAATCAAGGTCGATGAATGGGGCATCGACGGGTGTTTCAGCTGCTCCCAGAAGTGTATCGGTTGTGCGGCCGGGCTGGCACCCATCACTTTCAGCGACCGGGCCGTCGAAATGGTAAAAAGCCGCAAAAGCCCTGTCAGTAGCTGGTATCTGGATATATCGCTGATCGAAAAATACTGGGGCAATGATCGGGTTTACCATCACACGAGTTCCAGCACTTTAAATTACGGTTTGCTGGAAGCGCTGCTGTTGATCCACGAAGAAGGACTGGAAAAACGATTTGTCCGCCACCAGAAAAATCATAAAGCACTGGTGGCCGGTGTCGAAGCTCTGGGTCTCAAAATGCTGGTGGATCCGGCCTACCGCTTGCCCACCCTGAACACGGTTATGATTCCGGAAGGGGTGGACGATATTAAATTGAGGCGCTACCTGCTGGAAAAATTCAAGCTGGATATCGGCGGCGGTTTTGGACGACTGGCAGGGAAGGTCTGGCGTGTAGGCCTAATGGGTTATTCCTCTTCAGCTGACAACGTTCTGTTTTTCATCCCAGCGATTAGCCGGGCCCTGGCGCTGCAGGGTTATAGGACGGATCTGGCCGCCGGTCTGGACGCAGTGCTGGCGGAGCTTGACGGCAATGGCAACGGGTTGGAGATGCTCAAGGAAAAAGCGGCAGCCGCATAATTCCAGAATAGCAGTCTCAAGGATTAGTGGGAACCCGGCTGTGAACGGTTCCGATTACCATTGTTTTGTATAGCCTAAACGGGTCGGATACAGGTTCACGGTTAAAAGGTTGCAACCGATTGACCTTGCTTATTTTATTGATCAAGATCCGGAGAATACCCGACATACACTGTTGGGTGAAACTGCTTTATTAACACCATGAAGACAGAATTCCTTTGATATGAGCTGTTTGGTGTCTTTCAACCCGGAACGTCGAACCTTGAACCGCTCGGCCTGGATAAAAAAACAGCAAGGCCGCACAGGCCTTGCTGGTTATCCCCTTGTTGCATATAGTTGACTCAGGGTTACGGTAAGTTCAGTTCGGTTCGATTGAGCCGCTTGCGTGGAGTCTTTCGAACCGCATTTTTAAGGGCATGTATTAGCTATAGAGTGGACGCATAAACGTAAAAATTCTCATTATATCAGCATGATAAGATAAAATACTACTTGACTTTTTTTGATATAAGTACTACTAAAATCACTCCTTTTATAG
>Ga0209791_1000310_pt1 | contig 20025 bp, 22 predicted proteins | sample WorMetTyACAVOLI1_FD_187422 | JGI IMG/M metagenome (GOLD analysis project Ga0209791, IMG submission 187422) | Marine gutless worms symbiont microbial communities from Max Planck institute for Marine Microbiology, Germany - Olavius algarvensis... ... | reverse complement strand
GTCGTTGAAATTCACCGATAGTGTCCTGTTAGATATCCAGCATCGAGTATCAAGCATCCAGCATCTGCCCGGAAAAAGCAACGATCTCAGACATAACGGCCAGGCTTGATGACAAGAATTTATGCAATGTTAGGGTATAGGGTTTAGGAAAAGCGAATCACGCTAAAGACGTGATCGAACGACAGCAAAATATCGAATAATGAATAGCGCATCCGCCTGAGACCGACAAGTTTCGAAGGAAGGAACTCTGTCTTCTGTCATCTGTTCTCTGGCTTCTGTCATCCGAGTTCCACGGATTTCCACTGATATTTTTTCTATTTATCCGTGGCTATCCGTGTCTTTCCGTGGTAAAAACTTATTCGAAATTAAGGCCGCCCGGCTCCGGGAATCTCGACTTCAATGATTTCGATTTTTCCATTCGATTGGGCAAGCACTTCATCCGGATTTGAAGACCCCGCCGTACAGACAAACAGGGTGCGGCGCGCGGGACCGCCAAGCATACAGGCGTATGGTTTGGTTGTAACTTTCAAACGGTGGGTAATATTCCCTCCCTCCTTAACCCGCAGAACTTCACCGGGGTAGGGGGCTGCTACCCAGATTGCCCCTTCGGCGTCAAGACAATTACCGTCCGGGTACACATCTTTCAAATTGGCCCAGATGCGGCGGTTTTTTAATGAGCCGTCAGGCTCAATGTCGAATGCGGTCAGGCAATTGCCCCAGGTTTCAGCAACAATTAAAGTCCGATCGTCGGGTGTAATGACGGTGCCGTTGGGAAAGTATAATTCTTCAGCAACAACGCTGGCGGCCCCATCCGGCGTCACCAGTACAATCTCTGCCGGCTCCACCGGCGCATTTGCCGCCAGGTCAAATCCGAAGTTTCCGATGTACGCACGCCCCAGTTTATCAACTACCATATCATTGCAGTGAAATGATGCCAGTTCTCTCAAATCGGCAATTTCCACCAACCCAATGGGGTCCAGCCGCAGCAGGCGTCGATCGATCATGGAGACAACCAGCAGTCGGCCGTCCGGGAGCCACCCCAGACCGGAGGGTGATGCTTTGATTTCGACGATTTTTTCGGCGTTTCCGCTCAGGTCAACGGTCGAGACATGCAGGCCCTGCATATCTGAAAACCAGAGTTTTTCCTCATGCCAGCGTGGGCCTTCCGGGAACAGGAGACCGTCGAGCAATATCTTTGTATCGTGCGACATCACTAAATCCTCAAACTACATAAATTCACCGCAGAGGCGCAGGGAGCGCAGAGAAAATCTCTCTCTTCCTTTGCCTTTGAGAGGAAGGCAACGGCAAATAAAAAATATTTACTCTCTGCGTCCTCCGCGCCTCTGCGGTGAATAAATTTTTGTTAATTCGTAATCGTAATTACGAATAGGAGCACCTGGTGCCTAATCAGTTTACCCTGGTATCGGCCTCCACGCCTCGCTCGACTATTCCAAGTTTGTTTCCATCGGTTCCCAGCACCGTAATCGAAGCGTTGTCCGGGCTGAAAGAAACAACCCGATTGTCATCGGTGGCATGGCCCACTGCGGCATTAATTGCGATATAATGAGTGAATACGACTGTGTCAGTCACGATCGATAATAGCGCCTCAATGACTTCCTGGCGCCATTGTTGGAGGTCCCGGTCAAGATTGGGCCATTGGTCAACCATGACTTCTTTGAGCCAGCGTACTCTGTCGGCCGGAGTTTCTGAAGGGAAACGTATTTCCCCGACGCGTTCTTCTATCGCCGGCTCAATATCCCATATTTTTGCCAGAGGCATGGCCGTTTCCCGCGCACGCGCACGCGGGCTGGAAATAATCGGATGCGGGCCCAGCGGGGCCAATTTTTGGGCAGCAGCTTGCGCCTGAGAACGACCCAAATCGTCAAGCCCGGGATCTATTTCCAAACCCCAGCTGGAAGTAGCTCGTCCGTGACGAACCAGATAAAGTATTGTCATAGGTTCCCACCTCGGAATGACGAATGACAAATGACAAATGAATAATTAAGGATTTCAATCTTATTGATTATTGTTATAGAAGAGAATTTAAAAAAGACAGAATACCTCAAATATTCAATCTTCAATTTTCATTTTATAAGCCTCCAGGCCAGGTCCGAGATCTCTCGCGCCATACGGCCTCTTTCCATTGCTTCGGTGGAACTGGCGTTGCCCATGATACCCCTTTTATAGACTCCCTGCAGAATGCTGGCCAGGCGGAAGAATGAAAAAGCCAGGTAAAAATTCCAATTGGGAATGCCGTCACGGCCGGATAAACGGCAGTATTCCGCCAAAAACTCTTCTTCGGAGGGTATCCCGGTCGCGGAACCGGTCAGGCCATCCAGGCTGATTCTTCCGGCAATTTCAGAATGATAGAACATGCAGCTGTAGCCCAGATCACCTAAGGGATGGCCGAGGGTGGATAGCTCCCAGTCCACCAAGGCCACCATCTTTGGTTCGGTGGGATGAAGCAGTATGTTGCCCATCCGGTAATCGCCATGAACGATACAACTGGTTTCATCCGCCGGCACGTTGGCCGGCAGGTATTCCATAAGACGTTCCATGGATTCGATTTCGTCAGTCTTGGCAGCCATATACTGCTTGGACCAGCGGCCAATCTGGCGGCTGAAATAATTGCCCGGTTTGCCAAAATTGTCCAGCCCCAGGTCAGCAAAATCAATCGAGTGCAATGCTGCCAATACCCGGATCAGATCAAAATATATGGCATGCCTTTCTGCGGGTGTCATTCCGGGCAATGTGATGTCTTCCAAAACGCGGCTCTGAACATGTTCCATTACAAAAAACGGGGTACCAATTATGTTTTCGTCTTCACACAGCAGGTACATTCTGGGCACCGGAACATCTGATTGTTCCAGGGCTTTCATTACCCGGTACTCACGTTCGACAGCATGGGCTGAAGGCAGGAGCTTGCCCGGCGGTTTCTTGCGCATCACATATTCCTGGCCGCCGGCATTCAGAAGAAAGGTCGGATTGGATTGGCCACCTTCGAATTGCTGAACTTTTAGAGAACCTGCGTATCCCGCCAGATTATTTTTGAGATAATCATCCAATGCATTTTCATCAAAGCGATGGGCTTCTCGAACCGGAGTGAGTTTGGCGTCGGTTTTCATGATTCTTTCCTCAATTCGAGCCTGGCAATAACTTCACGATGAACTTCATCCGGACCGTCCGCCAGGCGCAATGTTCGTATATGAGCGTAGGCCGCTGCCAGCCATGTATCATTGCTGACCCCCATACCGCCGTGGGCCTGAATGGCGCGGTCAATGACATTCAATGCCATGTTGGGTGCCACGACCTTGATTTGCGCGATTTCAGATCGTGCGACTTTATTTCCGACCGTGTCCATGCGATGGGCAGCATACAGTGTCAGCAGGCGGGATTGATCTATTTCACAGCGTGATGTGGCAATATCCTGACGAATCTGCCCCATTTCTGCCAGGGATCGACCGAAGGCCACACGGGATTTGACCCGGCGGCACATTTCCTCCAGGGCCCTTTCGGCCACGCCGATGGTACGCATGCAGTGATGAATTCGACCCGGCCCGAGCCGTCCCTGGGCAATTTCGAAACCGCGTCCTTCACCTAACAGAATATTGGATGCCGGAACGCGTACATCCTGAAAGTCGATCTCTCCGTGGCCGTGGGGCGCACTGTCATATCCGAAAACCGGCAGCATCCTTTTGATGGTGATGCCCGGGGTGTCACGCGCCACAAGGATCATGGACTGCTGGCGGTATGGATGGCCCTCGGGGTCTGTTTTGCCCATAAAAATATAAAGTTCGCACCGTGGGTCTCCGGCACCGGACGACCACCATTTTAGGCCGTTTAAGATGTATTCGTCGCCGTCACGGACAATGCTGGCTTCGATATTGCGGGCATCCGATGATGCCACGCAGGGCTCTGTCATGCAGAAGGCCGACCGGATTTTACCTTCCAGCAGCGGTTTCAGCCATTGCGCTTTCTGGGCTTCACTGCCGTAGCGCTCAAGGGTTTCCATGTTGCCGGTGTCCGGCGCGGCACAGTTAAAAACCTCCGGTGCCCAGGGCACACGGCCCATGATTTCACAAAGCGGCGCATACTCCAGGTTTGTCAAGCCGGCACCGTAATCGCTTTCCGGCAGGAACAGGTTCCAGAGCTCTTCGGCTTTGGCCTTTTCTTTGAGTTCCTCCACCAGCGGGATGACTTGCCAGCGGTCGCCTTCATTGAGTTGACGGTAATATGCTTCTTCGTTGGGATAGATGTAATTGTCCATGAAAGCACTTAAACGCTTCTGCAAATCCTTGGTCCTGTCTGAAATTTCAAAAAACATGTAATCCTCCTTTCGCCGTTATCCTATCAAACACCGAATCTTCAACGTTCTCCAGTGACATCCGTCTTTTTCCGACTTCAATCTCTCGCACCATATCCCGTACCGCATCGTTAACAGGGGTCGACACACCATATTTCCGGCCGTGGTCACAAATATAACCGTTTAGATAATCTACCTCGGTTCGACGGCCCCGTTCGATCGACTGCAGGCTGGAAGATTTGATGCGACGATATTTAAAACCAATGATGCGGATGGTGAGATGGCGTTTGAACCGGGCCAGCCATGTTTTTCCTACCAGCAGTTTATAATAGTCCAGTTTGCCGGCACCGGCCGGCTCCACTTTTATCTTCATTGCTGCGGCAACGGCCATCGCTTCTTGCATCAGCTCAATAAAAATACATCTCACTTTTTTATTTGCCAGCAACTGACCCAATGTTACACCCCCGATGACTCCCAGGGAATTAATGCAGGAGTTGATTATCAGCTTGGAGTAAAGCTCTCCCATGATGTTGTTGGAAATCCGGGTGGCATAAACAGAACTCAGCAATTGCTGAATCGGGTCAAGGCGTTCATCAGGTGTATGATCGATATTGCCGATTACGAACTCACCGCTTTTTTGGATAAATGCTGCCGTCACACCGCCGATAGCGCCGGCTCCGATCATTACAATTTTAGAATCCTTGCGCAGCATATACTTTCCTCTTCATCATCTCAAGTGTTACGTCATAATGATTTAAATTGTATAGAACCAAAGCAATCGATATTCAATATCAGAACCAGTTAGATTCGTTCAAGCTATTTTCGAAAATCTAAACTGAATATCAAGAAATAGTTGAAAATATATGGGGAAACAGATCTTCAAAGATTTTTCTAATACCTGCATGTTCAAAATGCTTGGAATTTTGTCCGGCTGGATTTTTCTTTATTTATTTGTGAAAATCTGTGAAAATCTGCTTGTCCTGTGAAATGCGAAGCCTATTTCTCCGGGGTGTCCTCATGAAAATTAGTCAAAATTTACGGATAGCGTTTGCAGCAATCGGCATCCTCTGGCTGGTGTATTTCCTCAATCTTGTCCTGTCAATCGATTTCAGGATGTATGGCTTAAAGCCACGCCGTATAGACGGATTATGGGGAATTCTGGCTGCACCTTTTTTGCATGGCGATATTCAGCATTTGACAGCCAATACCGGTGTTCTCTTTATTCTGCTGGCCGTATCGCTTTCTTATAATCGAGCACAGGCACTTAAGGCTATTTTGACCATAATGGTTCTGGGAGGAGGGATGGTTTGGCTGCTTGGAGCGGGCGGAACCCTTCACATCGGTGCCAGCGGGGTCATTTTTGGTTTGATCGGGTATTTGATGTGTCTGGGCCTATTTCGGCACAACTGGAAAGCGGTGATGATCTCGGTTGTTATTTCCATTTTATACGGCGGAGCGCTGCTCACACTGTTGGTTTATGTGCCGGGGATTAGCTGGGCAGGCCATTTTTTCGGTTTTATTTCCGGTGTCCTGGCAGCATGGTGGATTAGGTAGGTAATTGAATATCGAAGATTGAAGATTTGTGGAAGTCGCTCCGCTCCGTCATATTTTGATCGGCCTATTTAAACTTGATTCGCCGGAGGCGTACCTTTAAGCGTTTATCCCGCGGGATATAGTCTAATGGAAGTCGATCACCCGTGTCCTCCAGTTTTGTTTACATTCGGAGCAAATCGGTTTAAAAGGGCTGTCGACAAAAATTTCTCGCTGTTTCGCCGGAAAACGTCTAGCAAGTATATCGATCCATATTTCACGTCAAGTGTAAGAAGCCTTGACAACCATGACAAAATAAAATCATATTATTGGACTGAATCTCATTTTTTCAACCTTGGAAGGAGATAAATCATGGTAGATTTTCAGAGCAGCTACGCCGATGTCAACGGCATTCGACTGCATTACATAAGTGTCGGCCAGGGCAAACTGATCATGTTTGTCCACGGATTTCCCGAGTTTTGGGGCGAGTGGGAAAATCAGCTGGTCGAGTTCGGCAAAGATTATCAGGCAGTGGCACCCGACATGCGGGGATATAATCTGTCATCAAAACCCGATGACGTTGAAGCTTATCATGCTAAACATCTCATTAAGGACCTGCGGGCACTGGCCGAACATTTGGGACATCAGAAATTTATCCTGGTTGCCCACGACTGGGGCGGGGCGGTGGCCTGGTCGGCTGCCATGCGCTACCCGGAATGTGTCGAGAAGCTGATTATCATAAATTCCCCCCATCCGGCTGTTTTTGCCCGGGAGCTGTTAAACAACCCCGACCAGCAGGCCGCCAGCCAGTATATGCTGCTGTTTCGTTCTGCGAAGGCCGAACGAATCTTATCGGAAAACAACTATGCCAGGCTCATGGATATGGTTACTCAATTTGGCAGCAAGTGGGATATGACTGAGAAAGTTCGGCTAAAATACATTGAAGCCTGGTCACAGCCGGGTGCCCTGACCGGCGGCTTGAATTATTACCGTGTGTCACCCCTTTATCCGCCTACCTCACCGGAAGATGTGGCAAAGATTAAAAGCATACTGAACCTGCCGCAGGAGATGCTTGCGGTTAGGGTGCCGACATTGGTTCTCTGGGGGGAACAGGATCGGGCGCTTCTCACCGGCAACCTGGATGGATTGGAAGATTATATAGAAGACCTGACTGTCAAGCGAATACCTGAAGGCAGCCATTGGGTTAGTCACGAGCAACCGGAACGGGTGAATGCGCTGATACGGGAATTTTTGGGATAGTTTATTTCATGTTTTACGAATAGGGTTATACTATTTTAGAATTTGCAAATCATGCCAGCTCTTAAGCTAGTATGTTCTAAAGCTGTTAAGCGAATTCTTCATTTGATGGAACGCATTTGCTTGCGAACTTATCAACATTTGAACTAATGAGCTAAATATATCCGTGAAAATTCGTGTCCTGATTTTAAAAATACGGAAATGGTGAATTGTATGGTGGAATATGAAGAACTTGCTCCTCGATTTAAAGCGGCGATACTGGAGTGGATGAAAAACAAAAATCCGTTCTGGGCGCTGCTGGGTATGGAGCTATTGGAAATTAAAAAAGGCTGGGCCAAAGTGCGATTACCGATAGAAGAAAAATTGACCAATGCGATTGGACTGGTTCACGGAGGAGCCATTTTTTCGTTGGCGGATTCGGCGGTGGGGATGGCGTTAGTCGGAATGATTCATCGTAATGAAAATATCTCGACGCTGGAAATGAAAATTAATTATATGAAACCCGTCAAAGGAAGGGAAATAATTGCCGAGGCAATGATTATTCATAGGGGAACTCAAACGGCCATCGGGGATGTGGAAGTCAGAGATGAAGAACAAAATTTCATTTCCAAAGGCCTGGCGACCTATGCGATTTCTAAAAAAGATTTACTGCGAGAACACGAAAATGCTGCCACTAAGACACGAAGACACAAAGAATGAATATATTGTTTTTTTTCCCTTTGTGGCTTCGTGTCTTAGTGGCTACCCTATTTCAGGAGATTGAAAATGGAAGCGAATGAATTTAGTAACATTATTTATGATAAAGATGACCAAACCGGAATCGTGCTGGTTACCATCAACCGGCCGGAAATAAAAAACGCCCTTTCCATCCTTGTTTTATTGGAATTATACCGGTCAGTGGAAATATTTGACAACAATGAAACCGCCATGGCAATGATTATCACCGGTGCCAAAGCGGCGGACAGTAATGATCCAACCAAAGAAGCGTTCAGCAGTGGCGGTTATTTTAACCCGGCAGAACTGGAGTCTCTGGATGATGATACCAAGGCTGAGATCGATTTGACGGACATTGCTCAAAAAAAGTTATGTTTAAAATTATGGCAGTTAAACAAACCAATCATTGCCGCAATTAACGGATTGGCTATTGGCGGAGGATTCACGGTACCGTTAGCCTGTGCCGATCTGATTTATGTCTCCGAGCATGCCTGGGTAAAGCTGCCATTTATCAGTTTGGGCATCATTCCGGAGCTTGCTTCCAGCTACTTATTGCCGCGAATATTGGGGTTTCAGCGAGCCAAAGAGATACTTTTTTTTGGAGAAAAGTTGGATGCTCGGAAACTGCTGGATTTGGGACTGGTCAACAAGATACTGCCCCACAATGAACTGATTGCTTATTCAAAGGAGATTGCCTTAAAACTGGTGCCGCCACAGGGCGCAAGCCTTGCGGTCGGCCTGACAAAGCAAGCACTCCATGGGCCGCTAATCGAGGCGGTATCCCGCGCCCTTGATGTGGAAAATGAGGGATTAAACAAAACCTTTGCATCGGCCGATTTTTGGGAGTCCCTGGCAGCCCGCAAAGAAAAACGGCAGCCCGATTTTAAGGGGGCCTGATGAAGTTGGAAGTGGAAACAATAAATAAAATACAATGGAGGTGAGTTATGTCTGAATTATTGATGGAGTACTTTAATAAACAACCCCGGCTCGGCACACTCAGTACGGCCGATAAAAACGGCAAAGTCAATTCGGCTTATTTTGGATCGCCCCGCATGGTGGATGAGAAAAGCATTTTCATGGGACTTGGTCGCAATCGAACTTTCGCGAATTTACAGGAAAATCCAAGTGCGATCTTTATGGTCATGGAGCCGGGCGAGAGCATAATGGATTGGAAGGGTGTCCGGATCTATGTCAAAATGACCGAATGCCAGACCACCGGGGAAAAATTGGACAACCTCAAAGCCACAATCGCCGAAAAGGCGGGGGAGGGTGCCGCCAAAATGATGCATGCCGCCGTCACATTTGAGATTGTGGAAATCAGGCCGCTGGCGGATTTTGGACAAGGGTGGGAGAAATCCATATAAAAATTGTCATTCGACTACCAACATGATTTTTAAAAATACATCAAAGAAATCATCAACAACGGCGATGAGAACGGCAATGATATGGTCGTCAAATTTCAATTGCCGTCAGGGCTTGAAATAGTCGGGCTTCCTACCAAAAATTTCTACGGGGGACACTGGGATCTGGGGCCGATCTGGAATTATGCGGTCATGGCCGATAAACCGTTTCTGGTGGATTCCGGGCGCTTCGGCCAGGGTCGCAACCTGATCGGTATGATGGAATCAGCCGGTATCAGTGCCAAAGATCTCGAGTTTGTGCTGATCAGCCATAGTCATCGGTGACGGCGAGAATTTTCTGGCAAAGGGCATTCTTTCATATCACCTGGCAGGCCACAGCCCGGACTGCCTGGCGGTTTTGCTGGGTGGGGAGGCGATTGTCGTGGGCGATATCGTGCTGCCCGATATTTCCCCCTGGCCCACCCGGCAGGCCTTATTCGCTGAAGTCGCAGATATAATTAAGCCTGAGTACACTGAACCCGAAGCCATTTTTGGGTTGCAGCGCTATATCAAATCCCTAATAAAACTCGAAGAGATTGGACTCCAATATCCTGAAATACTTGTATTTCCAGCTCATCGATTCTATTACAACAATCAGTGGAACGGTGTCCATCTGGCAAGCAGGGTCAACGAACTGATCACGCACCATATAAATAGGTGTGTTTGTTTTGATTTTATTGCCATGTGCTTCGAGCGCGGCGAGTTTTTATGGAACCACCATCAATTTAGAGATCCGCCTTGAAGGGATGGTAGGGGTATCAGATCAAGTATTCAGTTGTAAAATCAAAAGCAATTAAATCTTTCATTTCGTTATAACCAAACTTAACAACAGTTTTACTCTCTATTCCAGAATCAAGAATAAATCCTGAACTAAAAGGACCCGCTTTTTCTGGAAATAAGCAAATTGGCATTTATGGTTGTTTGACCCAAACTTCAGCGTCCGCTAAATTGGAGAAAACCTTAAACTTTTGCGGTAAATCTACGGCGATTTTAGTAAATGATTCCGCCAAGCTTGTCTGCAAACCGGATTTGACAACAATTGCGGTTTTGTTAATTTTTGCACCTGCGGGATAGTTTTCTTTAATGATGTCTTTCAGCTTATTCAAATCATCGAAGGCTAAATTTTCCGGACCTTCACGGAAAACCCAAATTCTATTTTGCTCTGGAATCCCTTCCACGAAGAATAACCTTGCAACGCCTCGCTGTATCTCTCTGAAATCAGTCCCTTCTTTAGGTTCTATTAAAATGAAGTCCTTTTTTATGGTTATTCTGGGTGACATTTTCTCGATGATATTGTTTGGAATTATGTAGTTGTGCTTACCCACGGTTGGGTCTTTCTTGAGCTTGATTTATAAATAGCATCCGACATCAAAGAAAGTCAATACGAAGCGGAAAATAAAAGAATGGGGAACAGGGTATCACTCCGATTGGTGCGCTAATCTACGAATAGGGATTTAAGCCTCCATGAGCCCGCGCTTCAACACATACTATCTATATTATTGGATATTTTCCAACGATCTTCCTTTAAAAAACTATGTGTCTGTTACCTCCCGAGGCCAAGTCTTCCAAGTTATTATTTAATAGGAAAACACTTGACAACAAATGCGGTAACTAATAAATAGGCTGAGACCGACCGGTCTGTCTCTAACATTTTTGAGGACTTATTTAGTGAATCTTAAAGACACGATTGTTCACGAATCCTTGAAGCTCTTCTCGCTGAATGGTTTCTTAAGTACTTCCATTCAAGATATCCTATCGGCTGCCAACACCTCAAAAGGCGGTTTCTACAATCATTTTTCAAGCAAAGAAGATCTTTTCTACCAGGTCCTGGACGAAGCTCGCAAAATTTGGCGTGATAGAAATTTGCTGGGCCTGGATGAAATTAATCAACCGATTGATAAAATCATAAGACTGCTCAAAAATTATAAGGATCGATACCTGTTGGATGCCGAAAATTTTCCCGGTGGGTGTATATTTATTATGTTTGCGGTTGAACTGGGTGACTCACGTCCGCACCTGTCCCGGGAAGTTCAAAAAGGCTTTACGGGCCTGAAGTCGATGCTCAAAAAAATATTGGACAATGGGCAATCATCGGCAACGGTATATAATGGTTTAAGCGCCGACACGATTACAGAAATCATATTCAACGGTATGTTAGGGGCTTCTGTCAATTACAGCGTCGATAAATCTTATGAAGGCCTGGATAAATCAATTAACTCCCTGATCGACTATCTCGCTAAACTTAGAAATTAAGGTTGGCAATTTTTTTGTCGTTTCAGTACTAGATGTCCATAAATCCATTAAACTGAAGGAGGAGATTAGAATGATTGATTTTACATTTACCGAAGAGCAGGAAATGTTTAGAAAAGCAGCCAGAGAAGTCGCAGAAACGAAGATTGCACCAAAAGTAGCCGAGATGGAGGAAACCGGGGAAGTCAGTGATGATGTGGTCAAGGCCTTGGGAGAAGCAGAAATGATGGCCATCACGATCCCGCAAGAATACGGCGGCCTGGGATTGGGGTATACCGAGCGCATGATTGCGGTTGAGGAAGTCAGCCGGGTATCGGTGGCAACTGCCATGATGCTCCAGGTTTTTGCCCTGGGCATCGAGCCCATTGTAAAATTTGGCAGTGACGAGCTTAAAAAGAAATATTTGCCGGGGTTGGCCAGCGGGAAGCTTTTGTCCACGACCGCTGTGACCGAGTCGACCGGGGGATCCGATCCCACCGGTATCCGATCCTCTTATAAAAAAGACGGCGATGATTTTATCCTCAACGGCCGCAAATGCTTTATTACCAATTCCCATATCGCTGATACCATTACGGTTCTGGCCAAAGATGAAGACAACCCCAAAGCCTTTTGCGCGATTGTGCTGGATAAGGACTTGGAAGGCTGGAAGGCCACCCATAAGGAGCACAAAGTCGGTATGCGGGGCTGCAATACCGGTGAGTTGGCCTTCGAAAATTGCCGTGTACCCGCAGCGCAACTGCTGGGAGAAGAAGGCAAAGGCTTACGGGTGACCATGGCTGCCATCGGTGATGTCGGACGCGGCGGGATGGTGGGTGTCGCTTTAGGACTTCAGGCTGCCTGTCTGGAAGAATCCATCAAATTTGCCAATGAGAGAATTCTTTACGGTAAACCCATCGCAGCGCTGCCGACCATTCAAAATAAACTGGCAGACATGAAAATCGATTTAGAAGCCGGCAAGCTGTTGGGTTATCGCGCCGCTGCAATGCAGGATAAGGGCCAGCGCTCGAGCAACGAATTTGCCGTCGCAAAATATTACACAACCGAAGCCTGCCAGAGAGCTGCCAAAATGGCCGTGGATATCCACGGCGGATACGGTTGCATGGAGGAATACGCGGTATCGCGGTTTTTGCGTGACTCCTATGTGGTCGGGCCGTCGGCGGGTACTTCCGATATTATGAAGGTAATCATAGGCCGTTGGGTGTTGTCCTAGCCCGATAGTTGTGTAACAAAGCTGGCTGTCATTTTGTTTCCCAATGAGGTGTCAAAAAAATGCTCAACATCGTTGTATGTGTCAAGGCGGTTCCGGATCCCAAGGAAGCCTGCAATATTAAAATCGATCCGGATACCAAAACACTGTTGCGCTGTGATGTGCCGCTGGTGATGAATCCGCTGGATAAAAACGCCATGGAAGCCGCACTGCAGTTAAAAGAACAGTTCGATGCCCATATTACGGTGCTCAGCATGGGGCCACCCGAGGCCGGCAGTATCGTTAAAGAATGTCTCGCGCTGGGTGCCGACCGGGGAATACTGCTGAGCGACCCTGTTTTCGGGGGGGCCGATGCCTTTGCCACGGCCTTTACCCTGGCTAAAGGGATTGAGAAGATCGGCACATACGATGTGATATTTTGCGGGATGGCCAGCAGTGACGGCAGCACCGAGTGGGTCGGACCGGAAATCGCGACATTTTTAGATTTGCCGGTGGTGACCCTCGTAACGGAAATCGTCGACTGTGACGGGCCAAGCTGGCAAGTAAAAGCCAGTGTCGCAAACGGCTACCGCTTAATGCAGGTTCAGCTTCCGGCGGTTTTTACGGTCACCCGGGAGTTAAATTCGCCCCGCACGCTCAGTTTCTCGGGAATTATCAAAGCCCGTAAAAAAGAGATCCGTCAAATGGGCAGCGCTCAACTCGAAGCGCCGCAAGAATTACTGGGCCTCAAAGGTTCACCGACGATTGTTTCCGAGCTTAGCGCCCAGGAAGAAAATAAAAGACAGGCCGAAATCATATCCGGCACCCGGGAAGAAAAAGCCGACTTGCTGGTGCAAAAACTGGTGGATGCCGGAGTGTTGTGATGCGCCAATTAGTCTTAGAAGTAAACTATGTACATTTTGTGACGAGATATTTCTCAATTGGGAGAAGAAGCTATTCAAAGAAATGCCTAAAATTGCAAAATGCCTAAAATGCCTAAAGTTATGGTATTCTGTCTATTTTAACGACCTGTCTGCAATACGCCGGGGTGTACTGAGAAGATGATTGCCCCTTTCTGGTCGCAGCCAGTTGCAGGCAATTAAACTCAAAAAGAGATTTAGTTTAAAAATAGGCTACGAAAGAATTTCTGTATTTGATGGCCGTTCATAAAAAGACGAAGCTTAGCGACACCATAATTTTTGGCATTTTAGAGCATTTTAGACAACTTAGGCATTTTCCCGATTTATTTGAATTATGGTAAATCAGAAAGGTATTTATATCGATGGGAACAGATCATCGCGCCGTTTGGGTCATTGCCGAGCAGATTGACTGTCATCTTCAATCCGTGTCGCTGCAATTGACGGGCCAGGCCCGTAATTTGGCCGATCAGCTTGGCACCTCGGTTGAAGCGGTCCTGCTGGGAGACCACATCAATCAGCAAGCCCACCGGTTAATTGCGGCCGGGGCCGACAGGGTCTATCTTGGTAAAGCACCTGAACTGGAAATTTATCAGCCTGAGCTGTATAGCGAAATCGTCATCAATCTTGCAAGAGAGCATCAGCCCGAAATCATCCTGATCGGTTCGACCGACATGGGCCGGGAATTGGCGCCCCTGGTCGCCGGAAAATTGAAAACGGGTTTGACCGCCCACTGCATTGATCTCGTGCTGGATCAGGACATGATTCTGGAACAACGGATACCGGCTTATGGCGGGTTGCTTTCGATCGTGTGCCCCGAAAAGCGGCCGCAGATGGCCACCGTCGCCAAAGGTGTTTTCCCAACACCCGAGCCGGATGATTCCCGTGCCGGTGAGACCCTGATGATCGATATTCCGACCAATCTTCCCGGCCGGATTAAAACCCTTGAAATTATCCGCCAAGCACCGCAGGGCGTGCCCCTTGAAACGGCATCCACCATTGTGGCCGGCGGTGCCGGAGCCGGGGACAGGGACGGGTGGGACAATATATCCGAATTGGCTGCGACCCTCAATGCTGCTTTAGGCTCGACCCGGCCGGCGGTTGATGAAGGCTGGACCGAATTGGAAACCATGATCGGGCAAAGCGGAAAAATGGTGAGTCCAGAGGTTTATATCGGCGTGGGATTGTCGGGAGAGCAGCAGCACATGGTCGGTATCGTCGGGGCCCGTATCATGATCGCGATCAACCAAGATGCCAAATCACCCGTATTTGAGCAGGTGGATATTGGCATTGTAGACGACTGTCGAGAATTCGTGCCGCTGTTGATCCGGAAAATAAAGGCGTACCAGGAAAAAAAGGTGACCTGCTAATTATTCCGCCCTGAATAATTAGGCACCGGGTGTGGATATAACATATTTGTTTTTTCGATCTGGTGTAAGTATTTGAATGTTGATCGGGCGGATTAATTAATAATTTATAAAAATAAACGCACAAATGAGAGGGTTAAACTATGGCACTTAAAACACGAGAAGATTATTTGGCGGCGTTGCGCAAGCTCAGACCGAATATTTACAAGTTCGGCGAGTTGATCGAAGATGTCACCACCCATCCGGCCACCAAAAGAACGGTGGAAAGCCACGCCCTGAATTATGATGCAGCCAATGATCCGGAACTGGAAGACATTTATTCAATAACTTCCACCTTTACCGGTGACAAAGTTTTGCGCTGGAACTCCATGATGCAAAGTATGGAAGATCTGATCGGGAATATGCGCATGAAACGGCAGAACTACCGGCGTACCGGCAGCTGCACGGGCGCAGTTTGTGTCGGGTGGAACGCCATGAATGTTATGTGGGCCGTCTGCAGTGAGATGGACCAGGCAAATGGCACCGCATATCAACAGCGGCTGAAAAACTGGATCCTGTCGGCCCAGGATAAAGGATTGACCGTAGCCGGCGCGCTGACCGATGCCAAAGGCGATCGCAGTCTGAAACCTTCCCAGCAGGCCGATCCCGACACCAACCTCAGAATAAACGAAGTCCGTGAAGACGGCATCATTATCCGCGGGGCAAAATTAATGATTTGCGGCACGGCTGCCTCACAGGAAATTTTTTTGTTGCCGGGCAGTATTTACGGTAAAGCGGATCAAGACTATTCGCTCGCCTGTGTGGTGCCGCGCGACATAGAGGGGCTGACCATCGTCGAGGCCACCCGGCCCAGCGACCGCCGGGAACTGGAGGAAACCTCTGTTGTTGAGACGCCGGATACGGGCGTCACCCAGGGCTGGCTGCTGTTTGAAGATGTCTTCGTTCCCAATGAGCGGGTCTTCCTGTGCAAGGAGTACAAGTACACTGCCAAAGTTATCCAGTATTTCACGGCCAATTACCGCGCCTGCATCGGCGGCTGCGTCACGGGCCAGGGCGATGTGATGATCGGCGCTTCGGTGCTGATGGCCCGGCTCAATGGACTTTCGGCCAAGACCTTTACCGATAAGCTGATCAACATGTCATTAAACAATACGGTGACCTATGGGCTGGGAGCCGGCGCCTGTGCTTTAGGGGCTAAACACCCCTCCGGGTCGTATTTTGCAGACCCCCATACCGCCCACACCAACAAGGTCATGGTGGCCACCCTGCCGTACGAAGTTAAACGGCTGACCCAGGAAATCGGCGGAGGAATCGTCGAAACCGGGTGTATGCCCTCCTATAAAGATTTTACCAATCCGCAATACGGACATATGATCCGGAAATGTCTGAAGGCCGGTGCCGGTTCGGCCGAATCGCGGTTTAAAGCCGCGCGCCTGTCCGAATGGTTGACCATCGGATCCGGCGTACCCGGATGTATGCATGGCGGCGGGTCACCGGATGGCGCTAAACTGGTTGTGCGATATACGACACCGCTTGAAGAGTATGCCGAATATGCCCGCAAAATAATCAATATCGAGGAGGAAATCACCGAACCTCAGAAGAATATGTGAGTTTACTTGCCCGGTTGGTATAAGGTGAATATATTCAAGTTGTTTAACAATTTGGATGTATTAAAGAAGCCACGAATTAACACGAATCTTCACGAAATTAATATTTCATTATATATGTCCCAATGTATGTCCCAACTTTTGGCCATTAAAATAATTCGTGGTCATTCGTGCCCATTCGTGGCTAACTAAAATTATAATGGCTGAAATCAAAACTTCTTTTGCTTATCAGGAACCATGTAAATTGCGATGCAATTGGAAAAAATCTTAAAGAACGACCGGTTGATCATCATTGCGGGAATTGCCGTTGTATCGCTTATTTCCTGGACGTACATGGCCAAAATGACCGTGACGACCGGATCTTTAATATCGGTACACGCGGCACACGCCTGGCAGATCAATGATCTGGTATCCCATTTCATGATGTGGCTTGTCATGATGGTTGCGATGATGCTGCCGACTGCCGGCCCCATGGTTTTAACCTTTGCATTCATCAGCCGCGACCGCAGGCAAAATCAACAGCCCTACGTCAAAACCTCCATTTTTGTAATGGGCTACTTGATTGTATCGGTAGGCTACAGTTTGCTGGTGACCCTTCTGCAGTGGTGGCTGCATCATCATGCGCTTTTGACATCGATTGGAGCCAGCAACAGCAATTTATTTACGGGTGCGCTGCTGGTGGCAGCCGGGGTTTTTCAGTGGAGCAAAATCAAACAGGCCTGTTTACGGTTTTGTCGAAACCCGTTTAATTTTCTGATGGTAAATTGGAAAGAAGGCATTCCGGGTGCTTGGCACATGGGCATCAAACATGGTCTGTTATGTGCCGGGTGTTGCTGGGCTTTAATGCTTTTGATGTTTGTGGGCGGTGTGATGAACCTGCTCTGGATGATTGTGATCACCACCATCATATTAATCGAAAAAGTGGCTCCGAGGGGCGATATTTTTGCCAAAGCCGCAGGAGTTGCCTTGGCAGCAATTGGTATCTATTTTATTACCTGAATTTTGCATGCAAATGGTCCTAAGTGACGTTCAAGGTCAAGGTACCACAATTAACTTGGAGCGATGATTGTGGCTCTCAAATTCAGGTATCAAAAGGAGAAAATTCATGGAAAAAATATCCTGGAAAATAAGTGGTGAAATGGTGCTGTCCTGCAATTGCGACCTGTTCTGTCCCTGTGTCGCTTCGCTGGGGAATGCGCAACCTACCTATGGCTACTGCCAGGCCTGGGCTGCGATTAAAATCCATGAGGGATTTGCCGGCGACGAGGAATTGGATGGCCTAAATGTAGCCTTTATGCTGGATATCCCCGGACGCATGAGCGAAGGCAACTGGACAGCCGCACTATACATGGATGAACGGGCCAATGCGGCGGCAGTGGAATATATGACTTCCATTTTAAAAGGAGAGCAGGGCGGACCGCCGACCGTTCTCGGTATCTTGGTCGGTAATGTCGTCGGGGTAAAGCAAGTACCGATTTCAATGGTCAAGGATGGCAAGGAGTGGCAGGTCAAAATTCCCAAAATTATTGACGGCACTGTCGTGCCCGTTGGCGGGAAAGACTCTGAAGAAGACGTTGTGCTTTCAAACACCAAGTATTGGATTGGTCCGGATGTGCATGTCTCCCAGAGCAAGGAAAATCACTTTCGTGATTACGGACGGAACTGGGATTTCACCGGCCAGAGTGCCGAATATGTAAAAGTAGAGTGGGACTGCAAGAAATAAAAATCCTGGCTCAAAGGCATAGGTGTTTGGTGAAAGAACAATGCAAAATTTAGACCTCCCCGATAGACCAATTTTAATGGACGGCGGCATGGGGCGAGAGTTAAGGTCTCGTGGTGTCAACTTATTAACTGCGATCTGGTCCGCCAACGCTTTAATTGCCGCTCCGGACACGGTTAGACAGGTTCATCAGGATTATATTGCCGCCGGAGCCGATATTATCACCACCAATACCTACGGCATCATTCGAAGCAATCTGGCCATCGAAGGCATTGAAGATCAATTCGAAGAACTCAATGTGCTGGCCTGCACCCTGGCCAGACAAGCGCGCCGGAAATCTGAGACATCCGTTCTGATTGCAGGATCATTGCCGCCGCTGGCCGGAAGCTATCGACCGGATTTGGTCGGCGCGGTAGAGGATATTCTGCCCCTGTATATGGAGCAGGCTGAACTGTTGGCACCTTATGTCGACTTGATTTTATGTGAAACCATGTCCAGTGCAGCTGAAGGAAGAGCGGCAGCTCTGGCTGCCTGCCAAACAGGCAAGCCGGTCTGGGTGGCCTGGACCCTGCATGAAGATCGATCCGGCAATCTGAGAAGCGAAGAAACGATCAGCCTGGCCGCTGAATTTTTATCTGATTTGACGGTTTCCGGCTTTCTGGTTAACTGCTGTGCGCCGGAGAGCATCACCAAAGCCCTGCCACTATTGGTCGCAACCGGTGCTGATTATGTGGGCGGCTATGCCAATACGTTTCAACCCATACCAGAAAATTGGAAACTGGAAGGGGGCAAGCAAACCGATGGCTCCCTTGATCTCCGATCTGATCTTGACCCCGCAAGTTACGCCGAACATGTTGGCCGGTGGCTGCAGGGCGGAGCCAACGTGGTTGGCGGGTGTTGCGGAACCCGCCCGGCCCACATCGCCAAGATCAATAAAGTTTATTTATCTTCCCGTTAGTTCGACCTCCCTTTGCCATATCAACTTTTTAGATAATTTTATCACTACAATTTACGACTCTTAAAATTTGAAAAGATTATTTTCTTGACAAGTTGGGGGCGGATCTATTAGTTTGTATACGAAAGAATAATGATGAAATCTTATGACGACTGCATACTGTTTCTTCTGGCTAAAGCTTATCAAAAAGCCCATGGCAATTTTAAAAAACGATTACATTCGTATGGGTTGACTCCGATCCAGCATCTCGTTCTCGAGGCACTCTGGGATGAAGACGGGTTATCTGCCCGTGATATTGGGAAAAGGCTGGTTTTCGATGGGGCAACTTTGTCCGGCGTGTTGGATCGTTTATGCGCCGGCGGCTGGGTATTGAAACAATCCGATGTGGAAGACAAAAGAATGCTGCGAATTTCTCTGACCCCAAAAAGCAATGATTTAAAGTCTAAACTTTCGGCAGTCAGAAATAAAACCAACCAGGATTTATTGGCCCGCTTTAGCCTGGAGGAAAAAGTTTTGCTAAAACGGCTCTTACGGGATATTCAGAATTAAGAGGGATTCAGGGATTGAGGAATTTAGGGGTAAAAAAATTCGGAAGTGGGAATGCGGAAGTGTGAAAAAAGGATGGACTGGTGGATTCAGGAATTGGGTAATTGTGAGATTCTGGAAATTAAAGCTTTCTGCCTATTTTACGGAGATCAGTTTTTTATAACCCCAATTGAGTGAAACTCAATTGGTGGGTACTCGGTATCTGGTACTGGGTATTGGTTTTAAGGAATGGGTTTGATTTTTAATATATCACCCGCAAGGGCCATATGAAAT
>Ga0209791_1000309_pt1 | contig 20050 bp, 19 predicted proteins | sample WorMetTyACAVOLI1_FD_187422 | JGI IMG/M metagenome (GOLD analysis project Ga0209791, IMG submission 187422) | Marine gutless worms symbiont microbial communities from Max Planck institute for Marine Microbiology, Germany - Olavius algarvensis... ... | reverse complement strand
TTATTTTTTGGCGAAATTAACAACCACCCTACATATAAGGAGGATTTTTTTCAATGACTCGTATTATTACTCACTTTATGACTCATTCTAAACCCGTTTTTGGACAAGAGTGATATTTTATCAACCATAAATAGTCGTGTATGATAGCAAGATCCTGATTATAATCAAGCTAAACGAATACCAGCGGCAGCCTAAGTGTTGATAAATTTAGCGGATAATATTATAAATGAAAAATAAATAGTATCGGGTGTAAAGTGTGTGGTATAGGGTGTAGGGTGGTATAGGGTATAAGGTTTAAGGTAGAAGGTGAGAAAATAGGAAAAATAGGATTCAGGGCAAAGAGCACAGCGCACAGAGGGGCAGGCGATAACCAGGCTTTAAATCGAAAATCCGCCATCGCATAATTCCGACATCGCCGGCTTCTGTTATCTATCCTCTGACATCTGTCCTCTGCCCTCTGACATCTGTCCTCCGGCCTCTGTCTTCTGACCTCTGTCATAAAAAGGAGTCCACCATGTATGGTCAATATCGCGAAGAATTGGAAAAAGAACTTCAGGAGATTACTGACTCCGGTCTTTATAAATCCGAACGTCACATTGCATCAGCCCAGCAGGCCCGTATCCGTGTCGGTGCAAAATCGGTGCTGAACATGTGCGCCAACAATTACTTGGGCCTGGCGGATAATAAAGAAATCATTGACTCCGTCAAAAAGGGATTGGATGAGCGCGGCTTCGGAATGGCGTCCGTGCGCTTTATCTGCGGAACCCAGGATATCCATCACGAGTTGGAGAAAAACATCAGTGACTTTTCCGGCACCGATGATACGATTCTCTACTCTTCCTGCTATGATGCCAATGCCGGTCTCTTTGAAACGCTGCTCGGAGAAAAAGATGCCATTATCTCCGACGCTTTAAATCATGCCTCGATCATCGACGGTATTCGTCTGTGCAAGGCGGCCCGCTATCGCTATGGCCATTCTGATATGCAGGAACTGGAAGCGTGCCTGAAAAAGGCTGCCGGCGCCAAAACCCGGATGATCGCCACCGATGGTGTGTTCAGCATGGATGGCGATTATGCCAAACTGGATCCGATTTGCAATCTGGCGCAAAAATACGGTGCGCTGGTTATGGTGGATGACAGCCATGCCACCGGTTTTGTGGGTCCCACGGGACGCGGCACGCCGGAGCTTTGCGGCGTCCGGGATCAGGTTGATGTCATCACCTCAACTCTCGGCAAAGCCCTGGGCGGTGCCTCGGGCGGATTTACTACCGGGCGCAAGAACATTATCGCAATACTCAGGCAGCGGTCCCGGCCGTACCTGTTTTCCAATTCACTGGCGCCCCCGATTGTGTCGGCAGCGCTTACAACCATCGATCTCCTGGGGCGTTCCGCAGAATCCAGAAAAACGCTGGAAGAAAACACCAAATACTTCCGGGAAGAAATTACCAAAGCAGGCTTCACCATTAAAGCCGGCAGCCATCCCATAGTTCCCATCATGCTGGGCGATGCCAAATTGGCTCAGGAAATGGCAGCTAAGCTGCTGGAAGAAGGGGTTTACGCGGTGGGCTTCTTTTATCCGGTCGTCCCCAAAGGCCAGGCGCGCATCCGCGTTCAAATCTCTGCCGCGCATTCGAGAGCGGATCTGGAATTTGCGCTGGAAAAGTTTATTAAAATCGGCAAAGAGTTGGCAGTGATACAATAAGAAAATATTATTATTGAATCAATTCCTTACCTTTTACCTATTATCGAGGGCATAATGCCATGAAAATGAAAGCACTCGTCAAAGCCAAACCCGAGCCCGGTATCTGGCTGGAAGATGTTGCGGTGCCCGAAATCGGAATCAACGATGTCCTGATCAAAATAATCAAAACATCCATTTGCGGCACCGATGTTCATATATACAACTGGGATGCCTGGGCCCAGAAAACGATTCCGGTTCCCATGCACGTCGGACACGAATTTGTCGGCACGGTTGCTGAAGTAGGCGATAACGTGCATGACTTTAAACCCGGTGACATCGTCTCCGGCGAGGGCCATCTGGTCTGCGGTCACTGTCGCAACTGCCTGGCCGGCCGCCGCCACCTGTGCATGAATACCAGCGGTGTGGGGGTCAACCGGCCCGGAGCCTTTGCCGAGTATTTGAGCATTCCGGTGACCAACGTCTGGTTCTGCGATCCCGACATCCCCATGGATATTCTGGCCTGCTTCGACCCGCTGGGCAACGCCACCCATACCGCGCTCTCCTTTGATGTGCTGGGTGAAGATGTTCTGATCACCGGCGCCGGTCCGATTGGATGCATGGCGACCGCCATTGCCCGGCATGCCGGCGCGCGCCATGTGGTGGTAACCGATGTCAATCCCTATCGATTGAAACTGGCCCAAAAAATGGGTGCCACCCTGGCCCTGGATGCAAGCCGGGAGAAGATCGCGCACGCGCAGGAAAAACTTGGGATGAAAGAGGGATTTGACGTGGGCATGGAAATGTCCGGCGATCCGGACGCCCTGCGATCGATGCTGCCCAGCATGTGCCACGGCGCCAAAATAGCACTTTTAGGGATCCTGCCACCGGACACTGCCATTGACTGGGATTATGTGGTTTTCAACGGCTTGACAATCAAGGGGATCTACGGCCGTGAAATGTATGAAACCTGGTACAAGATGACCGTAATGATTCAGACCGGATTGGATATCAACCAGATTATTACCCATCGATATCACTATACCGAGTATGAAAAAGCATTCGAGGTCATGCGTTCAGGCAAGTCCGGCAAAATCGTTTTAAACTGGCAGGAGAAATAACCCTATTTTTAAACCAACTCAATTGCGGTAATTTGGCATCGAACTTCACTAAAAGTTATTCGCATACAAAATTCAAGTAATGATCACCAAACAATACAAGCCATCTCAATTTTTCGGTCCGTTTATTATCACCCCGTCCCGGAACAATTTTCATAGCCTGCAATTATTGTAAATAAGAGGTGCAAAAATTGGCCCCTAAGTCCGCAAAAAGCAAATCTTCAAGAAAGCCGAAATCTTCATCAAAAACGAACAGGGAATTGGATATCGCAAAAGAGGCACTTCGTGAAGTTGAGGAAAAATGTCAGGCAATCATCGATAACATTGAAGACGGCTATTATGAGGTGGATCTCGACGGACATTTTACGGATTTCAATGACGCCATGACCCGAATCACCGGGCGTTCCCGCCAGGAATTGATGGGGAAGAATGCTCGCGACATTATGGATGGATTCCATGCCCAGCAGGCCTTTAAAGTGTTTGAAAAAGTATATTACACCGAGATGGCCGCCAAGGCTGTTGATTGGGAACTGATTAGAAAAAGCGGCTCCAAACGCATTGTCGAGGTATCCGTGTCCTTAAGGAGAGACCAGGATTCCCGGCCGGTGGGATTCCTGGGGATCGCCCGCGATATCACGCATCGCAGGTTTATCGAGCAGGCTCTGAGAGAGAGTGAAGAAAAGTACCGCACCATCATTGAAAATATTGAGGACGGATATTATGAGGTAGACCTTACCGGCAATTTTACGTTTTTCAATAACGCCATGGAGCAAATTACAGGGTACTCCAGAAATGAATTGATGGGGATGAATAACCGCATCATCATGGATGAGTATAATGCCGGCCAGGTTTATAAGGTATTCCACGATGTCTATCAAACCGGCATGGCGACCAAAGCAGTTGATTGGGAGTTGAGAACCAAAGACGGTTCCAGGCGCTTTGTCGAGGTATCGGTGACTTTAAAAAGAGACCTGAATACAAACCCGGTTGGATTTATGGGGATTGCCCGCGATATCACCGAACGCAGGGAGCATATGGAGACCCTGGTAGCCAGAGAAAAAGAACTGGAAATTAAGACCAAAGATCTTGAGGATCTCAATACCGCCTTAAAGGTTTTGCTGGAAAGGAGAGAACGGGATAAGATTGATCTTGAAGAAACAGTAATCGGCAATATTAACGACATTGTGATGCCCTATCTTGAAAGAGCCAAGAAAAAGGCGGCCGATAAAAAGCAGATAGACTATCTGGTCATACTTGAGCATAACTTAAATAATATCACCTCATCCTTTTTTAGCAAGCTAGCTACCAAATACGCCAACCTCACCACGACTGAGGTTGAAGTGGCAAATCTGGTCAAACACGGCAAAAGCATCAAAGATATCGCGGACATGCTCAACATATCCGGCAAAACTGTTGAAGTTCACCGAATGAATATTCGCAAGAAAGTGGGAATCGCCAAAACCAAAACAAGCCTCAGAACCCACCTCCTATCCCTCGGGTAAGATATTGAAGATTGAAGACTGAAGATTGAAGATTTATGAAATGCTGTCTATCTCAAATATAGTGTTCGAAATCCCTTTGAATGAGCCAATAAGCCGGTAAATGCTCCATTTTTTAGTAATCCCAAATATATGAATGGAAACTAAATAAATGAGGGTTCTGGATGTTTTGTTCGTCACGCCCGCGAAGGCGGGCATCCAGTCTACCCAAGACCGTATTTTCTGGATTCCTGCCTTCGCAGCAATGACGGCCTGCATTGCAATAAGCTCCCCGGCTGCTCAAATAAATTGAGTGATTAAATGATAAAATTCCTTCATTAATCATTAGTCATTTCATAAATGGCACCTTTATTATTCATTTCTCAATAGTCAATAGTCATATCAAAGGTGGTCCTTTAAATCTTCAATTTTCAAACCATCCCCTAGAATCGCTAAGTGATTATTACGGGATTTTGCGGGGTTGACCTTACTATCAATAAAGGGTTTAGTGTAACCTGTCAGAGATAACTTCAGCTGGAATCGTGCGGTAGAACCATTGTAAATTTTCTAATCAACAGAAAGGTGGCGGCAATGGATTCATTCAAGAAGCTGGCAGGATTAAAAACCCTACTCATTGACGATAACGAATTAGTCCGTGATACCCTGACAATGGTTTTTGCGTTTAAGAAATGCTTCATTACAGCCGTCGCTTCTGCCGAGGAAGGGTTGCGTGCCCTCGAAGGGGAGCGCTTTGATATCATCATTTGTGATTTCAGGTTACCCGGCATCAACGGAGTGGAATTTTTCCAGCAGGCAGTCAAATCTCACCCGCATACCGTCAGAGTACTCATCTCAGGATATGGCAATGATGAGGCTATTGCCAAAGCATTTGAAGTGGGCGTACACGAATTTATGAAAAAACCTTTTTCGCTGATGGCGTTTGTAGAGCAATTGGGACCGCACGTCGATAATTACCTTGCCGGAAAGCTCAACCACCCCAAACCAACCGGAAAAAAAACAGCATTTAAAAGCAAAAAAAAATTGCCGCCCGGTATCAAAGAGGAACTATCGGTTTATTGGCCTAATAAGGCAATAGAGGTCAAACTGCAAATATAGAATTAAGATCAAGCAGCTGCTCAAGGCTTGTAATCACAGGCACCGATGTTTGAACCTGGGGCCAATTCCGGCGTACACTATGATGCTTGAGCCATATCGGGAGCAAACCGGCATCCCTGGCACCACATACATCTATACGATAGTCATCTCCCACATAAACCGCTTCTGAAGCCTTAATTTGGAGTTTCTCAAGACATACGCGAAACGGCTCCGGATCCGGTTTAGGCGGGATTCCGCCTTCGCCGGCCACAATAATTTCTTTAAAATATGTTTCCAACTCCGGATAAAGACTGATGCGATGGGTTCCTTCTGTTTTCTGCCCCTGGGTATTGCTAATCAGGGCCACCGGATATCGTTCGTTCAGGCCTTTAAGTACTCCCAATGCTTCCGGAAACAATAATGTATGGGCCTTCACCGTCTCCCAATATTCGGTTTCCCAAAGTTCAAGCATTTTTTCATCCGGCGTAAGACAATAGTAATAATACATCTCGTGAAAAAGAAATTTCCGCGAAAAATTGGACTGTTCATGAAGCTCTTTGCGCAGGCGCCGGTAATTGGCCATAAAATCTTCCTGAATCGTAAGCCCAAAATTTGAAAATAGTTTTGCCTGGGCATCCTTTTCAGCAGTCCGAAAACCATCGGCCGAATTTACCAATGTCTGTCCAAAATCGAATATAATTGCTTTGATCATAATAAGTATCAGTTGCCTGTGGTTTTGTGTTGGTTTTTAGAGTTGCTCGTTGCGGCTTGCTCGTTTACTGTCACAGGTGTCAGGTGTCAGGTGTCAGGGAGTAAGGAATTAAAATTCATCTTTTCTTTGGCCTTTCAGCTTCGAGCTCGTCTCATCTCCACCTTCCCAATTCAAAATTCCGACTTCCGCATTCCCCATTCCGACTTGTATATTGCCTTCCGGCCTCCTCGCTTCCCGGCATCATTTTGCCAGCGAAATTAGAAACCCGCCGCTGAATATAATCAAAGCACCGGCCAGACGTATTCCTTTGTGTTTTTCTTTAAGCCAGAAACTTCCCATCAAAACCGCAAACACCACGCTCAACTGGCGCAGGCTGACAATGTAGCTGACCCGTTCGATAGTAAACGCGATCAGAATCAGCGAATAACCGGTTATACCAATCACCCCCGACATGATAATCCGGACCAAACCGGTATTCCACTCTTTTTTGATAATATCGGCTTTCTTGGTTAACAGGATATATGGCGTATAGTAGCACATTCCGAAAAAAAGATGGAAGAAAGCAAACAGGATTGGATGAATGTAATCAACCGCCATTTTGTCCACAATCGAATAAATGGCCACTGAAATCAGCGTCAAGAAGGCAAACTGGGTCGACCGATCATTGACAATGGATTTGACGGGTCCAAGCAACTCCTGGCTGGAAATATGCTTCATATTGATTATATAGACCCCGACCGCCACCAGCAAAATTCCTGCAACTCCCTGAAATGAGACCTGCTCGCCCAGAAAAAGGACGGCTGTCACTAAAACCAGCGCCGGTGATGAACGCATTATCGGATATACATGGGAAAGGTCCCCGTCTTTGTAAGCTTGGGTTAAAAAGATCCAGTATAAAAAGTGGATAAACCCGGAACCCGCGCACCAGCCATACGCCGCAGGTTTCGTGATACCGACACGGAAAAGGAAAAAAATAAACAGGGGAGAAAAAAAGAGCAATGCAATTATGGAGTATAACCAGAGAAAAATCTGCTTGTCACCGGATTCTTTGGTAAACAAACTCCGCAGGGCATGGAATAGGGCAGAAAGCAGTACCAGGGCAATAGCAAGGGCGCTCATGGATCACCGTCTAAATTATTTAAATGAAGCTGAGCCAGATGCTTACCGTCATTGATTTCATTGCTTTGGCTTCACCGCCAGCCATCAATTTGCAAATTCCCTGGTTGTAGAATTCAAATTTGACAGTTATCAAACTCGGTGATGGCGGGCTCATCAGGCGGCCTTGCTCCACCAAAAATACATCTTTATTTATCTTCATTTTTCAGTGCAACGATTAAAAACGAGTTGCCGGTATTGACGATCACAGGACTGGTATTGGCCGCAAGATCATTATCTGAAATTCCCAAGGAGGTAAAATCTTTGTCTATCCGGTCGCCGATGCCTGAGTATTCGGGTGCCAGCTGTTCCATAAAAGCCATTTCGCCTTCAATAAAAATATCCCTGTTCCCATCAATGGTTTCCTTCGAAGTAGCGCCTTCTTCAATACGATTAAGCTGCCGCAAATAACTAAACGTTGAACATCATTTTTTTCAATACGCCACGGTCGGCTCATATTGATCAGATATCAGCGTACCAGATTTGTGTCAATAACAGTACGGTCACTGTTCAGGCTTTTGACCCCTCCTGATTTGAAACCGCCGTCCCCTGGGTTTGCTTTGATTAGAAGATTGAGAAGCGCGCGATCCTGATCGGGGTGGCTTCTTGCCCGCCTTCTCGTTTCTCCTGCCGGGTCGGGATTTCGGGTTCGGCCCCGGGCTTTTGCCGGAACCTGTAGTTTTCGCCTTACGGATTCGTGATCGCCGTTTTGAAGCATTTCTTCTGGCGACCAACTCTTTTAGGTCCTTGTCTGCCCTTTTTTCACTGGACGCACTGTCGGGGCGCAAGAGAACAAAATCCGGCACGTCGCTATCCTCTGTATAGCCGTCAACCTTTACCACCGGGATTTTTTGCTTCAGCAGTTTTTCGATGGCCTGAAGATGATTCCTTTCATCCTGACTGACCAGGGAGACGGCTGTGCCGCTGACACCTGCGCGGCCGGTGCGACCGATGCGGTGGACATAATCCTCGGGAATGCCCGGCATATCGTAATTTACCACGTACGGCAGATCGCTGATATCGAGGCCCCTTGCGGCCACATCCGTTCCGACGAGGATGCGGATCTCACCGTTCCTGAACCCTTTGAGGGTACGTGTCCGGCAAGACTGGCTCTTGTTGCTGTGCAGCGCAGCGGCACTGATCCCTTGTGCGGCAAGTTTCTCCGCGAGCTTGTTGGCCCCGTGTTTTGTGCGGGTAAAGATCAGGACCCGGCTCCAGTTTTCTCTGGTGATCAGGTGGATGAGAAGCGTACGTTTATTTGATCTGTCCACCAGGTGAAGCTTCTGGACGACCGATTCGGCCGCCGTATTGCGGGGCGTCACATCGATATGTTTTGGATCTTTCAGCATTCTCCCGGCAAGATTACGGATCTGTTGGGTGTAGGTGGCGGAAAACAGCATGGTCCTGCGTTCAGCTGGAACGAGATCGAGGATCTCGCAAATCTCTTCACTGAATCCCAAATCCAGCATTCTGTCCGCCTCGTCGAAAACCAGAAACTCGATGCGGGATAGATATAGATGTCTCCGGCCGGCAAGATCCAGCAGGCGCCCCGGTGTGGCCACAAGAATATCAATGCCGCGCCGCAGTCGAGCGATCTGCGGATGGATGCGAACCCCGCCATAAACCACGGTGCATCGCATGGCGAGCCTCCTTGCATAGCCCTTGATGCTCTCTGCCACCTGAAGCGCAAGTTCGCGCGTGGGTGTCAGGACAAGTGCGCGCGGGTGTCGCCCGCTGCCGGTCTTCCGGCTCAGGATTTCCACCAAAGGGAGTGCAAATGCATCTGTTTTTCCAGTTCCGGTCTGGGCGCGGGCGAGGATGTCCTGTCCGTCGAGAATAGCGGGTATGGCCAGGGCCTGAATGGGGCTGGGAGCGGTGTAACCCTTGGCGTTAAGGGCTTTAAGCAGTTCTACCCCAAGGCCAAGGTGATCGAATGACATACAATATTCCTGAATGGTCTCTCAAATTATGCGTTTAGACATTTTGCTATTTTAGGCATTTCTTGGGGCACGTTGATTGTTTTACAAAAAAAACTTGCCACATAATGCAAAAAAATAATTTCTAAGGTATCAACTCAAGGCAGCCTGTATAAAACGCCGCCCCAGGTGAGCCCTGCGCCAAGGCCGATGAACATCACATGGTCCCCGGACTTCAGCATCTCTTTCTCCATCAGTTCATCCAGGGCGATTGGAATTGTGGCTCCGGTGGTATTGCCATATTGCTGAATGTTATTATAGACCTTTTCCGCCGGGATGTTCATGCGATCTCTGAAAGCTTCATTTATTCGCAGGTTGGCCTGGTGGGGAACGACCATGTTCAGGGCTTCCAGTTGAATATTGGCTTTTTCCAGCAGTTCCAGGGCTAATTTAGGCAGCAAGGTGACCGCCAGTTTGAAAACGGTTCTTCCGTCCATGTAAGGCAAAAACTCTTGTTTGGCCAGAACCTCCGCGTTCATGACCGGACCGCTTTTCTGTGCCGGAACGCCCGCTCTCAAAACACCTGCATAATTTCCATCAGCATGAAAGACAGATGCCAGAATACCGGTTGCTTCGTCGGTCTCTTTGGCCTCGATGCAGACTGCTCCTGCACCATCGGCAAAAATAACGGCGGTATCGCGATTCTGGGTAGTCAGTTCCAGAAACCGGCTCTGGGTTTCGGCCCCGACCATCAGGATTTTCTGCGCCTTGCCACTTTGGATATAGGCATCACACAATTCCAATCCATGCAGAAAACCGGTGCATTGTTGGCGAATATCAAGTGCCGGGACTTTTTTAGCCCTCAGTTTATGTTGCAGGATGACGCCTGAACCGGGTATATAAACATCCGAGGTCATCGTGGCGAATACAATCAGATCAAGATCGATGGGTTCCCAACCGGCTCTCCCAAGGGCGATCTTTGATGCTTCCAGTGCCAGATCTGACGTCCCTACGTCATCACCTTCTTTTACCCAATACCGGGCCTCAATCCCTGTGCGTTGCCGGATCCATTCATCTGAAGTGTCCAAAATTTTGGCTAAATCATCGTTGGTTACACGATGATCCGGTACGAACCTACCTGTGCTTTTAATGATTGATCGTTTCATAATTTGATGATAACCCTTCGTCCTTTCCGGCGAGCGTCAAGGACCATGTCCAGTTGATAAAAAGCTTTTTTTCAGCTTTGACTAAAAAAGCTTGCAAAGCTCCTCCCAATAACGGCTTCAGCCACCTTATCTCGTTTTTGCGTCCTCCACAATATTTTTTCGAGCGTCTATCAATCCGGTTTTGATTCCTTATAAAAATGTTTGAGAATTAACCCTATAGTTGCATAAAATTTTGAAATCCAACTTAGCTGCTGCAATGAAGACCATTGAAAGTATTGACTGATCCTGGATTCTGGTTTCTGGATCCTGGATGTCGTTGAAATTCACCGACAGTGTACTGTTAGATATCCAGCATCAAGTATCAAGCATCCAGCATCTGCCCGGAAAAAGCTACGATTTCAGACATAACGGCCTGGCTAGATGACAAGAATTTATGCAATGTTAGGGTTAAGGTAAGTATTTAGATTGTCATTTCGTCATAGATGGCTATAGCTTTGCCTGAGCCTCTTTATATTCAGTATCCTGTCTTTTTAAAATTCTGTAGTAAATCATAATTCGTTTGGTATAAATAATGGGCTCTGTACCACGGCAGTAACCGTATTTGGATTTTTTATAATATTTGCGGAATTTCAACAATGGCAGGGTTTTTTTCAAAGATTCCCATGAATCCGGATCAAGATTTTTTTTGACAGCCAGGCGGCGGGCATCTTCGACATGTCCCCGGCCGGCATTGTAGGCAGCCAAAGCCATCAGCATACGGTCATTTCCTTCTATGCTTTCGTAATGATCATAAAGGATTCTTAAATACCGCACGCCGGCATTAATATTTTCCACTGGATTGTAAATGTCGTTGACCCCCAGGCTGTTCGCCGTACCGGGAAGAATCTGCATCAATCCCTTTGCACCGGCACTGCTTTTGGCCAAAGGATTTAATCGGGATTCCTGGTAAATCTGGGCGACAATCAAGTGCCAGTCAAAACCGTACTTATTGGCGGCGGATTTTATAGACTGGCTATAAAGGGGTAGTCTGTCAGAAATTTTGCGATGAAAAGCCCTCAGATCAAAGTCAGCGAGGTCTCCGTCACCTATTTCTTTAAAGAAATCTTGATCTGACGTCCTGACCGGCGGCGGCCCGGTTTTCTCTTTTGGGTTTACTATTCGGCGCCAAATGGTCTCAAGGGGCAGTAAATTTGCATCTTGCAATTTGATTGCAAGTTTTTCGGCGGTCGGCCGGTATTTTTGGATAGCGGCAGCGAGGTGTCTCATATGCCGCCCAAACTCTAAACCGCCGGCGATATCGATCAGCTGCAAGTCAAGTTGGGTTTTGCGTATGAGATAGAGCAGTTCTTCGCTTCCGCTTTTGATCCAAAGGTTTGACTGCTTGAGTTTCCCGATGTAGATTCGGCGCCGCCGGATTGTGCGAAGTTTTAGCTCAACACGCTTATTTTTCACGGCCTGTGAATAAGAGGTTATCCTCTTTATCTGCCTTTCCTGAATAATCTGTTCTTCCAGTTCATTGATTCCGTTTCGGTAATATCGAATAAGTTCGTTTATTTCGTTTTTTTTCTCCTCCAGTTCATCTATAAGTCCAACTGCTTCATAAAGTGTTGCCTCGTATATTTCCCGCTCGCCGGTGGGCTTAAGTTCCGGCAGCGGATCTCTCACATTTTTTCCGAGCTCGGCTTTATTAATCGTTACAGGGGCGAAAGAAGATTTCAAAACCTTATTTAGTCCAAAAATGGACGGCCTGAAATACATAGTAACGCCAGCGATGATCACCCCCAAAAGGGCTAAATAAATTAGTTTTGGAGATTTCGTTGAATTTTCTATTGGAAATATTTGTACCATTTGGTTTTTTGCTATCGTCTACAATAATGTATCGGTTTGATTTTCAATAACTTAAGCCCCATCGGAAAATTTAGCCAAAAAATTCAGCATCCGAATTAAGGACAAAAATTGAATAAGGTGCCGGATGATTGCGGTCGGTGGAACAGGCTGCCTTTTCCCTTAAATGCATCTTTTCGATAATCTTATTTTGCCTGTCATTTTATTGTCGCTCCTGCAAGCTGGGCCGGCTGACACTTGTATAGGTCTCTTTATTTATTGCTAATTTTATATATGCAACTTATTCGGCACAATATTTGCAAAATAACGTTCGGGAATCCGTCAATCTATCACGATGTCGCCACGGTACGGATGTCCCCCAAATTTTTATTTGTACAGTTGATCTGCGAAAATTATTGAAAGGCTCAATGAGTTGAAATGAGAAAATCACTTATTCTTTTGCTCGTTCTCTGTGTGGGGTGTGCGTCTGCTACAAGCCCATCATTCAAATCGATTCCCGATCTTTCTTTTCAAGAGCGTCAAATCATAGCCGTTATGGACTTTGAAAATAAATCCGGCAATCCAAAATATGACATCCTGCTGAAGGGCCTAAGCGATTCCGTTGTTGATGAGATGCTGCAATACGGATGTTTCCGGATAGTCGAGAGGCAGAGAAGAAATGATATCCTTTCGGAGTATGAAATCGAAGCGACGGGGTTTGTGGATGACCGATACGTAAAACAGCTCGGAAAGCATCTTGGCGTGGACGCCCTGTTGTTTGGGAATCTGAAATCCGTGACCCATAGAGAGAAGAAAAACCATGGAGGACTAGCCTATACAATCAAGCGTAAAACGGAGGTCGTATTATCTGCTCGATTGGTTAGTGTGGATACGAGTGAAATTCTCTCTTCGTCAACGGTTGCCGCCCATGTCACTCAAAATAAAAGCGTGGCTTTAATATTTGCCAGATCCGGCAATATGACGGATGAAGAAACCGCCATTCGATCGGCATTAAATATTGCTGTAAAGCAACTTGTCAATGATGTGGCCTATCGCACTCCGGCAAAGAATTAAATGGCTAAGGGATTGGGAGTGAAGCGAAAATTTCCTGACTGCAGGTGGTTGATTCCGGCCGCGATCATCATTTTGGCCGCATGGACCGGATGTACTGCCCATGCGCCGCAGCCGCTGCCTCAAGAGAAAATCCGCTCCCGGGCGGATCGGGCTTTCAACGAACTGGAAGCGACCGATGGCAGTGCCGGGGCTCGTTTCCCGTCCAAAGCGGCAAACTCTGACATCGCAGATCCTGCAGCGCAACGCGATGTGCTTGTAAATATCGCTCCCGTTGAAATGGGTCAGCGGCCCGACTGGGTCGATGGCGCCAGCCGTCAATTTCCCTACACCTCTTATCTAACCGGGGTCGGACACGGGGCCGAACGGCAGGCGGCCGAAGATAAAGCCCGGGCTGAAATTGCCAAAATATTTTACAGTGACATCCAGGCCGGCAACCGCATCTATCAGGAAATCCTGGAAAGCACGGTCGGCGGAAAATCGACATCCGATGAAAATATCAATTTTGCAGAAATCATCAAGGTATCCACCCATAAGATACTTTCGGGTATTAGAGTAGTGCAAGTTTATCGTGATCCGGGCTCGCAGCCGGAGTTTTTTGCCCTGGCGGTGCTTGACCGAAATCAAAGCCGGGTGATGCTGAAGAACAAAATTCAGGAGATGGACGGAAACATTCAACAGCTTCTTTCCGCCGTCCGGCGGCAGCAGGACACGCTCAGTCGAGTCAAGATGCTGCAGGACGGTATCCGGAAGCACGCGCTGCGGCAGGCCTACAACACCGAGTTGAGAATCGTCGACCCGGTCGCCAAAGGAATTTCGCCACCGTTCAACATTACGGAAATCAAAAGTCTTTTGCACAATGTTCTGCTCAAGGAATTTTTTATCGCCTTGTCACTGGAAGGCCCGGGAGCCGAAGAAGTGGGACAGTCAATTGTCGAGGCTTTGAACCGGAAAGGCTATTCCGTCTGCGATGAGATTGACGAAGCCAGTATTGTAACCCGGGGACTGATTCAAATCAAAGCCCTGCCCCGGGGTGCAGCCGGCTGGGTATTCGTGCGCTGGGAGGCGTACTTTGACCTGGTTGATCGAAACGGTGGCGCGGTTTTCGGGAGTGTGCAGAAATCCGGCAAAGCCGGCCATCTGACTTTAACTCATGCTGAGAACCGCGCAGTTGGATATATGCGTAAAGTTCTGGCAACAGAAATATCGGAAAACCTGAGCCGCTATATTATGACGCAGGGCAACTGATCGCTGGGAACATACCGGCTTTATGGCTGCGGCGGCCACTGTGAAGCACACGGCGTGAAAAAGAGGTGAAGATAGTGAACAGACATCGGAAAAATGAAATACTCGCCGGACTGCTGGCAGTTTGGCTCTGGTCGATCGCCTTAGCGGGGTGGGCGGCTACCCCGCAGGAAATCTATCAAAAGGCAGGTCCCGCGGTTGTTTTTATCCTGACTCCGGGGAGCCCGAAAACAAACCAAATCGGTACCGGATCGATAATCCGCCATGACGGCTTGGTGCTTACCAATGCCCACATTTTGGCCGAACCGGACGCCTCGCGTTTGAAAGACAATATCAAAGTATATTTAAAACCGCGCCGGGTCAGCGGGAATCACAAAAAGGACCTGAACCGGCGTCACCGGGGTCAGCTGCTGGCCTATGACATTGCGCTGGACCTGGCCCTCATTCAAATCGAGAAGTTCGATCGGTCACTGGCCTGGATTGAGTTTGCCGATTCGGAGCGAGTTGTAGTCGGTGATCAGGTTTATGCCATCGGCCATCCGGAACAGGGCGGCCTTTGGACCTTGACGAGCGGTGTTATCAGTGCCTACCGTCAGGATCACGGCGGTGTTCCCGGCAAAAATTTGTTTCAGACCGATGCCAGTATAAACCGTGGTAATTCCGGCGGGCCGCTGCTGGATGAAAACGGCAAGATGGTGGGCATCAACGCTCTGATCGCCCGCAAAGCCGAGGACGGACTGACGATTACAGATGTTAATTATTCGATTATGTCGAATGTGGCTCTCACCTGGTTGACCGGATTGGGATACCGGTTTCCGGTAAGTCGGGCGGACGCTTCGGACCCGGACAGGCGAACGGCTGACCCATCCGAGGCGGATAAAGGCCTGACGCCGGATACCCGGAATCAACCGGGCCGCCCATCACCGGAATCAACGGCGTTGGAAGGGCTCCAGCCTCCGCGATTCGACCGGAAAGAAGCGCCCCATACCCGGCCGCAACCCCGGGATTCCACGGATACTGCCCCTTTGGATGGATCCGGCAATAAGATAAGGGAACCCGGGCCGAACCTTGAACCTCCAACTGCGGAAGCAAATCCGGCAAAACCTGCACCCGGCGGATCGGTGAAAGACAGGATCTTGTCCCGCAAAAAGCCGTATGCAATAAGTCAACTGCTGCGGGATATGCAGGAAATGGAAGATATGATGGAAGACATGCGAGGTAAGATCAAACGATATAAAGCCAATAAATATAACTAGGGAGGTTTCTATGAAGGCAAGACATTTAACAACTAACGGTATTATTGTCAGTGTCAGCATTTTATTGATGCTCGGTTGTAGCTCGGGGCACAGAAAGAGCGCTGACAGTGCAGTCGAAGGTCCTGCTTGGGTGACGAAGGGCAGCGGCGCGTTTGACGTGGATGGCTCAAAAGTATTTTACGGGGTCGGCGCGGCTGCCGGTATCAAAAACAAGGCGCTCTTACGTCAGACATCCGATAATCGAGCCCGGGCGGAAATTGCGAAAATCCTTGAAATCTACGTGGCCAGCCTGACCAAGGATTATATGGCAGCGACCACTGCCGGTGACATGTCAAAGTCCTCGGAGGAGCAGCATGTGGAAACGGCGCTGAAAACCTTTACCAAAACCACCCTGCACGGCGCCACGTTGATCGATCGCTGGATGGATCCGGAAGACCGCTCCATGTATTCGCTGTGTGAGCTCGATCTTGTCGCTTTCACCAATACATTGGACGAATACAGGGAACTGGATGAAAAAGTCCGGGATTTTGTGCGGGAGAACGCGGAAAGGCTGCACAATGATCTGGAAAGGATGGAAGGCCGCTAGGGTTTCCTTTATTTCATTATATTTTTGCTCCGACGCCTAAATCACCGGTTGCAATACCCGCAGCCAAGCGCAGGGTATTGCAATCCGTGGCATTTACTTTGAATGTGATATTTTTTCTATTCTTTAGAACGTCAGAATGAATATCAGGTTCAAAGATTGAACAGTGAATTAAGATGATCGAACTTTGCCCGTAATTTTCGATTCTTTGCCAATTTGGGTTTTACCGATTTAACCGCGTGACTGACCCCTGAATAGCTCAGCCCAAATAGATTGCCGATGTGTTCATTTTTTAATTGACCGGTTCTCCAGAGACCATACAGCAACACATCCCGGATTTCTTTTTCGCCCCCGGTAAGCCTTTTTGCGCGCACAAAGTGCTCGATGTCACATTCAAAAATTTGTTCCCCCCTGCGCAAATATATTTCTGGATCAAAGGCCTTGGCAACTTGTCCCTGTTGGGGTATGGACAACTCCGTCTTTGCGGGGGTATATTTTTTTCTTATTTTTTCAACAAATTGTTTGGATCCCAAAATTAAACCATGCCGCAAATCTTCAAATAGACGTTTTTCTTTAGATGCATACTTTTTTTTATTGACAGTCTACATTGTGGTATTAGTGTATTTTTATATAGCTATTGAAGGTGCTTAAGGCTTACAATTAAGGAGACAATTAAATGAAAAATATAGCAATTGCAATCGTGTTGGGCATCAGTGCGCTGTTTGGCTCGTTATCGGCCTTGGCCGAGGAAAGACCAATGGGTTTTTTCGTCACCAGCGTGGGACTGGGTAAAGGTGGCGATCTGGGCGGGCTGGAAGGCGCCGATGCCCATTGTCAAAAACTCGCGACAGCAGTCGGGGCCGGCAACCGGGAGTGGCGGGCCTACCTGAGCACAGAGGCACCAGACAAACGTGGTGTCTTTGCCCGCGCGCGAATCGGCAATGGACCCTGGTATAACGCCCGGGGGGCCCTCATCGCTACCAATCCGACAGACTTGCACCTCTACAACAAGACCATCACACTGGAGACAGCACTCGACGAAGCAGGCGGGCGCATCAAAGGCCGCTATGACAAGCCCAATGAGCACGACATTCTGACTGGGACCCAAGCCGACGGCACGCCCTACTTCCCGGACGACAAGGACCACACATGCAACAATTGGACGAGCAGTAATGAGGGAAGCGCGCAGGTCGGTCATCACGATCGCCACGGAGGCGGCAACACTTCCTGGAATTCTGCGCACCCCACTCGCGGCTGCACCCCGGAAGCGGTGAGAAAGACCGGGGGCGCAGGGAAGTTCTACTGCTTCGCCGCGGACTGAACCCTTCGCGATCCTATCTTAGTTTAGATCCGATATAAGGTGCATCATAGTGAAACCCAGCACCATTTCCAGAGTTGAAAAATCGTAACCAATGAAAGCCTAGCCTGAAGAATCCGGGGACAGAAGTATCACATGCTTCAGGACGACCATGTGGTCCCAACTCTTGACGAACTGAATCTATCTGTAACCAACTCAGATCAGCATTCCACCCTGTCGCCCAAAGCACTGCTGTAATGTTATTTTCTTTGAGGTTTGGCGTGGTCGGGGCATTGTATTCAAGAAGAGGTTGATGCGGTTCCCACTCCGTTTCAGCAACAGGTAGTGGGTAGTCGTTGCCGGACTCGGAGATCCAACCTTCAATGGCATTTATCAGAAAGTCATATTCTCCCTGAGCAAATGCTATATTCTCTTGTAGCTTATCGTTAACCCTATAGTTGCATAAAATTTTGAAATCCAACTTAGCTGCTGCAATGAAGACCATTGAAAGTATTGACTGATCCTGGATTCTGGTTTCTGGATCCTGGATGTCGTTGAAATTCACCGATAGTGTACTGTTAGATATCCAGCATCTGCCCGGAAAAAGCAACGATCTCAGACACAACGGCCAGGCTAGATGACAAGAATTTATGCAATATTGGGGTTTACCCCTTTGGCCCTGATATTTTTTATAACCTAAAAAAAGGTTACCTCCGCGGTACCCAAGGTTCCGAAATCGGCAACGATGTGGTCGTCTGGTTCTGCAAGATAGATATCCGTGCAGACCCCGGTGCTGACCAGATCGCCTGCTTTTAGGGCCTTGCCCTGTTCGCACAGGGTATTTGCCAGCCAAACCAGGGAGTTCAAGGGGTGGCCCAGAACCGCCGAGCCTGAGCCGCTGAGCTTGTCCACACCGTTGACCCTGAGACGAACCTCGTGGGAGGCAAGATCAATGTGACGCCACGCCTCGGTGGCTTTTCCCCGGACCCAACCGCTGTTGCAGCCATTGTCCGATATGAGGGAGGGGAGCGGCACCTCCGTCCAGACGGTATACCGGGTGTCCACGATTTCGATGGACGGTAAGACCACCGCCACCGCGTCGGCCACGGATTCCCTTCCGTAGGGAGCGCCCTCTCGGGGCAGATCCCCGGCCAGTTGAAACGAAAATTCCGCTTCGATGACGCGCATTGAAAAATCCTGGGCGTTTAACCGTGCGGGGCTTTGATACACAAAAGGCGAGAGAAGTCGTCCGTAAAAAGGGGTGTCGGTGCCGAGGAGTTCCTGGGCAAGCTTGTTGGTGCAGGCCACCTTGTATCCAACCGCATGGCCGCCGTTTTTTTCAAGCAGCCGGTCCACCACCCCTTCCTGTACTGCGTATCCCGAGACAAGGGTGTCCGGCCGAAAGGTTTCAGGAATCTGAGGTTTCTGGCGAAGCGCAAAACGGAGATCCGCGATAAACTCGGCTGCTTTTGAAATCTGGTCCATAATTGCTCCTTGAATGCTTATATCGAATATTTAATTTTTAAGATGTGCCCCTCTTTTTTTCCTTCACTGCGCTTCGGGCCTGTGTAAGGGCCGAGGCTAACGGACTTGGCACAACAAAACCCCAGCTTAATTTAGAAAGGGAATCATTAAAAACAGATAAAACGTACATCGCGAACAATGTGAACAACACCAAGATGAAAACTGTGTTTTCTTGCCACTGTACGTAATTAGCCCAAGATATAGAACAACAATAAATCACTCCGCCTTATGTCCAATAGCAGGGTATCTGTTGCTCTTTGCGCATAATGCTCTTCCTTTTTGGTTAGAGGTTAAAGCAGATACGAAACGTGCAAATACTATCTTATGAAAATTCATATTGTCAAGAATTTTGGGTCGCCCTATCGTGTCAAAGTATGAATCGTGAATTAAGGCTTCACCTTATTTATAAAATCTGAGCAATATCCTTAAAAAAAATAACTAGTACCTGAATTTTAGAGCAACAAATATCGCGCCAAGTCGATTGCGGTAATTCGACCTCAAACTTGACCAAGGGTTATTTTCGTGCAAAATTCAGGTACTAATTCTTGATATACATGTAAACAAACCAACCTATGCTGGCAACGATAGGTATGCAGAGAAGAAAACAAGGCCAAAAAACCTTTTTGAAGGGTGTTCTCCCAACCGATGGCCACTCCTCCATTGTGAAAGCAAAAGTCAAACCATGGTCATCGCGGTAGTAAAGATTCCAAAACAAGCCGGCGATGAATGTGATTCCTCCTGAAATATAGAGGTTGTTGTACCATGTAGGCGGATAGATTTTGTCGCGTAAAAGTATATACAGGTCCACTCTTGTCCAAAAACGGGTTTAGAATGAGTCATAAAGTGAGTAATAATACGAGTCATTGAAAAAAATCCTCCTTATATGTAGGGTGGTTGTTAATTTCGCCAAAAAATAACAAATACCCGCAACA
>Ga0209791_1000306_pt1 | contig 20154 bp, 15 predicted proteins | sample WorMetTyACAVOLI1_FD_187422 | JGI IMG/M metagenome (GOLD analysis project Ga0209791, IMG submission 187422) | Marine gutless worms symbiont microbial communities from Max Planck institute for Marine Microbiology, Germany - Olavius algarvensis... ... | reverse complement strand
CGTGGGTTTTGGACAGCATCCACTTTAAAAGGCATAACCTGATTTCGAAATCACCAATTTCGCGTTTATAACTGCCTGTTATTATTAAAGGCAGTATTTGATTTTCAATTTATTTTGGACAGCAATGATTTGACATGTATATGGTTTTAGCCTATCGTGCTCTTCATAATTAACTTCTTGACCTTTAAAATTCATACTGGATTACTTCGGTATCTCGGATTCTCTACTCTTTGTGTGAGTCTGTTCTTCGGCGCGCAAAAATTTCTCTTTTGTTAATTGTTTCGCTTTCCTGTAACTTAATTAACCAATTAATTGTAAAACAAGACAGGTTATGAAGCAATTGTTAAAAAGAGGTTTTTTTAAATCTCAATGCAAAAGCCTTCATGGAGGTTGTTAGTGAGCTACTTCCATGGAGGCTTTTTTTATTGATAATTAATTTTACTATGGAGGTGCATGATGAAGAAATTACCGAATCTAACAGTTTATTGTCGAGTTGTTCGGGTCCCACTGGTAATCGTCCTGTCTTTCTCTTTCTTTGCAACCTTTTTTTTGATAGCGATTGACGCTGAGGCCTGTAGAAGTAAATACTTTAAACGAAAATTCGTCGTCGAGGTTGTCTCCAGTGCGCCTGAACAGATAACCGGTGGAGACGCCCGTCTTCATATAGACGTTCCAAAAACCATACCTTTCGGCCGGGTGGCGGTCCTGGTCAACGGGGCCGACCAGTCCGACCGCTTTGATCCAATTTCTGGCACGCGAACCCTGACCGGAGTTATTGACGGGCTAATCCCCGGCGAAAACACTGTCAGGGTAAAGGTTAACGGGCGGCGAGGCCGGTGGTGGAGACCGAGATCTGTAAAACTAAAACTCACCAACTATCCAATTACGGGGCCGGTGTTCTCGGGTCCACAGCAGTATCCATTCGTGTGCACCGTCCAGGATCAAGGGCTCGGGCAGCCTATCATTGATAATGACAGTGAAGGTTATCCGGTCTTTGCCATGGATGGGGACGGCTACCAGACCGATGAGGTTATCGGGTTCAGCCGGGATTGTAGCGCTGAAACCCTTGTCGAGTATATTTATATGTCGACCGGGGGAGGGTTTAAGTCGTATACACCGGGCGGCGATCGGCCGGCCGACATGGCACAGACATCCACCACAGACGGCCTCACGGTGGACTATGTTGTCCGCTGGGAACGGGGCACTATCAATCGATTTATATACAGCATTGCCATGCTGGCGCCCGATGACACGGGACCTGAAGATCTCAACCGTTTCGCCTGGAACGGCAAACTCATTTACTACTTCCAGGGAGGGGTTGCCATCGGCCATGATCAGGGTGATCCGAGCAGCAGCAGGATGCGTTACGATGACGGTCTTTCCCGGGGTTACGCCGTTGCATACTCGACCGGCACCAAGTCCGGTACCCATTACAATCTGGTTCTCGGCGGTGAGACGGCGCTCATGGTGAAAGAGCGCTTCGTTGAACTCTACGATGAGCCGATCTACACCGTCGGGCTTGGCGGGTCCGGTGGCGCCATCCAGCAATATGTCTACGCTCAGAATCACGAAGGGTTGTTTAACGCAGCCATCCCCCAGTACTCTTACCCGGACATGGTCACCCAGACGGTTCATGTCGGAGATTGCGAACTGCTTGAATTTTACATGGACATCATTGACGGGACGAATCCCCGCTGGCAGACCTGGTCCAATCGCACGCTTATCGAGGGGCTGAACGCCAGCGATACGGTTTTCAACAAGTATACCCAAGATTTTGGCAATTCCGAATGTATTCAGGGATGGCGCGGGCTGTCGCCCCTAGCCATGAACCCGCGCTACGGATATGTCTACGGACAGGAGTTGATCCAACCCCCTGAGGCAGTGGCCGAAATCGAATGGACCCACTTTGGCGACCTGGTAAATTTCTATGGGACGGCCGACGACGGCTATGCCCGGCGCTTGTGGGACAACGTCGGCGTGCAGTATGGGCTCGCAGCCGTGGCTGCCGGAGAGATCACCCCCGCGGAATTTCTGCAGCTGAACGCCGTCATCGGAGGCTGGAATGAATCGGCTGACATGGTCCAGGAGGGATCGCCGTTCTATCCGCCGGACGTGATTGACTTTACTAACTGGGATCCCTGGAGTTCTCGGAACCATATCGACAGGATCAATCAGACTCCTGTCTCCAGGACAGCAGGTGACCTTGATGCCATGCAGGCGGCTTATGAGGCCGGCTTGGTGTTTATGGGAGATATCGGTATCCCAATCATCGACTGGCGCCATTATTTGGAAGAATTTCTTGACATGCACAATTCCCATCAATCCTTTGCCGCCCGGCAACGGATACGCGATGCTCGCGGAAATTCAGACAATCAGGTGATATGGTTTACAGATGCCGGCCCGTCAGGCCCTGTGTTCGACCAAACCCCGGAAGCATTGGAGGTCATGGACGAATGGCTGGAAAATATCCGGGACAACCCCGACGCAGGCGTCGCCGGCAACAAGCCGGCCCGGGCTGTGGATCGCTGTTTTCATTTCGACGGAAGCGAAATTGATGCGGGAGCGGAGGTGTGGAACGGCATTCTCGATGACAGCCCGCCGGGTATCTGTACGGCTGAGTTTCCGATTTACAGTACTTCCCGCATCGTTGCCGGCGGACCGTTTAAGGGCAGCATTTTCAAATGCCGGCTCATGCCGGTTGCCGAAGCGGTTGCGACCGGCTTATATGGGGTTTGGAATCCAAACGTTTTTGAACTGCTTCAGCTTGAACAGATTTTCCCCGATGGCGTTTGCGACTTCAGCCAACCGGATGCCGGGCTTCCTGCAGGGTGGTAAGCGATTTTACATAAATCAGTGACCATGATCATGGATTTTCGAACCAATTATATTCCCAATCTGGCCTATGAACAATTGAACCTTGAACCTATCAGTTTAGGCGTAAGTTGGCTTGCATTCAGGGGTGTTAGGGCCTTTTTGTGAGGCGATCCAAAAGGCCCTAAACCCAATCATTCTTTTTTCATATAATTTTACACCAGCCCCTGATCCAGCATGGCATTGACCACGCGCACAAACCCGGCGATGTTGGCGCCTGCCAGATAGTTGCCGGGCTCACCATATTCTTCTGCCACATCCAGACAGGTGCGGTGGATGCTCTTCATGATGGTTCTCAAGCGCTGATCGACTTCCTCCGCCGACCAGTTCAAAAGCATTCTGTTTTGAGCCATTTCCAACCCGGAAACCGCCACACCGCCGGCATTGGCAGCCTTTCCCGGGGCGAAGAGGATGGGTTTATCCATAAAAATTTTGATGGCTTCCGGTGATGACGGCATGTCGGCTCCTTCGCAGACCATTTTAATGCCGTTGTTGATCAGGTTGTAGGCATCGTTTTCGCGGATTTCATTTTCCATGGCACAGGGAAAGGCGCAATCGGCCCGGTGGGTCCACAGCGGATTGTAATCCAAAGACGAGTCGCTTTCCGTGTAGGTCGTGTCCGAATACTTGTCGATATATTCTTGGATTCTGCCGCGCTTAATGTTTTTTAGCCGCTTGACAAATGCCAACTTGGCTTTGTCGATGCCTTCGGGGTCATAGATATAGCCGGATGAATCGGAAAAGGTCAGCACATTGCCGCCCAGCTCAATAATTTTTTCAGCCGCATGCTGGGCCACATTGCCCGAACCGGAAATCAGACAGGTTTTGCCTGCTAACGAGTCGTTGCGGGCCGCCATCATTTCTGCCGCGAAATACCCCACCCCGTATCCGGTTGCTTGCGGACGAATATAGCTGCCGCCCCATTGCAGGCCCTTGCCGGTCAATACCCCGGTGAATTCATTGCGCTGTTTCTTATACATGCCGAAAAGATAACCGATTTCTCTGGCACCGACCCCCAGACCGCCGTCGGGGATGTCGGTATCCTGACCAATGTGACGGCTCAGCTCGGTCATAAAACTCTGGCAGAACCGCATGACTTCGTCCTCCGATTTTCCTTTGGGTTCAAAATCGGACCCACCCTGGGCGCCACCCATGGGCAGGGTTGTCAGGGCGTTTTTAAAAACCTGCTCAAAGGCCAAAAATTTAAGGATGCTGTTATTTACGGAAGGATGAAACCTCAGTCCTCCCTTGAAAGGTCCGATGGCGCTGTTCATTTCTATCCGGAAGCCACGATTTACGCGCACCTGCCGCTCGTCATCCATCCAGGGCACCCGGAACGTAATCGTGCGTTCAGGTTCCGTAACTCTTTCCAGGACCCCCAATTGGCGATATTCAGGGTTACGCTCTAAGACAGGCTTTACCGTCTCCAGGAATTCCTTTACGGCCTGGTGGTACTCTTTCTCATCCGGGTCTTTTGCCAGGATCAGTTTCAAAATATTATCTGACATTGCTAACCTCCTTCATCTCGGCCGGTAAATTGAAAATATCCAATTAAGCGTCAATTATCTGCAAGGCCTCATCCCGAAAGGCATCCATCACGTACTTTATGCCGGTGATTTGGGCACATTCTTCGGTCAGAGAGAACAGGTCGTTCCGGCTGATGTATTCGACCTTCCAGTTGCGGGCGCCGGCCATCAACTGCTGGAGTCCAACTTTGATTTTATCCGTCACGTTAAAAAGCCCGATAGCACCCAACGGCAAATCATCAACCTCTGCTCCGTATTTTTCTTTGAGGACTTCATAATTCATAAATATTTCTTCTTTGGTGAAGCCGAATTTCGATACATTGGGCGGCAGACCGCCATCTTCGTCGCGCAGCCATTTTTCAGCATTTTTGCCGACCATGCCGGGAATCATCAATGCCCGGCCCATACATATTGCTTTGCAATAGGGTGCACCCAGGGCCAGCGCTTTGAAGACATGGTCTTCAGAGGAAAAACCGCCGGCAAAGGCCAGGTCCGGTACGCGGTTGCCCTTTTTAGCCAGGCGATCGGCCAACTCATAGGCCATGGAGTGAAGATAGATGGCGGGAATGCCCCACTCGGTCATCATGCGCCAGGGGCTCATTCCGGTGCCTCCCGGCGCGCCGTCGATGGTCAACAGATCAATATCGGCGTCGCTGGACCAGCGTATTGCCATGGCCAACTCTCGCATTGGATACGCGCCGGTCTTTAAGGTAATTCGTTTGGCCCCTAATTTGCGAATCCGCTCCACCTCGTTCATAAAACCTTCCTGGTCCACGAATCCCAGGCGCGAATGCCTTTCGAACTGTTTTAAAGGACCGGCCTTAAACGCCGCCTGGTGGGCCGGATTTTCCGGGTCGGGGGTGACGATGTAGCCCCGTTTTTTCAACTCAATGGCCCGGCTCAGTGAGTTAACCTTAATTTCGCCGCCGATGCACTTGGCGCCCTGGCCCCATTTTAACTCGATGGTCTCCACCCCATGCTTTTCGATGACATATTCGGCTACGCCATTGCGAGTGTCTTCGACATTCATCTGGACCAGGATGTCGCCATAACCTTCGTGATACCGGCGATATTCCTGCACGCGCCGATCCATCTCCGGAGATTTTTTAATCAGGCCGTTGTCGCCGAATTCCAATTCCGGGTCAATGCCGCAGACATTCTCACCGCAGACCAGGCTGATGCCGCTGATGGCGGCGCCGACGGCAAAATGTTGCCAGTTTTTGCGCGCAATATCCGTGCTGCCGAGCGCCCCGGTGAATATCGGCACTCTCATTTTCACTTTATCGGTAACACCGTATGAAGTTTCCGTATCCACGTTGGGAAACGTGGCTTTATCCGGATCGGCTTCAACACCCTTGGCCCCCAGGGCATACCCCATAATATTTAAATGGGAATAATCTACCGGATAGTCCTTGTCCGCTCCGGCGGTTACACTGCCGAATGGTTCCGGGTAAAGAAGCTCCCGCCCCCGGAACGTGACTCTAAACAGGTCACAATTGCCTTTACAACCATCCAAACATCTGCTGCAGATACCGGATTGAGGTGCAACATCACGCGAGCGATTTTTGGTCTGAAGTGCTTCATTTGCATTGGGTCGATGTAGATTCATAGTCTCCCTCCTTGTTCAGCTTAATTTATCCGCCCTGAATAATAGCTCATTTTAGGTTTCAAATTGTTCTCTGTTTGCAATAGTCACTGTCGGCAGCTTGTCCTCCAGAATTAAAATCAGATAATATTTAATTAGATTGGATAGAGAAAGCAAGTCTTTTTCCGAGCATTCAGATAGTATATAAATATGGCATAGTATTCAAATGATCCAACACAACATCCCACCCTATAATTTAGACTTGCTTTTGATAATTAATGCCGCTATCACACGGCATTGTCGGCTCAAGGAGCAGCAAAATAATTAGAAAAGGAGAACCCATGGAACTTCAAGAGGCCATTCGCAACCGCCGCAGCATTCGGCAATTTTTAGCCAAACCCGTACCCCAAGAATTGATCCGGGAGATCATCACCGACTCCCTCTGGGCGCCTTCCTGGGGCAACACCCAGCCCTGGGAAATCGTGGTGGTTAGCGGGGAAAAAATGGAGGAATTTAAAAAGAAAAACGAAGAAACCCTGCTTGCAGGTCAAGCTGCCCAAACAGACATTCCCATGCCCCAGGTATGGCCGGATGCATATTTGAATCGTTACAAAGAGCTGGGTAAAGGTGTTTTATCATCTCTTGCAATTGCCCGTGAGGATAAGGAGGCAAGGCTGCTGCACTTTGCCCGAATGTTCGGCCTGTTTGATGCACCGGCTGTTATTTTACTGACCGTGGATAAAGAATTGTCGCTGGAATATGCCATGCTGGATATCGGCATCTATCTGCAGACTTTCTGCCTGCTGGCCCACGACAAAGGGCTCGGCACTTGCATCATGGCGGCCATTGTCAGCTTTCCGGACCTTGTGCGTGATTTGTTTGCAGTGCCTGAAACCAAAACGATCGTCATGGGAGCCATCCTCGGCTGGCCGGACCCGGATGCGCCGGTGAATCACTTTGAAAGACAGCGCGGCGCTATCGATGAATTCGTGAAGTGGGTTAAATAGAGAAGCGCTTATCCTTGAGAACTACTGTTTTCGAATCCCACCCCCCAATATCATTCACATATGTCAAAAACTTGACATAACTTAATAGGATTTAATCAAATTCCTGCTAAATCCTATTTGTTTTCCTGCCATAAAAACGATAGTTCACTAAAATTTTTCAGTAATTCCAGCGCTGGTGAATTGGCATGCTTTCTACCTTCTTAAATGGCTGGCAACCTGTCTCAAGCGGACGCTATGGCAATCTCGACAATGAAGGAATCTTCAAATTAATTTTTTTTTAATCTTAAGCAATCCTTATCTAGTTCCGATAACCATACTGATCAGCAATAAACCCGAATCCTAATTTGGAGGTCGTTAATATATGCGTATCAATACCAAAATAATGCTGCTTATTGTCGCCGGTTTGATTCTGACATCAACTGTGATCGGTGTGCTGGCCGTGGGGCAGCTGAATCGATCCGGCAAAATGGCGATTGCCCAGATCGAAGAATTGCTGCCGGAATACCTGAAAAGAATAAAAGCAGACGGCAATAGCCAGCTGGAGACGTTTCGAGATGAACTGATTTTGCGCAAAAAGGAATACCTACAATCCCAGGTGCAGACAACCATCGGGCTTCTCGAAAAAGCCTATCAGGATGCCCATAATCCTGAAAAATTAATGGCGGTGTACAGGGATCAGCTGCACAATGCTGTGGACACGGCTTACAGTGCGATCGTCGCCATAGAGCAGGATGAAAACCTAAATCTGGAAGAAAAGCAGCAAAAAGCGGCTGCGACGATCAAAACGTTGCGGTATGGCCCGGACAACAAGGATTACTTCTGGATCAATGACTTGCATCCCAATATGGTGATGCACCCTTACAAGCCGAAGCTGGACGGCAAGGATCTTTCAGGCTTCAAAGATCCGAACGGCAAAAAGCTGTTTGTGGAGTTTGTGAATATCTGCCGCGAGAAAGGCGAGGGATTCGTTGACTATTTCTGGCCCAAATACGGTGCCGACAAACCCCAGCCGAAACTGTCTTTCGTGAAATTATTCAAGCCGTGGAACTGGATCATCGGTTCCGGTGTGTATATGGAAGTGGCCGAGGCCAAGCTGCAGGTCGATTCTGCCGCAATTATTGAAAACCTGCGGTACGGTCCGGAAATGAAAGATTATTTCTGGATTAATGACACGAACCCCACCATGATCATGCATCCCTACAAGCCTCAGCTGAACGGCAAAGACCTTTCCCAAAGCAAGGATCCGAACGGTAAAAAGCTGTTTGTCGAAATGGTCAAAACCTGCCGTGAAAACGGTGAAGGATTTGTGGATTATTTCTGGCCGAAATATGGTGCCGACAAACCCCAACCCAAATTGTCATATGTCAAACTCTTCAAAAAGTGGAACTGGATTATCGGCACCGGCATATATATTGACGATATCGACACCCTGGTAGAAGCTCGCAAAGCAAAAATACAAGAAAACGCTCAGGATGCAACTGCTGAAATGGGAAATCAGATTGAGTCCATAAAGGCTGACATTCAGATGAATATAAAGCGGGTTGTGCTGCTGATCGGTGTGGTTGCGGCAATTGTGCTGGCCATAATTTTAGCGGTATCTTATTTCTTTACCCAGTACAGTATCACCAAACCCGTAAAGCGCATCATCGACCAGTTAAACGATGGTGCCGAACATGTGACTGCGGCATCCGGACAAATAACGGCATCCAGCCATTCTCTGGCCGAAGGGTCATCGGAGCAGGCCGCCTCCATCGAGGAAAGCTCCGCATCATTGGAGGAAATGGCGTCGATGACCAAACAGAATGCCGACAATGCCAACCAGGCGGACCAGTTGATGAAACAGGCCCGGCAGGTGGTGGATCAGGCCAACAGTTCAATGGGGGATCTGACGTCTTCCATGGAGGACATCTCCAAATCCGGTGAGGAAACGTCAAAAATTATTAAAACCATTGACGAGATTGCTTTTCAGACCAACCTTCTGGCCTTAAATGCGGCCGTGGAAGCGGCCCGGGCCGGGGAGGCCGGTGCCGGTTTTGCCGTGGTGGCCGATGAGGTTAGAAACCTTGCCATGCGGGCGGCCGATGCAGCCAAAAGCACTGCCGGCCTGATTGATGATACGACACTTAAAGTCAAAACAGGATCGGATCTGGTTTCCAATACGAATGATGCATTTGCCCAGGTGACTGAAAGCGCATCCAGAGTCGGCGAACTGGTGGCAGAGATTGCGGCGGCCTCCGATGAACAGGCCCGGGGAATCGATCAGATAACGACAGCCGTATCCGAAATGGATAAGGTCACCCAGCAAAACGCTGCCAACGCGGAGGAATCGTCTTCTTCATCCGCGGAAATGTTTTCCCAGGCCGGAAACATGAAAGATACGGTTGCTCAGCTGATCGCTCTGGTTGGCGGATCATCGGGCAAAAATACTAGAGATTCGTCCCCTGAAGCAACAAAACCCTCTGAAAAAATCCAACGTAAGCTTCGCTCACCGCAGATGAGTACGGCGCCTAAACAGATGGCAGTCGCTCAGGAAGTAGAAACCAATCCAGAGCAGATTATCCCGCTGGATGATGACGACTTTAATGACTTTTAACGATTAACGACGTTGTACCTGAATTTTGCACGAGTCGGAGTCTTTCATATGCAAGATTTGGTTGTAATTTACAGCCGATCATCACGCAGTAAGTTTAGTGAATGCCGCATAGATGGTCTTTGATTTTAGCAAGCCATCTGTCCGGCAAGTATTTATTCACCTGCCGATATCTTACCTTGACATTCTGTTTCCAAGCATATTTAGTGAACTATCCGATATCGCATGAGAAAGGCAGGCTTGAAGAATTTTTTAAGGTGAATACACTTTAGGCCTTTTTTTGGAGGAGAAATGATGGAAAAAAGTGATCCCTTAATATATCGCGAAAAAGACGGGATCGTCTTTATCGAAATAAACCGTCCGGGGAAAAAAAATGCACTTAATCTAGCGTGCTGGCAGCTATTTGACGCACACTTTGAAAAACTGAAGTCAAACAATAAAATTCGGTGTCTTGTGATTAGCGGGCGGGCAGAGGATGTCTTTTCGGCAGGTTTTGATGTTACGCCGAGTGAAAAATTTATTAGCGACATGCTGCAAGCTCTGGAAAATCAGGACAAAGGTAAAATTATAGAAGGGTTTGCCTATATTCAGGGAGTGCTTTCAAAGCTATCCCATTTGCCTTTTCCAACGGTTGCCGCCATTAACGGGCTGTGCTACGGCGGTGCTGTGGAGCTTGCCGCCGCCTGCGATATTAGAGTGGTTAAAGAGGAAGCAGTCATGTGTTTACAGGAAACCCTGCTGGGATTAATACCCGATCTTGGTGGGACCGTGCGGCTTGCCAAATTAATCGGGCCGGGAAGGGCCAAGGACCTTATTTTCACAGCCCGGCAAGTATTGCCTGAAGAGGCCAAAGAACTGGGCCTGGTAAATCATATTTTTCCAAAAAAAGATTTTCAATCGTATGTCATCGAATATGTAGAGAGCATAACAGCCAACGGGCCCATGGCCTTGCGAGTTGTCAAAGAGATTATCGATTCGACCCTGACGATGAATGAGGTTGAGGCACTGGCTTTCGAAAGAGAAAAGGCTGCGGAAAATATCCTCAGCCGGCAATGCATCGAAGGGATCAGTGCTTTTCTGGAAAAAAGGCGGCCCAAGTGGTAATCTGAATAAAAATCGCAGCCGCAATTGATTTAATCTGATAAGTAAGAGATTTTGGCAGGCTCCAGGATCTGGCTCTGGTAATTGGCGGCCGAGTCTTTTGATTTTTCGATGATGACCCGGTTTTGCCGCGTGATCTGGTACTGTTTTAAATATCCCCGCTTCTGGAGTTCTTTCAGCCCGGTGCGGACTTTGTCTTTTAAGCGACGCATATCCAGATCGGTTTCCAGGTTGACGGCCCGCGCCAATCTGGCAATATCAATATCGGATTCGGATTCATACTGGCCCTGGTAAAATCGATAAAACGCCTTGCTGACATCGGACTTGAGGCTGGACCTGAATCTTAAATCAATATTGGTTACAAAGCTGTCGGCATACATTTCAAGAAAGTAGGGGTTTACCACGACCCGGATGCTGCCGGTTTCCCGGTCTATATCGGCAAAACTGAGAATGGAGCCGGTCAACTCCTTTAAGTCTTTTCGTTTTCTGCCCTTTCCGCTGAAAAGTTCCAGATCGATGCGGGTTCCCGCCAGGCGTTGGATGCTTTTCCAGATGGCATTAAAGGTATTGGGAGTCGGCTGGACGTCGGCCAGGCGGCTTAATTCGTCTTGGTTGGTTTCAAAGGCATCGCTTTCAAATTTTGTCATCAAGGCCAACAGGGCAAAGAGGATCGTTTCGTCAAAAATGATGAGAAGCTCACCCACCAGCCGCATTTTTCCCCAGGAATTGGCGTCACCGGAATCCTGGCGGACCAGGGGCCACTCCGTATACTTTATTTTCCCTTTAAAGTGAAAGGGGGAGACCCGGGTCAACATGGTGGGCATAAAGCTGAAAAACCGCTGCACCGGCGGCTGGCGGCTGATGTGTTTTTTGACGAATTCGGAGGCATCCCTGATGATTTGCCGCCGGGTCAGATTCTTAGCAGCGGCTTCAAGGGCGATATCCGATGATGTTTTAGCCCCATAACTTTGTTGTTCGTCGTTTACATCTGATTTCGCGGGAGGGTTCTTTTGGTCCTGCATGCAATTTCCTCTTGTCTTTTGTTTGGATTTTTTCCAGCCGCTATAGCATCATTTTTAATTTAATTTTATACAAGCATCAATCCCGGCACGTATTTGAAATGTCGATCATTAGTATATAATTTTAAGCCATGTTGTAAAGCAATTGATGCGATCCATATCTCATTGGTTGGTATGGGTTTGCCTTTTTTTCTCAATCCGTTTTTAATTTCGGCATAAAATTCTGCTGTCTCTTCATCTATGGTGTGCAACTGGACGCGTGGGGAATCTAAAAATTCTTCTAATTCTTCCCTATTTTTATCTTCTTTTGAGCCTGCTTTGAACCCTGATAGCAATTCACCGATGCTGATAGAGCAAATTGAGATTTTTGGGGCACGTTGGAGAACTTTGATAACATCGACCTTTCCATTGAGGGCATCGGTATAGATATTCGTATCGATGAGCAGGTTCTTCATACCCAAAGTTCCCTATCGATTTTTCGTTCCGAATCAATTTTTTCTTGAATCTTTTCAAACTCTTTATCAGACCACTTGCCGAAAAGATGATCTAAATCATGATATACGGCCGTGAATTTTTTCTCCTTTTGCATGCCCATATGTTGTTTTAACGTATCAATTACAAATTGATTCAAGCTTTTATCCTGTTTTTTGGCAGTTGCTTTCAATTTATCTATTAGTGAAGGCTCGAGCCCTCTAATGGTCATGGTTTTCATGACAACACCTCCATGATTTTGCATGCAAATTATGCATTCAATATGAATCCATATTACGAATTTTCACAGATGATGTCAATTAATATAGATTTAACTTTACAATTATTTGGGATATTTATTACTATTCGTTGTAATTGAGTTTTGGGATATCTATTTTACATGAGCTAAAAAATAAAAATATCCTTGTAATCCGTGTCCCTATTTAAAAATGTTAAAATCCGCAATTTTCAATCAACCACTTGGAGCTGATTTATGATTCTCTTTGAAGAAAATTTGAATGAGGGCTTTCTGGAGTTCGGCATTGAAATTCCGGTGCTTGCCAGCCGGGCCGTCAAAACCTTTGAATTTTTAAAATCGCACCAAATACTGGGCCCGCAGATCGATCGATGGCATATCGCTAAAATCGACGAACAAATTTCCAAAGCGGATCTGCTGCGGGTGCATTCAAATCGGTATGTCGAAAAGCTTTACTCAGCCGGACTCGAGCAGGAAATCATCCGGACATTTGAACTGATTGATGAGCAGGGTAATTATTATCGATATAATCCGGATAATGCGACGCTTCCGTTATCCCGGATGTTTGATCGAACCGTAACCACCGTGGCCAGCACGGTGCAATGCTGCCGGTTGGCCCTGGACCATAATTTTTGTTTTGCCTTTCGCGGTGGTATGCATCACGGGCAGAAAGATTTCGGTAAGGGCTTTTGTATGCTCAACGATATCGTTGTTGCCATCCGCAAGCTTCAGGCAGAGCAGCTTATCCGGTCCGTCTGGGTGATCGACACGGATGCCCACAAGGGTGACGGCACAGCGGCCCTTACCCGGGGCGACAGCACCATTGCGACCCTCAGCATCCACATGGGAAAGGGCTGGCCGCTGGACGAAGAAAAATTTGACCATGCCGGCAATCTGAATCCATCCTTCATCGACAGCGACATCGACATCCCCATGGCCCGGGGGGAAGATCATTTATATGTTGCCAGGCTGCAGGAAGGTCTCAGTAAACTTGAAAGCTTCCCGGAACCCGATTTGGCCGTGGTCGTAGCCGGTGTCGATCCTTTTGAAAAAGATGAATTGCCATCCACCAGTGATCTGAAATTGTCTCTTGAGCAATTAAAAGAGCGCGATCGTCTGGTATATCGGTTTTTGAAGGAGCGCGGGATACCGGCGGCTTTTGTAATGGCCGGCGGCTACGGGGAGAACTCCTGGAAAGTTTATGCGCAGTTTCTGGAGTGGGCGTTGCTGGATGCTTTGGAAATAAATGGCGGGTGAAAAAACAAATCCGCTTATTCCGGATATTATAAGGGACACCCCGATGAAATGGTTTGGAATTTCATTGGGCAGGCAGATTTTTGCAGATGAACACAGATACAAAGAAATTATAGCTGCGCAAATGGCGAAAATTCAGGAATTGATCAACTATCTTAGCCAGTGGGAGCGGCTTTTAGCCGCGATTTTAAATTAAAAATATCATCCATTTTCAACCTCCATACAACATGCTTTGCCCTAGCCTATTTGGTTTTTCAAATTATTCCAGCCGGACCTTAAAGTCTAAAAATCTCACCTTGATTCGTCGTCTTCACTATTTTTTTCACGGAATTGTAAAACTCTGTAAAATTCTGTAAATCGAGGTAAAAAATTTCTCAAAATATTTCTTGGCATGAACAAGTTCACTGATGCTATATTTGCAGGGAAATTCGAAATTGGCATACCATAGAACATTTTGATGGCAAGTTGCGATAACCAAATTTTATTTCGATGAGAGGCACTTATGGCTACTGGAGAAAAGTTGTTCAGGGGTATCTTATCGTTTATTTTAATCTCAATTACCGCAATTCTTTTAACCTTCCCTTTCAATGCCGCCGCATCAACAAGTCCTGTCAATTCAAATCTCGATGTTTCCTTGCACACCGGGGCTGCGGCCGTATCAATCCCCATTTAAGTGCCTCCCGGCAGAAACGGTATCCAACCCAATCTTGCGCTCACTTACAACAGTTATCGGGGCAACGGTTGGATCGGTGTTGGCTGGGACCTTGATATGGGTGCTATTCAACGGTCGACGAAGTTTGGCGTTGACTATAACGTCAATGACTTTGTTGTTATGGATGGATTTGCATCAGAACTCGTCCCGCGACCCGAATGGGGAGATGGATATTACGGTGAGAAAATAGAAAGTGCCTTCACAAAATACTATCTAAATCCCCAAACCGGTGGATGGAAGGCGACTACCAAAGATGGCAACACCTATTTTTATGGTTCGACCACAGGATCAAGACAGGACGATCCGGCAGATAGCAACCGAGTATATAAATGGTGTTTGGATAAAGTTGTCGATCCCAACGGTAATTACATCGCCGTGTCTTATGAAAAGGATCAAGGCCAGATTTATCTGAAGCAGATCGATTACACCGGCAATGAAGGTAGCAGCGCTTGGCCACCTAACATCTCGGTTATCTTCCACCTGGAAGACGGCCGGCCGGATATGAACAAAGTGTATATCACCCTTTTTGAGGTGGTAACCGCCAAGAGAATGAAAACCGTTGAAGTGCGTTCTCTTGATGGATTGGTTCACGCATACTCACTCTTCTATTCGCAAAGCGATAGTAGTTCCCGATCGCTATTAACCAAAGTACAGCAAATCGCTGGCGATGTGATTATCACACCGGAAGGTGCTGTTACGGGAGGATCTTACTTACCTGATATTAATTTCGGATATAAATATGGATACCTTAGCCGATCCATTTAATTTGGCTGAAGGTGGTCAACTACATCCGGGCAATTTTGGTTCATCTGATGCTTATGCGAAATTAACCGGTGATTTTAACGGTGATGGTCTAACTGACCTTGGTTGGTTTTATAGCGGGCCCAGTGGCTTAAGAGCTTATACGGCCCTCAATCAAAAAGTATTTCCTGATATGATGAGTTCATTCGAAAATCAATTCGACGGCAGGATTGATATAGAATACAACCCTTCAAGTGAATATATAAATACAAGACTGCCATTCATCGTTCACCCGGTTTCGCGGATAGAGGTAGATGATGGTTTTGGCAATTCATCCACCACGGAATACTCATATTCTGGTGGTTTATATGACTTTCCCACCCGCGAATTCAGAGGCTTTGAAACCGTTACCCAAAAGACAGCAGTCGGAACAGCATCAGAAATTTGGACCGAGACCAAATTCCATCGGGATGAGTATTATAAAGGCCGGCAAAAGCAGGTGGATCTAAAAGAGCCGGGAGAAGACGGCGCACTGCTTTCCCGGACTACGTTTTCATGGGATAAATCCGACATCGGCCCGCCTGAAGATAACTCCGCCTTTGTCAAACTTATTGAAAAAAACAGCGAATCTTATGATGGTGAAACCGTAACTATCACAGAAAATTATCTTTATGATGATACGAACGGAAACCTTTTATCGCTGACCGCCTCCGGACCGGATGCCGAATCCATTACGACCTCATTTTTGTATGAAAATTTCGGCCAATGGCTGTGGCGCAAAACCCGGGAAACTGTCGAAGGCAGCGTCAGCGGTAAGGTGCGCGAAACTTACTACAGTTATGAGAACTATACTGGAAGTCTTCTGACTACGGAATTCTGGCTTGAAGGAAGCACGAATCCCAGAATCGAAATGACCTATGACCAATCCGGCAATCAGCTGACCGTAACCGATGCCAGGGGCAATACCACCACCACGGAATATGATCCCGCCACTCACACCTACCCGGTGAGGATCACCTACCCGCAAACCAACGGTGTCAGCCATGTCGTAGAAAATGAGGAGTGGGATTATCGATTTGGTAAACCAACCGTCACATCGGATGAAAACGGCAATCGAACTTATTATGATTATGACGAGTTTGGGCGCTTGATTCAAGTGGATTCGCCGGACGGCGGGCAGGTGACCACAGATTATTACGATGATGAATTTCCCCGCTACGTGATAACCAGAGCTTTAGAGGATGGATCAGGCAGCACAATCGATAATTATCAATACTTCGACGGTCTGGGGCGCCAGATCCAGACCATTTCATTTGGTGAAGGCGGCAAGTCTATTGTCACCCGGTATTACTATGATGAGATGGGCCGCAATGACCTGGTGGAAGGGCCGTTTTTTGCCACAGGCGTGGGTTATCCCATTGATCCCCCCGACCGGTATCCCTGGACCCAAACGACCTTTGATGAGCGAGGCAGACCGGACACGGTGGAAAACTCGGACGGCGAATACGGATCGGTTCCTACGACCTTCAGCTACAGCGGGCTTTCTTCGACTGTCACAGATCCGGACGGCGGGTCGAAAACCGAAAAAAAGGATTACCTGGGCCGGGTGGTTCAAGTCATCGAACATGCCGATGATGGAAACTATGACACGAATTATGTATACAATGTCGCCGGCGACCTGCTGCAGGTTATTGATTACTACGGAAACACAACGACAATTAACTACGATTCGCTGGGTCGCAAACTCAACATGACCGATCAGGACATGGGATACTGGGAATACACCTATGATGAAAACGGCAATCTGCAAACCCAGACCGATCAAAAACCGCAAACCGTAACCTTTGCCTATGACGAACTCAACCGGACATTATCGAAAAGTTATGATACATCAGATCCGACGGTCAATTACAGCTACGATAATCTCACCATTTCCAACGGACGCGGACGTCTTTATTCAGTCTCCAACACCCAGGTCACCACGACCTACAATGCCTATGACCCAATGGGAAGGGTGAAAAGCGTCTCCAAAACCATCAGCGGTGATGGCAGTGCATATACAACTCAGTATAGCTATGATCGATCCGGCAAGCTGAAGCAAACCACCTATCCTGATGGTTATCGGATCACCAACAATTTTTATCCGGGAACGGGTCTTTTGGAAGCGGTGACAGGCTCGGATCTTGTGGAATACGCTCGCCACACCGATTACGAGCCTACCGGCAAAATAGGGCTCATGGAACACGGCAACGGGACCTATACCCGGCATACGTATAACCCGGAATCCACGCGGCTGGAATCAATTGTTTCCAGCCGGTCCGGGCCGACTGCTGATCTTCAAAACAAAGCCTATCAATACACGAAGGCCGGCAATATTAAGCAAATCGCAGACAATGTCAAAGGGATCACTTACGACTACACCTACGATAAACTGCATCGGCTGAAAACCGAAACCAACACCGGATCTTATGATCCAATCAGCTACGATTACGATGCTCTCGGGAACATCACATCCAAAACTGTGGGTTCAACCACCATGGGTTACAACTACGCGGGACCGCGTCCCCATGCCGTTAAAACACTAACCCTCAACGGTACCAATCACGATTACATTTACGATGACAACGGCAATATGATCAGCGGACCGGATTTTACCGATCCGCACCAGGTGGCTCAACGAACCATATCCTATACTGCCGACAACATGCCGCGGAGCATTTCGCACACGAAAAGTGGCAATACCGTCACCACGGATTTTGTCTATGACGGCAGCGGTGTCCGGGCCAAAAAGGTCGTTGGGGGCGGCAGTACGACATACTATTTCGGTGACCACGTTGAGATAAAGGACGGTGTTGCGACCAAGTTCATTTTTGCCGGCAATCTGCGGGTGGCAAAGATAACCGGGTCCGGCATCAACTATTTTCACAAGGACCATCTGGGCAGTTCCTCGGTGATTACCGACAATAGCGGCAATGCGATCGAAACAGCAGATTATACGCCCTTCGGCAGCCTGCGGGATCATACCGGCTCTAATGCATCCAACTACAAATTCACCGACCAGGAGTTTGATCCGGCAAGTGGACTGTATAATTACAATGCCAGGCTTTATGATCCGGTCATCGGCCGATTCATATCACCTGACCCTTATGTGCAGGCACCGTTTGACCCGCAGACGTTAAACCGCTATAGTTACGTGCGCAACAACCCGCTGATTTACATCGATCCATCCGGCTACGGGTTTTTTAAAAAAGCGTGGAAAAAAGTAAAGAAGGCCTTTAAAAAGGCCAAGAAATTTGTCAAAAAAGCTGTAAAGCTAGCAGCTCCAGTTGTTGTGGGAGTTTCAGTTGGCTTGATTACAGGACAACCCATATTGGGTGCGATGGCTGCAGGGGCAGTTTCAGGTGGGATGGACGGAGGAGCTGATGGGGCAGCGTTGGGAGCGATATTTGGTCTTTTTACAGGCGGGCTATTAGCCGGGTTACCAACCGGGGCAATGTCGGGCGATTCTACCTTCATCACATCGTTTAAAAGGTTGCTTAGTTCAGGCCTGCAAGCCGTACATGCCCACGTGAGCAGTGCTATGGCTGATGGTGGGGGTGCTCAAAAGTCAAATAATAGTAATACTGGTATATCGTCCTTGAGTAGCTCGGGAGGTGGCTATAACGGTCCGCTTTTTCCCTCCGGCGTGTCTCCTGGTGGAGGATATGCAGCCATATCCGGCACTACCTACGATTTTGTGCACGGCTATAGCGCCAATGTTGTTTCTAATGGACATGTCTTTCATGGTGCATTTTATCAAGCAATTGGTAAAATTTATAGCGGAGTAAATGCAAAAAGAACAACAACTGACTGGGTAAAATTGGGATTAGGGATTTTCCACACAATTGAAGGAGCTGGATTCATTTTAACGGGAATTTTAGCGCCAATTGGAATTGCTGTTGGTGGAGGAGGGGTTCCTGGCTTCGGTGCTCCTGTTGGCGTTGCATTTGCACTAAGTGCATCACCTGCCTTAATCGCAGGAGATGCAATAGAAGTGGCCTTAGGATATCATCATTTAAAGGAATTTTTTAGTGGTGATCGAAAATACTAGAATTACAAAAAAACAGTCGTTCTTATTTGTTGGTCGTTATAATCTATCATATTTGAAAAGGACTCATGTAGTTATGATTATCATAGTAATTGCTTTTTTAATCATATGGACAACGACCTTTGCATATATAGGAGTACCTGACATTTTTAAAATGTTAGGTGGTAGTTCTATCCTCTATTTCTTACTCCCAATTATTGTTTGCATTTGTCCCCGAAAAAAGGACCTGTTTAAGCTTTTATGGAGTATTGTTTTAACTATATTTGGTTTTGTGTTAGTAAATTACTTATATTCGTATTTCATTTATAGTACTATAGATTATTTTTTCCTGATAAAGATTTTTGTAATAATAGTTCCTGCTGGATGTATTTTGATGGGATATACTTGTACCTTGGAATCTTTATTGATATTTAATAAGCGACATGACCTTGAAAGAAATGAAGACTCTGAAGCTTTACAATATTTCACTGGATTTTATGTAGCAGTTTTTACCATTCCGCTTCTTTGTACAATTGCAATAATTTTGCAATTTGGGCAGTTGCGTACCATAACCAGTTTGGCTTATCAAACTGCTTTGTGTGGCTTAATTGTAGGTGGTCTTATATTCTTGTTTGAGGCAAGAAAAATATCCATTGAGACGCTTCGCTATTTTGCCAAACCTACACCTATTTTTTCTGTTAATGTCACGAAGGTAAAAAAGAGTTTACTTATTGGTATTCTAGTATTTATCGTTTTCTCTGTACTCAATGAATATCAATATAGGCGCCATTGGATAATATTTAGTGAAACGCTTTTTTTATTCATTATCATTGCTGTCCAAAATAAATTGAAAATCAAATACTGCCTTTAATAATAACAGGCAGTTATAAACGCGAAATTGGTGATTTCGAAATCAGGTTATGCCTTTTAAAGTGGATGCTGTCCAAAACCCACG
>Ga0209791_1000305_pt1 | contig 20243 bp, 18 predicted proteins | sample WorMetTyACAVOLI1_FD_187422 | JGI IMG/M metagenome (GOLD analysis project Ga0209791, IMG submission 187422) | Marine gutless worms symbiont microbial communities from Max Planck institute for Marine Microbiology, Germany - Olavius algarvensis... ... | reverse complement strand
CTGGATACTGGATGTCGTTGAAATTCACCGATAGTGTCCTGTTAGATATCCAGCATCAAGTATCCCCGCTGAAACGGGATCTCCGCTCCGCTCCGACAAGCATCCAGCATCTGCCCGGAAAAAGCAACGATCTCAGACATAACGGCCAGGCTAGATGACAAGAATTTATGCAATGTTAGGGTAAACTTTCATCACCCCGGAACTCACCTACCCGTCGTTGAAAAGGTAGATCGGGCTGCTCCAGGCCTGGGATCCGTCTTCCAGGGTGAGGCAAACCCAGAGCGGATTATCGCCCTGCGGTCTGAGGGCCACCTCAATTTCAGTCGCGTATTGTCGGGGCAGGTTTTTGTCCGGCAAGCGAAACACCCGCAGACATCTTCCCAGGCCGCCGGCCTCCATTATCGTTTCCTCCATATTCAGATCGCATAATTTCGCTGCAATCGTACCATGATTGGTTTCGATTTCCAGGCGTGCATCCGGGCTCTCATCAAGCCAGGCATCAAAACCGCCGAAGTTGCCGGTGGTGATGGCATCCCAGACCAGCGTGTGGTTATTCACCATTTCCAATTGCCTCTCCGGATTCCAGGCATTTATCCCTTGCCATTGCCGGATAACAGCCTTTTTAAATCTGGCCTGCCCGCGCCAGGCGGTCTCTCTTCGCCGGCCGCGGTATTCGGCACCGCTCCAGATAACCCGGATTCGCGCTCCCAGATCTTTGGGGATATACCCCCGAATGGTTTCCAGAACCTGGGTACCATTTCTGATTTCGACCCGCTCGATACCGGCCTGGGTAACCGCCTCAATCCGCAGCATTACGCTTCGGTCTTCGGTGTGAGCGATGTCTCCCATCATGACTTCCAGCGATTGATGCGATTGGGTATTTTTAAATACCTTCGGATCGCGGTCGAAAACGAGTCCCCCGGTCGCAAACCTGGCCCTGACGTCCAGATGCAGGCGAGTGCCCGTGGTACCGTAATGGTGTCGGCGCTGAAGACAATTAAATATACCGTCCCGGGTCAACTCCTCAGTCAGAAAACAGGTCAAACCGCCATACGCGCCGAAGGTTGAAGCACCGGGATAACTGGCTCCGGGCCGGCCTTTGTGGTCGTCGCTGTTGCAGACCACGCCGACCCGATATCCCCGTTCAAAACAATCGGCAATCAACCATTCAAAAGTTCCCCAGGCGGAATGTATCTCCACAGCGGTTTCAATGGCGGGGTCATGGGCAAACGCCACATTGGCATATCTTCCACCGACATGAGCATAGGTCAGGCAATCTTCATCGGCCAGGGCTTTAAAAAGTTTTTGAGCGTCGTTTGCGTCGGTTGTGATATCCGACTGATCGGTCAGAAGGGCGTGGGAGGACCGCCGCATAGTTCGTCCCTCGTGTTTAAAAAAAACATTGCGATCACCGCCGACTCCGGTATTGCCGGACCATTCGTAGCCTGGAAACGTGACGAAGCCACCATCCTGGTGAAAGTCCCTGGTCAACCGGTTCAGGTATTCCCAGAAGGCTTGGTTGACCTGAAAATCATTGGCCTGATGACTCGTCACATCCAGAAAGGCCATGTCGCGTGCGAATTGGAAGTACTCCTCGGCGGCCCCAACGCCGATTGATTCACCGCTCTGGCCGTGGAGATCGCCCCAAAAGCCGGCCCGCTGGCCCGCTTTGACCACCATGGGATTGGAATCGGCCACCCGCCGGCCGGCTTCATCCAGCACTTCGATCCGCAAAACACCCTCCTGGTTTACTTTCAGGTTTTCCAGGATGAACGACTTTTGGCCGTAAGGGTAATCGAGTTGCTCGGGCAGGCCGTCCACCGGCAGGCTGGCTACCAGCTGAAATCGCCCCCGGGCCTTCGGAGTCGGGTTGCCCCAGAAATCTTCAGCCTTGAGGCCAAAGCGGAAATTTTCGCCCGGACGGCGCAGGCTGGGCAACACCGCCTGCCAGACAGCCGGTTCGTCCGGCACGATTGCGATTTCTATGGACTCGTCCAGGGGAACAAAATGCCCGACGGCACAGGGGTCGACCGAGACCTTGAACTCAAAGGCCGATTCAGCAAAGGTTTGAAGTTTGAGACCCGGAGAACCCTGAGACGTGTCACCGAAAATGATCGTAATGGTTTCCCCCGCCTGTAAATATCCACCGCTTACCCGTATGGTGAGACATTTATTTCTTGGCCGGGGACTCATCCCGTTGGGACTTGCATCAAGCTCGAGCCTGGCACTTCCGCTGGTCACAGCGCTGACGTAATTTGGAGCCTCAGGATCGGAAGTCTGAAGCCTGCCCCAGTCGCCAACCATCCGGAAGGCGACCCTGATGGCACCGCTGTCGTCAATACCGTACGGGCCGGCGGTGTATTGCAGGGTAAATGAGGCATATCTCCTGACCACAAATTCGCCCCTCGGTTCTAATTGGACCGAACCATAATTTTTCGGGCTTTCAAAGGGTTTAACGGTTGGCCAGGCTTCACCGATGAGCTGAGTATCAATGTAAGAGTTCATATCAAACTACTCCTTTTGGATAATTAGTCACTAATTTATGTTTCTTGATAGACTGATCGATTCGAGGTTCAAGCCCGCCCTGGCTCGACGGGAGTCCGAATCCCTTTGCTATGATCTGTTCGGGGGTTTTTCAATCCTGAACGTTGAACCCTGAACGCTTCAACCCTGCTTACTATATAGTATATTGATACTCAAGCAAAATTTACAATAATTCATAAATATTGTTCGCTTTTAATAATCCTATCAAAAAAAGGCCTTGACATCAGACAAATTTATGTGATTACTGTATAGTAATTTTTTGGGGTATCGGTTTGATCGAGAGTGGTCGTTCCTGCGACCGTTTCCAATCATTGAGTCATTCTTCTGTTAACCATTTCTAATTTAGGGACCATCATCAAAAGGAGGAAATTATGATAAGCAAACGAGATCTGTGTCGGCTTTTTTTTCTAAACAGTGTCTGCTGGAAAACTTTGACGGTTGTAGCTGCAGTTACAATCTTAACCACCGCCTGGGTTAGTGCACCGGCCTATGCTGCTTTTCCGGATAAACCATTGACAGTCGTAGTTCCTTATAAGGCCGGCGGCAGCACGGACTCGATGATCCGCGTTCTGGCTAAAGCTCTGGCCAAGGAAGTGGGGCAGCCGGTGGTAGTCCAGAACCGCCCCGGTGCCGGGGGGGCTGTCGGTGGCATGTACATCAAGAACCAACCCCCCGACGGGTATACTTTTCTGGTCGGTTCGGTCAGTATTCCGACCTGGTCGCCCATTCATGACAAAATCGATTTCACTGTCGATGATTTCACCTATCTGGGGTCAATCACCGAATATCAGCAGGCCGTGATCACGACCCCTGACAAACCTTTTAAGACGCTTGATGAGTTAATCGCTTATTCCCGAAAAAACCCGGGCCTGACATTCGCCGAACAGAATTCGATATCCAAGCTTGTCATTTTGTATGTTGCCAAGCAGGAGGGGCTTGACTGGCGGGCCGTGCCGACCAAGGGCGGCGGTGGAATGGTTCCGATGCTCTTGGGCGGGCATCTCGATTTCGCCTGGAGCGGCGGCGTCCACCAGCGCTACGGTGATAAGATGGTGGTGCTGGCCTCGTGCAATCCGGGGCGGTTGCCGGCCAGTCCCGATGCACCGGCACTTTCCGAGAAATACAAGATCTCTATACCCAGCCTGGTCGTGGTAATGGGCCCTAAGGGAATCCCGGCCGATCGGGTCAAATTCCTGGAAAACGCCCTGAAAAGTGCGAGCAGCAATGATCCGGCCTTTGTCAAGCTGCTTAAAGAGAACCTCAAATTCCCGCAGAAGTTCAGGACCGGTACCGAGGTTGAAGCCCAACTGCCCGGTTTGATCAAGCAGCTCAAAGCGGCTAAAGAGACAATGGGTTTTTAATCGGGATCCGGATTAGGAGAGGATAATGAGACGTGTCAACCTTGTGGCATCTCTGATAATCTTGCTAATCTTCGGAATAGTCCTGGGGTGGCTGATACCCAATTATGTGCCTTCGGCTCACGATGCAGGTGATCTGCCCCCGACCCTGGTGCCGATCCTGAGCATGGCCGTCTGCGCCTTGATGGCCCTATTGCTCGGAATCTCAGCCTGGCGGCGCGGCGGTGATGTTGCGGATGAAACCCAGGATGGTGACGCGGCCGAGCAGTTGATCTTCGGACTCAAGGAGGCGGCCAATCTGCTGCTCTGGCTGGTCGCCGCCGCCGTCATCTGGCTTCTTTTAAAATACGTCGGCTTCGTGGCCGCCGCCGTGATTACTATCGCCGCCGGAACAGTCTACGGCGGCATTCGCAATGCCTGGATTATCATCGCGTCAGCCTTGATTATCCCCCTGCTGATCGACAAGATCGTCTGGTACGGACTCAATTTACGATTACCCTAATACGACATAACATCTAATGATCGAACAGCTCCTTATAGGATTCCAAGCAGCCTTAACACTGAGCAACCTCCTGTTCATCTTCTGCGGCATCGCCTTGGGAATCATCTTCGGCGTGCTGCCCGGATTGGGCAGCGTTACCGCCATCGCGATCATGATACCGGTAACCTTTTACATGTCGCCCATGTCTGCTATCGGCTTTTTAGTCGGCATCAACAAAGGGGGTACTTCCGGCGGTGCGATTCCGGCCATCCTCATCAACGCGCCCGGCACGCCTGAGTCCACAGCAACTACCCGCGACGGCTACCCGCTGACCAAAAAGGGAATGCCGGAAAAGGCCATGAAGATGGCCCTTTATTCATCAGCGACAGGCGACATGTTCAGCGACGCGGTTTTAATCCTGCTGGCCGCGCCCTTCGCCACTGTAGCGCTGATGTTTGGACCGGCAGAGATAACCTCGATCATCATCTTCGCCTTCACCCTGATCGCCGCCCTGTCGGGCAGATCCCTGGTAAAAGGGATAACAGCCGCCGCATTCGGCGTTTTTTTGAGCACTATCGGATTGGACCCGGTAACCGGGGGCCAGCGCATGTCCTTTAACGTGATCGATTTGTATGACGGCATCTCCCTCAATTCCCTGGCAATCGGCACCCTGGCCCTGAGCTCCGTCCTGAGCCAACTCTTTGACCTGCGCCGCAAGTCAAAAACCAGGACCGATCCGATCCGGTTCTCCGACCTGGATCGAGACAGGCAGCGGCTCACTTTCAGTGAGTATTTCGGCTGTTTCAGGACAATCCTGCGTTCAGCCTTCATTGGCACCGGCGTCGGCATGCTGCCTGGTTTAGGGGTGACACTGGCGGCATTTCTAGGCTACGGTGCGGCCAAACGGGCATCCAAGAACCCGGAAAAATTCGGCACCGGCGCCCTGGAGGGCATCGCGGCCACCGAGGCGGCCAACAGCGCCGTGGTCGGATCCAACCTGATCCCGACCATTGCGCTGGGTATTCCGGGCAACATCGTGGCGGCCCTGCTAATCGGCGCATTTATGATTCATGGCGTCACCCCCGGCCCGATGATGATGCAAGCCCATGGTCATCTCATTTACGCCATCTTCGCCTCAATGCTGATGGCCAATGTGGCGCATGTCATCGTCGGTCGGATCGGCATTCGGATCTGGGGCCAGGTCACCCGCGTCCCCCAGGCGATTGTCCTGCCGATCGTTATTCCGCTGTGTATAGCGGGAGTGTACATCCCTTCCCATTCCCTGTTCGAAGTCGGGCTCATGTTCGCCTTCGCTGCATTGGCTTATGTCATGCGCAAGACCGGATTTTCTTTGGTCAGTCTGTTGATCGGTTTTCTTCTCGGCCCGATGCTGGAGTTTTCGCTGCGTCAGGCCCTCATTCTCTACAAGGGGGACTGGACCATTTTTTTCGGCAAACCGATTGCGCTGGTCTTTTTTGCATTGACCGTGGCTTTTCTGTGGCGGTTTGCCTGGAAGCCGGCCAAATTAACGGGTAATGGATAAACGATCATGACAAAGGAATCTGCCAGCCTATCACGGGACATCCGTCTCGAAGTCATTTTAAAGGAGTATTTAAACCTGGCGCAGGGGAACGGCTCCAAAGTTGAGAAACTGACCAACGCTTTTATTAGAAGTATTGAAGCCGGCTATTGGCGTCCGGGAGATCGGATACCGACCGAGATTTCGTTGACCGAAGCATTGCCGCTCAGCCTGGGCACGGTTCAAACCGTACTGCGGCGCCTGACCGACGAGGGAATTATTGAACGTCGACGCGGAACTGGAAGCAGGATTGCTGATTTATCGCACAAGGGCCGCGATGTCTGGTTTTTACGCTTCCTGGACCCGAATACCGATCAGAGGATGGGAATCGATGTTGTTTCCTTTAACATTGCCGAAACAGATCAAGAAGGACCCTGGTCACTTTTTCTGAAAAAAGGTTCCGGCTTCATCCGCATTGACCGGTCATTTCTGGTGGCCAAGGAACTTCGAGTATTGGGGCGGCTCTATCTGGCCGCCGGCCGCTTTCGCCCGTTGCTTGACTACGACCCGACGACTTTTGGCAAACTGCATGTCCGCCACGTGCTCCAGCACAGGTTCAATGCCCCGACCCTAAGTGTTACCCAGAACATCCGTGTCACCCCTCTTGATGATGATATCGCGTCCGGACTCGGCTTGGATCACGGCACTGTCGGCCTGGAAATGGATGTTTTTTGCCGCACTTTCCGGGATGAGCCTTTATTCTATCAGAAATTCTCAATCCCCCCCAGCCGCAGATGGATCAACATCCGATCCCCGGAGTCGTAATCTCCGATTCCGTTCTCAATATCACAAAGGATCTAGCCATGAACTCCATTCAGAGTTGGAGGAGTCATGGAGCGGCTCAATTTCATTGCTGTCGATGTAATTATTCCGCTTGACCTCATTCCATAGATAATTCATTTTGGTGAAACTCTGGACTTGACATTTCTATCGTTCCAAATTATTATTCATATAGAATAATCCAAAAAGGATAATCCATTATGAATAATCCATTCATACTTGGTGTGATTCCACCGGGTGCACCATTTTGTGATCGGGTAAAAGAGGTTGAAGAACTCACTTCATATGCCGAGAGTAAAGCCAATGTTGTGCTTTATTCACCCCGGCGATATGGAAAAACATCACTAATTAAAAGGGTTCAATCATTATTGGAGGGTAAAGGATTCATTACGATATACATAGATTTATTTGGTGTAGCCAGCATCGATGATGTAGCTAAGCGAACAGCTAAAGGTATCTATACCGTTACCCAGCAAAACGAGCCATTATCCAAAAAAGCGATTAGAGCTTTTAGAGCTTTTCGACCGGTCTTAAAACCAACAGAATCCGGAAATGGGCTTTCTATTTCAGTTGAAATCGCGTCAGGACAACTTTCCGGTATAGATTTACTTGATGCCACCATGGATGATCTGGGCCAATATATTCGAAAATCTGAAGCCAGGCTCCATATCGTTTTTGACGAATTTCAAGAAATAACAGAATTGAATAATCAACAAATAGAAGGGACAATGAGATCTCATATACAGGAGCATGGTATATCCTATTTCTTTGTAGGAAGCAGAAGAAGACTTCTCATAGATATGTTCAGCCAATCCAATCGTCCTTTTTTTCAAAGCAGCATCCTATATAGACTCGACAGATTACCCCGTGAAGATCTGGTAAATTTCATTATGGATTGTTTCCGGAGCAGGGGCAAAAATTGTTCGCTAGAAGTGGCCGAATCAATTTCAAGTACAGTCCATCAACACCCTTATTATTCGCAAAAACTCTCATTTTATGAATTTGAAATGACGGGTAAAAAGGCTTCAATTGATGATGTGGCAAAAGCATATGAAAGAGTTATAGAAGAGGAGCGGTTCTTTTTCGAAGCTACACTGCAGGGGATCACCTTGAAACAGATCTCTTTATTAGCAGCCATTGCCAATAGCCCCAATTTACCTGTTTTTTCCTCAGCGTTTTTAAGTCAATACCGGCTGGCACAGGGAATGATACAAAAAGCGCTTCCTAAGCTATCCAGGCTTGATTTAATAGAAAAAAACGAGGAGAATACCTGGCGAATAGTGGATCCATTATTTGAGGATTGGTTGAAAAGAACATAAGATTACCGGCTGGGGGTAGACGAATAGCTCTTAAGTTTCATCAGGCAGACAAAGCATACTGTCAAATCATTCAATCAGATAGGAGGAATCATGACACCGAAACAATTGCTTTATCTTTCCCAGGCCGATGTTTTGAACGTTGACCTGAAAATGGCTCAGATTATCGAATCCATGGAGGTGATGTTCCGCGCCAAGGGAGAAGGCCGCACCGAGATGCCCCCCAAACCGGGGATTCACCCCGGCGGCGGCGAAAGCTTTCTGCATGCCATGCCGGCCTGCATTCCGGATCTCAAGTCGGCGGGCATAAAATGGGTCAGCGCTTTTCCGGGAAATCCCGCCAGGGGTCTGCCTTACATCGCCGGATTGGTAATTTACAACGATTTTGAAACCGGCCTGCCCCTGGCGGTGATGGATTGCGTCTGGATCACCGCCAAGCGCACCGGGGCTGCCAGCGCCATTTCCGCCCGCCACCTGGCGCGCCCGGAATCCTCCGTGATGGGAATGCTGGGCTGCGGTGTGCAGGGTCGCAGCCATGTGGAGGCAATGAACGTCCTGTTTCCGTTGAAAAAGGTCCTGGCCTACGATCTGAGCGAAGACGCCAGGAAACAGTTTGCCACGGATATCAGCCGCAATTTCGATCTGGCGGTGGTACCGGTTCAATCACCCCGTGAGGCCGTCTCCGGCTGCGACATCGTTGTGACGGCCGGACCGATGATGAAAACGCCCCACGCCACGATTCAGGCCGGCTGGCTGGATGAGGGGGCCTTCGCATCCCTGGTAGATTACGATTCCTACTGGCAGCCGGCGGCCATGCACGAGGTCGACAAATTTTGCACCGACGACAAAACCCAGTTTCAAAACACCCGCCAGGGCGGCTATTTTCCGGATATACCGGAGGTGCATGCCGACCTGGGTGAGCTGGCCACCGGCCGGAAACCGGGGCGTGAAACCCCTGAAGAGCGCACCCTGACCGCCAACCTGGGCCTGGCATTGAATGACATGGCTGTGGCGCCGTTGATTTACAGCAAAGCGAAGGACAAGGGAATCGGAACCTGGTTGGACTTATAAAGATTGACACATAAATTATGACTATTAAAACCTACGATGTAATCATCATCGGCGGCGGCATCATGGGCAGTGCCGCCGCCTATTACCTGATGCAGGCTGACAGCAGCCTTAGCGTAGCGGTTATTGAACGGGATCCTTCTTATGCGCGGGCCTCGACGACGCTGTCCATGAGCAACGTGCGCATCCAGTTCAGTCTCAAAGAGAATATCCAGGTTTCCCAGTACACCTTTGAAATTTTGGATCGATTCGAAGATGAGATGACCATCGAGGACCGCCGGCCGAAAATATATTATCATCGTGACGGAAATCTCTTCCTCGTCGATCAACAAAATCAGCGCGCCGCCGAAAAGGCCTTTGAATTGCAAAAAAAGCTGGGCTGCCGGATTGAGTGGTGGTCTGCGGAAAAAATTAAACAACAGTATGACCTGTATGAACCCGGCAATCTGCTTGGCGGTACTTACGGCCCGGATGACGGCCATATTGATGCCTATGCCATGCTGATGGCATATAAGGCCAAAGCCAGGTTTCTGGGGGCCGTGTATCTGGAAGATGATGTCACCCGAATTAAGAAAGCCGGCGGCAGGGTTAGTGGTGTATCCCTTGCCTCCGGGCAAAATTTAAGCGCCGGATTTGTAGTCAACTGTGCGGGGGCCTGGGCGGCCCAAATTGCTGCGACAGCCGGGGTCGAGCTGGCAGTGATTCCGATCAAGCGTCAGGTGTTTACCCTGGATACGGCCGTGAAGCCCGCGGGCCCCCTGCCGTTAACCGTATTGCCGTCGGGCATGTATTTTCGCACTGAAACCGGTGGGATCATCCTGCTGGGCAAGTCGATGGTGGAAGATCCGGTGGGATTCAATTTTTCCTGGGATGAAAAGCGTTTCATGGAAATACTCTGGCCGGAACTGGCAGAATTTGTGCCGGCCTTCGACCGGCTCAAACTGATCAGAGGCTGGGCCGGATTGTATGCCGTCAACACCCTGGACGGCAACGCCATTCTCGGGCAGTGGCCGGAAATCAAAGGCTTTTACCTGGCCAACGGATTTTCGGGCCACGGTCTGCAGCAGGCGCCGGCCGTGGGCCGATACCTGACCGAGTTGATTTTAGATCTGCCGAATGCGCTGGATTTAGGAATATTCAGCCCGGCACGAATCCTTGAGCAAAAGCCGCTTAGCGAAGGCGGACTGGTTTAATGTTGAATGGTGTTCCCGAATTAAATCAAAGGTATAGATTGCAGAAGCCCAAATCTTATAAATCGCATTCAGAAATCCGAGTTGACATTCGCGGAACAAAATGGTTATATAGCCGTTTTATTGCCAGATATCCTGCGGGATCGTAATTCGGCAAATGATACAAAAAATACTATGTGAATCCTTTCCACCTACAGCGCATACAAACTGGGTCGATCGTTATGGCAGAACTGATATTAGAAAATGTCTCGAAGCGATTTGGCGGCCTGCTGGCAGTCAATAGTCTGGATCTGCAGGTGCCTGAAGGCAAGATCCTGAGCCTGATCGGCCCCAACGGCGCCGGCAAAACCACCGTATTTAATATGATCACCGGGGTATACCCCCCCACCGAGGGCGCAATATCTTATAAGGGCCATAAGCTTAACGACCTGAGGAGCAATCGGATTATCTTCCAGGGGATTGCACGAACCTTTCAGAACATCCGGTTGTTCAAATCCATGACGGTGCTTGAAAATGTTCAGGTCGGCATGCACTGCCGCACCAAAAGCGGTGCGGTGAGGGCGCTGCTTAAAACCCGCCATGAGAAGCGGGAGGAAAAGGAAATAACCGCAAAATCGCAGGAAATTCTTAAATTCATCGGTCTGATCGGCCATCAAAACGATTACGCGTCCAATCTGGCCTATGGTGAACAGCGACGGCTGGAAATTGCCAGGGCACTGGCCACGCAACCGGAATTGTTGCTTTTGGATGAGCCGGCCGCCGGTATGAATCCCAAAGAAACAGCCGAACTGATGGATTTAATACTCAAGCTGCGCGACACGGGTCTGACAATTTTTTTAGTCGAGCATGACATGCGATTGGTTATGGGAATTTCGGAAGTCGTCGTTGTGCTGGATTATGGCCAAAAAATCGCCCAAGGAACACCAAAGGAGATCCAGCAAAACGAAACAGTGATTGAAGCCTACCTGGGGACAGGCGCTAAGACGCAGAACTAGTTTTTCTTGAATATTATTTAGAGACATAGATAATTAATGAATATAAATAGGTTTTAAAGGTAATGTAAAATCCGAATATCTAAATCCGAAATCCGAAACAATATCAAAATCAGAATAATAAAAATTCAAAACAAAGATGGTCTGGAACTCAAGCAACTTGTTTTGGTCATTAAAAATTTGGTCATTGGAATTTGTTTCGAATTGCGAAATTCAGATTTCGGATTTTCTCCGCAATGCCCGGAAAGTGAATATATCCTGGGTATTTTTTTAAGTCGTTAAAAGTGAAAACAGCTAAGAAAAGGAGGTAGCATCATGAAAAAAGTTGGAATTATTGTTCTATGTTTAGCGTTGATACTGGGATTTCAGGGTATGGCTCTGGCCAAGACCTTGAAAATCGGTACCTTAAGCCCCCTGACAGGACCTTATGCCCAGGACGGCACAGACATCCTGCAGGGAGTTAAAACGGCGGTAGCCGTTTACGGCCCGTTAAAAGGATATGACAAGGTCGAAGTTTATCCCGGCGACAGTGCCTGTGACGGTGGTAAAGCAACCATGGCCGCCAACAAACTGATCAACAGCGGTGTCAATGTCGTCATCGGTGCCTACTGTTCCTCAGCCACCGAACCGGCTCAGATTCCGATAATGGAAGCTAAAATCGTCCAGATCACGCCGGCTTCGACCAATGAGCGTTTGACCGCCAAAGGCTACAAGTATTTTTTCCGTATGCCTCCCCGTGACGACGTTCAAGCCTGGTCAACGGTCCAGTTTCTTGAAAACAAACTCAAAGCCAAAACCCTGGCGCTAATCGACGACAAGCAGACTTACACCGCCGGTTTGACCGCCAACATCACCAAGTTCGCCAAGGAAAAAAACAAAGTGAAAATCGTTGCCCATGAGTACATCACTCCCGGCGACAGTGACTTCACCGCGGTCCTGACCAAACTGAAAAGAGTCAACCCCGATGTCATTTACATGAGCGTGTATCAGCCCGAAGGATCAAAGATGATCCAGCAGGCCCGCAAGCTGGGTATGACCTCGGACTTTGTCAGTGAAGACGCGGTTTTTCATCCAAAGTTTTTGGAAATTGCCGGAAAGAATGCCGAGGGCGTTTACCTGACATTTGCCCAGGCACCGGACACACCGGAAAGAAGTCAGTTTATCAAAACCTACAAAGCGATGTGGAAGGCCAAAGCTGTCGGCTCCTACGCTTATTACGCGTATGATGCCGGCATGATGGCCCTGGCCGCCATCGAAAAAGCCGGCACCACCAAAGCCGATACATTGCAGAAAACCCTGCGCATGAACACCTGGTCGGGTGTCAGCGGCGATATCAAATTTGACGCCCACGGTGACCGTAAACTGGCTCATATCGTCTGGCTCGTCAAGGACAACCAGTTTGTACCATACTGGGATCCGCTGACCGGCAAAGACCTTTAATCTTTAAAACAGACCGGGTGCCGAAGGTGCCCGGTCCTTTTTTAGCGGACAAACTACAGAGAATAGAAGAAATCGGAAGTCGGAAATGTGCATGGAGCATAGCGCATAGCGTAAAAGCAAACGACATAAAACTGAGAATGGAATAATTCGAAAATCAGAAGGTTTAAGCTGAAAGATGACTGAGCCCCAGGCGTGTGGCAACGGGGTCGTAAAAAATTAGCCCTCAGTACTCTATGCGCTTTGCCCTATGCTCTATGCTTCCTGGTTCCGCATTCACACTTCGATTCGACTGGGCTCGTCGCAGGCCGAATTCAAAAATCTGAATTTTGGGAAGGAAGTCTAATCCAATGGATTTAGATTCTTTTATACTTCAGCAGATAATCAACGCCGTCTTTCTCGGCAGCATTTATTCCTTGATCGCACTGGGTTATACCATGGTGTACGGCATCATTGAGCTGATCAATTTTGCCCATGGCGAGTTGTTTGCAGCCGGTGCTTTTATCGGGGTCATTGTGTTGACCGCTTTGCAGCAAATCGGATTTGTCGAAACGCATTTTATCCTGACCCTGATTATTGTGTTCGGCATGGCCATGGCATACGTGGCAATTTTGGGTGTCGCCGTTGAACATGTGGCCTACAAGCCCCTGCGTGCTTCTTCGCGCCTGGCGGCCCTCTTGAGTGCCCTGGGCATGTCGATTTTTTTATCCAACGGCATGATGCTCAGCCAGGGTGTTTCAGAACGACCCTATCCCCAGATATTCGGCATAGAAGGCATCGAAATCATGGGCGCCCGCATAAGCAACGGCCAGATTTTCATCATCATATTGGCCGTTGCCCTGATGGTCGGGTTGCAATTGTTCGTCCATCGCACCCGGTTGGGTAAGGCCATGCGGGCCACCGCCCAGAACAAAACCATGGCCCGTATCCTGGGCATCGACATCGATCAAACTATCCGCATTACCTTCATGATTGGTCCGGCCCTGGGTGCCGCCGCCGGGGTGATGGTCGGACTCCACTACGGCGCCGTGCGGTTCGACATGGGATTTATATTCATGATCAAAGCCTTTGCGGCCGCTATTTTAGGGGGAATCGGGTCCATTCCCGGTGCCATGATCGGCGGCCTGATTATCGGGGGCATCGAAGTGTTCTGGGCGGCATTTCTTCCCAGCGCCTGGAAGGATGTCACCACATTTACCGTCTTGATCCTGGTTCTCTATCTGAGGCCGAGCGGTTTGCTGGGTGAAGGTACTACGGAGGTGCGCGTCTAATGCTACGGCAAGAAATCAAAAAACTCGTTGTCTACGGTTTATTCCTGGCCATCCTGCTCATTCCGATGGTCGGATTTAAAAGTACGACCTTCGATCCCGGCCGGGCTTTTAAAATTCTGGGGGTCTTTATGGCCATCCTGGCTTTAAATCTGGTCGTTAAAATATTTCGCAGCCGCAAAAAAGAGGAAGTCGTCGCGCAAAAAACGCCTTTTAGCGAGCGTTGCGCAGAACAAATCAATCGATTCCCCAAAATATTCACGCTGGGCGGGCTGCTGGCGGTGGCAGCACTTTTCCCGATGTTGGCCGACAACTATATGATTGACGTCGCGATTACCTGCCTGATCTATGTTTGCCTGGGACTGGGGTTGAACATTGTGGTCGGCCTGTGCGGACTGCTGGATCTGGGTTATATCGCCTTTTACGCCGTCGGGGCCTACACGTATTCACTACTTAACCTCACATTCGGAGTGTCCTTTTGGGCCGCATTGCCCATCGGGATTGTCCTGGGTATGATAGTGGGCTGCATCATCGGCTATCCGACGTTGAAGATGCGCGGTGACTATCTGGCAATTGTCACGCTGGGCTTTGGCGAAATTGTACGTCTGGTGCTCAACAACTGGGATTCACTCACCGCCGGACCCAATGGCCTTTTCGGCATGAAACGACCGGCTTTGTATTATCCCGACTTTACCGAAGATGGTTTCGCCTGGGCAGCTTATTATTTAAAATCCTTGCCGGCTCTTTATTATTGCATTCTTGTCATTGCCATCCTGACGATTATCGGCGTCAGACGCCTCGACAACTCGCGTATCGGCCGCGCCTGGATCGCCATCCGCGAGGATGAAGTCGCCGCTGAGTTGTCCGGTGTGCCCACCACCTGGATCAAATTGCTGGCCTATGCCCTGGGGGCCGCCTTCGCCTCGGTTGCCGGAGCCTTTTTCGCAGCCAAGCTGAGCTATACCAACCCCAACTTCTTTCTGTTCATGGAATCAGCCATTGTGCTGTGTGTGGTCGTGTTAGGGGGTATCGGCAGCATCCCCGGCATCGTTATCGCCGGATTCGTGTTGATTGGCGCCCCCGAAGTTTTCCGGGGCCTGGAAAATTTTCGGATGCTGGCATTTGGTGCGATTATGACCACCATGATGATCATCAAACCCGAAGGACTGATCCCGGCTTCACGCCGCCGGCGTGAGTTGCATGAAAGCGAAGAGATAAAACCCAAGGATTGACGCAATGACGAGCACCCAATCAATACTGGAGCTTTCTGAAGTTCATACATATTATGGCAACATCCATGCCTTAAAGGGCGTTTCCTGTTCAATACCCAAAGGTGAAATCGCCTGCTTAATCGGTGCCAACGGCGCCGGCAAGTCGACAACCCTGATGACCATTTTTGGTGTCCAGCCGGCGTCCCAGGGTGAGATTCGATTCAAGGGCAACCCCATCCACCTTCTGCGCCCCGAAAAAGTGGCGGCGCTGGGAGTGTCTCAATCACCGGAGGGGCGCCAGATTTTCCCCCGCATGTCGACCCACGAAAATCTGGAAATGGGGGCCTTTTTGCGCAAGGATAAAGCTGAAGTTGAGCGGGATCTGGAGTGGGTACTCAGTCTGTTCCCGGTGTTGAAAGACCGCACGCGGCAACTGGGCGGAACATTGAGCGGCGGCGAGCAGCAAATGCTGGCCATTGGCAGGGCGTTAATGTCACGTCCCGAATTATTGCTGCTGGATGAACCCTCTTTGGGACTGGCCCCGAAACTGGTGGAAAAAATATTCGAAACCATCCTTGAAATCAACAAAAGCGGTGTGACCATTTTTCTGGTCGAACAAAACGCCCATATGGCTTTGACCATTTCCGGCACGGGCTATGTTATGGAAACCGGCCGCGTCATTCTGACCGACAAAGCGTCGGCATTGCTTGAAAATGAACAGGTCAAAAAAGCCTACCTTGGAGAATAATCTGAAGTTGGAAGGCGGAAGGCGGAAAGATCAAGCATAGGGCAGAGAGCATAGCGTACAAAAACCAGAGACCGAGGATTGATGATAGAGTTTCAGGTGTCCCTCCTTCGCCTTCCAGGCTTCTTAGGGCAGACAGGTTTAAGATGACAGGGGCCAGGGAAATAAAAGTTGTGGATCCCGGATAAAAATTATTTGCCGTTGGGCGAAGATGATTTTACACTAATCAAAATTGAGATTTACTTTCCCTGCCCCCCCCCCCAATTAGGATATCTGTATTTTTGCCAGAATTGGAACTCAATAAACCTGCGCTTCTCGTGCCAAATTCCGACCACATTATGTTGATGTTCATGATTTCCACTTCTGAAGAGGATAAAATTTTTATTGACATCCATTCTTTTTTAATATATCTATCCTATTTAGGAATATTTTCTTGTTTAGGAAATATATGGTGAAAGTTACCAAACAAGATATCGAACAGCGTATGGCTCATTTCAATGAGGCATGCAGGAATTCGGGCGCTAAGTTAACCCATCAACGCATGGAGATTTTCCGTGAAGTGGCGCAGTCCGCCGATCACCCCGACGTGGAGAAGGTCTATCAGGGAGTTCGCAAGCGAATGCCCACTGTATCGCTGGACACGGTCTACCGGACGCTGGGGTGGCTCAAAGAACTTGGACTGATTAAAACACTCGGACCTCCCCGTGAGCGAACCCGCTTCGATGCAAATCTTAGCCACCACCACCATTTTGTGTGCGTCCAATGCGGGCTTATGCGGGATTTTTACAGCGATAAATTCGACAAGTTATCACTACCCGAATCAGTTCAATCTATTGGCTACGTGGAAACGACACAGGTAGAAGTAAAAGGTATTTGCCTTAAATGCGCTGTAAAAGGAAAACCAATCTAAACATCTCAAAAAAAGGAGGTAGAGTCATGGCCAAGAAACTTACCAACAACGTAGGCGCTCCTGTTGCCGATAACCAAAACGTCATAACCGCTGGGCCACGTGGACCGATGCTGCTTCAGGATGCGTGGTTCCTGGAGAAACTCGCTCACTTCGACCGCGAAGTTATCCCTGAGCGCCGTATGCATGCCAAAGGCTCCGGCGCTTACGGCACCTTCACCGTCACACACGACATCACGGAATATACCAAGGCGAAAATCTTCTCCGAAGTCGGCCAGAAAACCGATCTTTTCGTCCGCTTTTCCACGGTTGCCGGTGAGCGTGGGGCAGCCGACGCCGAGCGTGATATACGCGGGGTTGCGATCAAGTTCTACACCGAAGAAGGCAACTGGGACTTGGTGGGCAATAACACACCGGTGTTCTTCCTGAAGGACCCGCTCAAGTTCCCGGATCTCAATCACGCTGTGAAAAGGGATCCTAAAAGCAATATGCGCAGCGCCCGCAATAACTGGGACTTCTGGACTTCACTGCCAGAGTCCTTGCACCAGGTCACCATCACCATGAGCGAGCGGGGCATTCCGTATTCCTACCGACACATGAACGCATACGGGAGCCACACCTTTAGCCTGATCAACGCGAATAACAAGCGAGTTTGGGTAAAGTTTCATTTAAAGACCCAGCAGGGTATCAAAAACCTCACAGATGAGGAGGCCGAGGCGATCGTAGGCAAGGATCGGGAGAGCCATCAGCGTGATCTGTTTGAAACCATCGAAAATGGCGACTTTCCTAAGTGGGACATGAAGATCCAGGTGATGCCGGAAAACGACGCTTCAAAGTGCCCGTTTAACCCGTTTGACCTGACCAAAGTCTGGTCGCACGGTGACTACCCTCTCATTGATGTGGGGGTGCTCGAATTGAACAAAAATCCTGAAAACTATTTTGCCGAGGTTGAGCAATCTGCCTTCAACCCTGCCAATATCGTCCCTGGTATTGGCTTTTCACCTGACAAGATGTTGCAGGGCCGACTTTTTTCCTACGGGGATGCTCAGCGTTATCGCCTGGGTGTCAACCATCACCTGATTCCGGTCAATCGCGCACGCTGTCCTGTCCACGGCTACCATCGCGATGGCGCTATGCGGGTGGACGGTAACTATGAAGGAACCCTCGGCTATGAGCCCAACAGCTATGGCGAGTGGCAGGAACAGCCTGATTTCCGTGAACCGCCACTGGACCTTGAAGGTGCAGCTGACCACTGGAATCACCGGGAGGACAATGATGACTACTATTCCCAGCCTGGCAATTTGTTCCGGCTAATGAATCCTGAGCAACAGAAAGCTCTTTTTGAGAATACTGCCCGAGCAATGGGTGACGCCCCAGAGGAGATCAAGATCCGCCATATTGGGAACTGTAAGAAAGCTGACCCAGCTTATGGGGAGGGAGTAGCTAATGCTCTGGGTATCTCCATGAGCAAAGTTACTAAATAGAATTAAAATTTACCGATCTCGCTGTTAATCAAATTTATTGCTTGCCAACGGCCATCACTTTTGATTTAAAATAGCAGCATCCTATGGTTGGGCAGATGGATTAGCAAATTTTGGTCAGGAGGGGCGACATGCAACAAGAATCAAAATGGGAAAAATGCCGTATTACATGCCCGGAAGACAAGGTAGAGGCAGAGCTGTTGGTCGAATGGCGCGAGGAAGCGGGTAAGTTAGTGGCCAACAGCATTAGCTGTAATAATTCCAAATTAATGGATCTCAAACCGGTAGATTGTCAGTGGTCCTGCTGGGAGGAAATTGAAAGCAAGGAGAAATAGCGCACAGAAGACGGAAAACAGACGACAGATTATTGAATTCGGAATTTGGAATTCGGAAGTCGGAAATATTCGATTGCGGATTGCGGATTGATAAAATGAATAGAATACGTTTCTTCGGCATTCGACAATCTTTTTTTCTAATGATCTTAGGATCACTGATTTTTTTGGGTCTGATAATATCACCTTCGGCCTACGCTTCCGATGCCGAGATAAATTGTGACGCGCACCAAGGGGTGTGTTCACAATCTCTGGGAAATCACACCATTTCGCTGGAAATTTCGCCCCGTCCGGTGAAGGCCATGCAGGATCTGGTTTTTAAGGTGTCAGTTTCCGGCAATCCACCCTCAAAATCCCCCTACATCGATCTGGGCATGCCCGCGATGAAAATGGGTCCGAACCGGGTATTGCTAAAACCTGCCGGCCAGGGTCACTACGAAGGCAAGGGCGTCATCGTACGATGTAAAAGCGGTCGGCGGACATGGTTTGCCGACGTCATCGTCCCCGAAGCGGGTGCAGTAAAGTTTGTCTTCGATGTCATTTATTGATCCCCTTTACCTTATTTTTTTAACCACCGGATTTACGGTGGGCTTTGGCCACTGTATCGGGATGTGCGGCCCGATTGTGGTCTCTTTATCTCTCAACCTCAAGGGAAAAAATCTTTTCTTACCCCACTTACTTTACAATACCGGCAGGGTCATCACCTACACGGTTTTGGGCGGTGTCATGGGGGCCACTGGTTCGTTTACACTGGTGGCCGCCCATATTGCCGGTATCCAAAGAGGAGCCATGATTTTGGCCGGGGTCATCATCATTGTCATGGCTCTGGCAATGAGCGGCTGGCTTCCTCTGGGACGCCTATTTGGCGATTGTTACAATCCCGACGGCATCATCACCAGGGGGTTTAGAAAGTTGTCACAGGTAAAATCCACGGCAACCTATTTCCCGATCGGCTTACTGTTGGGCCTGCTTCCCTGTGGTCCGGTCTACACGGCCTTATTAGCTGCCGCCGGTGCCGGGATGAATACTGCTGCCCCCCTGGAAGGAATCATAAAAGGAATGGCCGTGATGATGTCCTTTGGTATCGGCACGATTCCAGCACTTTTTGTCGTCGCCAAACTGGTCGATATGGGTTGGTTGAAAAAGCGGCAAATTATCTACCGTATCGGTACCATACTCATGATTATGGTCGGACTTTACTTTATTGTTCAGGGTATTTGGTACTAGATTCTGGATGCTGGATGCTCGATGCTGGATGCTCGATGCTGGATGCTCGATGCTGGATGCTCGATGCTGGATGCTCGATGCTGGATGCTCGATGCTGGATGCTCGATGCTGGATGCTCGATGCTGGATGTTCGATGCTGGATGCTCGATGCTGGATGCTCGATGCTGGATGCTCGATGCTGGATGCTCGATGCTGGATGCTCGATGCTGGATGCTCGATGCTGGATGCTGGATGCCCGTTGCTGGATGCTCGATGCTGGATGTTCGATGCTGGATGCTCGATGCTGGATGCTCGATGCTGGATGCTCGATGCTGGATGCTCGATGCT
>Ga0209791_1000301_pt1 | contig 20357 bp, 19 predicted proteins | sample WorMetTyACAVOLI1_FD_187422 | JGI IMG/M metagenome (GOLD analysis project Ga0209791, IMG submission 187422) | Marine gutless worms symbiont microbial communities from Max Planck institute for Marine Microbiology, Germany - Olavius algarvensis... ... | reverse complement strand
CTATTTTTACTCGACTATTTTTGTAAATTTTACTACTAATAGGTTTTCTATTCCTCACTAAAGCCCCAGTTTTAGGGAACTAGGCCTATAAAAGGAGTGATTTTAGTAGTACTTATATCAAAAAAAAGTCAAGTAGTATTTTATCTTATCATGCTGATATAATGAGAATTTTTACGTTTATGCGTCCACTCTATATCAAAAACCTCTCGATCGTGGCCGTTACCGGGGAGATCGGTTTTGAAAAAATAGTTGGAATGGGTATGTATGCACTTGAACACGGGTCGGTGGCCGAGGTGGCCTACTCAACGTCCAAAGAGTGGCAGGGAAAGGGCATTGCAGGTGTCATTCAGGAAAAGCTGGCCGAGGCTGCCCGGGAAAACGGCTTCACCGGGCTGGTTGCTTATATGCTTCACGCCAACACCGGCATGATCCGGCTCTTTAAAAAACTGCCTTATGAGATAAAGTCCGAATTCGAAGGGGAGGTTGTCGTGCTCAGGTGCGACTTTGATGAGTAGCGGTTTATTTTGTCGCTACCTAAGCTTCGGCAATCCCGTCGTAAGTTGCCAGGTGCGCAGTTCCGGATTGTATTCCCAAAGCTGATCATCGGCCATGGATTTAACAACCAGGTCGTCCTTTCTGAAATACGATATTTTCACCACCTGGCGCACACGGACATACTCTTCCACAACGGTCATGGTCCGGAGTTCATAAGCGGTCACTTTATAATTGTCCAGAAGCTTAATTTGTTCTTCCACTTGCGCTTCATCTTCATTTTTCAGAAAAGTGGCGGCGACCATGAATTCAGACCAGCTGATGGCCTGGCGGTAGCCGTGGTTTGCTTCTTCAAACGCCTTTAGGGGATCATTGAACTGCAGTGAACTGCAGCCGACCAGGACACTGATCAAAAGCAGGGCAACGATTGATGCACGGTTCATAATTTAACGTCTCGCCTTCTTTATATCCGATTGACTATATGTCTTGGTGGAAACCGCGATGGCAACCACACGCAATGATAAGCTGGTATTGTTGTACCGGCCCGGCTACCTTATTGTCAACCGGTCGAGCAAAAATTGCAATCAACTTCTGATAAATATCTCTCTCGACCATTGATCCACTCCAACGCTTTTATCCTTGCAGATTTAAAAAATTTGGTACAGAATAGAAGTGCCGGTCGGATCGAAAAACAAATAATTCCGGAATGATATATATAAATTGACTAGAGTACTGATGGTAATCTTGGTGTGGGAACATTTCTGATGGATTCCAGAAAAATTTTAGTTGTGGATGACGAAGCCGATATGAGACTTTTTGTCTCAACTGTTGTCGAAACCTGCGGGTTTAAACCGGTATGTGCCGAAGACGGGACCAAGGCGCTGCAGCTTGCGCGATCCGAGCCGCCGGCCTTGGTTATCCTGGATGTCATGATGCCCGGTATTGACGACGGTATCCAAACCTATCGGCAATTCAAAACCGATGAAAAGTTGAACCCAATTCCGATCATCATGCTGTCGGCCGTGGCCCAAAAAACCTTTTTCCATACCATCAGAATGCTGACGCCGCGCAAAGGACGCCCCCTGGCCGAACCTGAAGCGTATATGGAAAAGCCACCGGATGCCAATGAACTGATCTTGCTCATCAACAAGCTGTTACCCTAAATGAGCGAAAAGCGCTCATTTAGGTGTTATTGGTTATTGGTTATTCGTTATTAGTATTGGTTGAGAGTCTGATATTATATTCATTTCATCAGTGATGACATAAGGACAGATTTGAATCCCTTTGAACCATTAACCAATAACGAATAACTCCCGATTGTTTTTTAACTCAATTGGGGTATTACCCGACCGGCATGAAGCGCAGCCGGGCAACCGGTGAGATTGAAAGATGTTGCAAATAATCAGTAAATTTCAGAGAAGCCTCGTTGCCAAACTCATTGTCCTGGTGGGTCTGGTGTTGTTGATCTGCCTGTCCGGCTGGGCCTATTTCAGTATCAGCTACCAGAAAAAGAAAGTGATGGACAGCATCATTTCGGATGCCGACAGCTTAACCAACACCATAAAATTAGGTTCCCACTATGCGATGATGCACAATTTAAGGGATGATATAACATCGATCATTAATAAATTCGCCAGCGAGCGCAAATTGGAAAGTCTTCGCATCTATAACAAGGAAGCCCAGATCAAATATTCGAATCGAGACTCGGAAGTTGACCAGGCCACCAATATAAAGGCCGAGGCCTGCAACAGGTGTCATCAGTCGGACCCCCCCCCAAATCCATTTAAGCCTGGCGGAACGGACCCGGATCTTTTCGTCTCCGGAGGGACATCGCCTGCTGGGCATTATCAGCCCCATCTACAGTGAACCGGGATGTTCATCAGGGGCATGCCACGTTCACCCGCCCGGCAAGAAAGTTTTAGGCGCCCTGGATGTGGTGGTATCACTGGCCCCCATCGACACTGAATTGTCCCGTTTTCAAAATTTGATGTTGGTCTTCGGACTCTTGGTGTTTTTAGTTACGGCGAGTACCATTTTCTTTTTCCTGCTGAGATTTGTCAAACGCCCTATAAAAAAGGTTATCGCGGAAACCAATCTGATTGCTGACGGCCGGCATTCGTCGAATCTTGCTATAGCTCAGGACGATGAGATCGGCCGACTGACATCGGCCATTAACAAGATGAGTGAAAACATCAGTGAAAAGCAGGCGGAGTTAAACCGACAGCGCAATGAATACCAGAGCCTATTCGAGTTGGTTCCCTGCATCATTACCGTTCAGGACCGAGATTACAGACTGCTGAAATATAACCGGGATTTTAATGAGAAATTCAACCCCAAGCCCGGCGACCACTGTTATCGCGCCTACAAAGGGCGTGAAATGAAGTGCGAAATTTGCCCGGTTGAAGAAACCTTTGAAGATGGTCTGCCTCACTTCAGTGAAGAAAGGGGATTCGGAAAAGACGGAACTCCAACTCACTGGATTGTCAGAACATCTCCCATTAAAAACGAGCGCGGCGAAATTGTGGCGGCTATGGAAATGAGCGTCGATGTTACCCAGCGCAAAATCCTGGAAGAAGAGCTGAGAAAATCCGAAAAAAAATATTATGCCATCTTCGACAACATACCGAATCCGGTGTTCGTCCTGGATATGAATACGCTAGAAATTCTGGATTGCAATAACAGCGTCAAATCCGTGTACGGCTATGACAAGGACGAAATACTCAAAACCTCTTTTTTGAAATTTTTTAAAGAAAAAGACGGTCGGCGTTTGACCTCGTTAATTAAGACCGCGCCGGTCATTAACCGGGTTCAACACATCAACAAAGAAGGACAAGTCCTGTTTGTCGATATCCGGATATCACCTTCGGAATATCCGGGAGGCAGCGTGCTTCTGGTAACAACCAGCGATATTACGAAACGGCTTGAAACCGAACAGCAGTTAATCCAGGCCAGTAAAATGGCAACCCTGGGAGAGATGGCCACGGGGGTGGCCCATGAACTGAATCAACCGTTGTCCGTCATCAAAACTGCCAGCCGTTTTTTTATGAAAAAACTCAAGAAAAAAGAAAAAATCGATGACGACATTTTTCTGACCATGTCAACCGAGATTGATTCCTATGTTGACCGGGCGACTAAAATCATCAATCACATGCGCGAGTTCGGCCGCAAGTCAGATGAATCGCTCCAAAAAGTCCAGGTAAATGAAACCCTTGAAAGGGCCATAGAAATCCTGGGACAGCAACTCAGGGTCAGAGGATTTAGCATCGCCTGGGATCTAGAAGAACATCTTCCCCCGATAATGGCTGATCCTGGCCGACTGGAACAGGTATTCATAAACCTGTTGATCAATGCCCGGGATGCAGTTGATGAGAAATGGCAAGCCCTGGATCACGCTAAGGATGATAAGCAAATTACCTTTAGAACCGAGCACCGCGGCAACGAAATTGTAGTTGAGATCAGTGACACCGGCCCGGGGATTCCGGAAGCGATTACTGACCGCCTTTTCGAACCCTTCTTTACGACCAAAAAAGTCGGTGAGGGCACGGGTCTCGGGTTATCGATTAGCTATGGTATCATACAGGAATGCCAGGGCAGTATTGAAGCTATTTCCAGAGAAAACGAAGGTGCCTCATTTGTTATGAAATTTCCCGTGGCAGAAGATGGATAATGGAAAAATCGCTACTACTGGTTGATGATGAAGCAGGGATCCGAAAAGTGCTGGGCATCTCTTTGGCAGATATGGGATACCATGTGGTTACCGCTGAAAACGGTCAAGACGCCCTGCGCATCTTCAAAAAGCAATCACCTTCGATTGTGATGACGGATATAAAAATGCCGGAGATGGACGGCATCGAATTGCTGCGCCGGATTAAAGGTCTGAACCCTGACACGGAAGTTATCATGATTACCGGTCACGGTGACATGGATTTAGCCATCAAAAGCGTAAAATATGCGGCAACGGATTTCGTAACCAAACCAATCAATGACGAGATTCTGGATATCGCCCTACAGCGAGCCCAGGAACGAATTGCAACCCGACGGCAACTAAACGAATACACTCAGCGGCTGGAGCAGCTAGTTCGGGAAAAAACCCAAAAACTGCTGGAAGCCGAAAGACTGGCAGCCGTTGGACAAACCGTGGCGGATCTATCCCATGCGATCAAGAACATCGTCGGCGGTCTCAAAGGGGGAACCTTTGTTTTAGAAAAAGGAATCGAACTCAGCCATGAAAAATATCTGATGCAAGGCTGGGAAATGATCAAAGGCAATGTCGAAAAAATCACGAATCTTTCGCTGGATCTTCTGAATTATGCCAAAGGAACCGAGTTAAAATTCCAGCTAACCGATCCTAACCAACCGGTATGTGAGGTGGTTGAATTAATGGCGCCTGTGGCCAAAGAGCGAGGCGTCGATTTGAGTATTGAAGTCGATGCCGATCTCGAAGAAATTTCATTGGACCCGGAACTTATTCATCGCAGCCTGTTAAATATTGTCACCAATGCCATCGAATCCTGCAACGCCAGCCAGTCCGACCCGGAAATAAAAGCCGTAAGGATACGAACTCAAAAGACCCGGGACCAAGGTGTTGAATACCGGGTCGAAGATACCGGATGTGGCATGAAGCCCGCGATAAAAAAGATAGTTTTTAAAAGATTTTTCACCACAAAAGGCAGTGCCGGTACCGGCATCGGATTGATGGCAACCAAAAAACTCATCGACGCGCATCAGGGCGAGATCTCTTTTAAATCAAAGGAAAATAAGGGAACTGAATTTATTATCAGAATACCCGGGCAAATGAAAATTGAAGATTGAAGATTGAATAATTGTGGAACTCGCTTCGCTCGGTCATATATTTTTTTTTCTATATCGGCCGCTCCCAACATTTAAATTGCAATGGATAACCTGCTCATAAAATACAGTCAGCTCGGCGATATTCTTGATTACCTGTCGATCGGCGTGATGGTGCTGGCGCCGGATCGCAAGATCATCTCGTTGAACAAATCGGCTGAAATTATTACCGGATATAAGGAATCGGAACTGGTCGGGGAATACTGCCACCACATATTTCTGGACCCGCAGTGCGGCGAAAAATGCGTCTATCTGGAAGCGATTAAAAGCGGTGATGCGTCGGGTAGCATCGATTTTGAGGTAACCGACCAGACGAATGCAAACAGCAGCTTTACCAGAATCGTGTCACCCGTCTATGGTCTTGATGAAACGCCGCTCGGGTGTATTGAGGTTTTCCAGGATCATTCCGCCTTCAAGGACCTCCTTGAGCGCGTGCGGCATGATGATCGTCGACTAAAGCGCATCCTGGATCATCTTGACATCGGGGTGCTCACGGTTGATCGCGGGGGACATGTGACTTTATTCAACAGCACCGCTGAAAGCATTACCGGATTCAACCGCAGCGAGGTATTGGGAAAATCCTGCAGCAAACTATTCGGCAAGGCCTCCAGTCAGGACCTGCTGCAGTTTAAAGAGACGATCGCCGATGGCCGGCCGCGTTCAAGCGCCGACGGCGCAATTAAAACCCGGCATGGACAGCTCATACCAATAGACGCCAATTACATGGCACTCAAAAACGAGACTGGCAGCATTGTGGGCGGCCTGGCAACCATTTCCGACCTGTCGTTGAAGTATCAATTTAACAGCGAAATAAAAGGGAGGTATACTTTTTTTGATATGGTGGGCAAGGATCCTGCCATGCAAAAAATATTTGAGATTGTTCCCGTAGTGGCGGCAAGCGATGCGACCATTCTCATCGAGGGGCCTACCGGAACCGGCAAAGATATTCTGGCCAAGGTGATTCACACCGTCAGCCCGCGTGTCAATCGGCCGCTGGTGAAGGTAAACTGCGCGGCCTTGCCGGATAATTTGCTTGAATCGGAAATGTTCGGCTATGTTAGAGGTGCTTTTACCGGAGCCGAAAAAGACAAACCCGGCAGGTTTCAAGAAGCCGACGGCGGCACCATTTTCCTGGATGAAATCGGGGATTTGCCGCTGGGGCTGCAGGCTAAGCTGTTGCGGGTCCTGGAAGATAAGGAATTTTATCCACTCGGCAGCCGCAAAACAACCAGGGTCGATGTTCGCATCCTTTCGGCCACAAATCAAAATCTCGGCCGGCAGGTGAGGGAAAAACGCTTTCGGGAAGATCTATTTTACCGACTGAACGTCATGCGCCTGGAATTGCCCCCTTTGAAAGCCCGAAGAGCGGATATCCCGCTTTTAATTTCCCACATTCTAAAACGTCTGCGCGCCACCCGGGATACCCGGGTGGATAAAATCTCCAACGACGCCATGGAAGTGCTTTTAAATTATGATTATCCCGGAAACATCCGGGAACTGGAAAATATTATCGAACATGCCCTGATTGTCTGTCGCGACAACGTTATCGAACCAAGCCATCTCCCTCTAGCCCTTCAAGGCGCCATGACAACCCCGCGGCCTGCCCCAGAAAAGCGAACCATTGAAAAAGAGATTGAATTCAGCGAAAAAACCCTAATTCTGGACACGCTGCGCAGGCACAACTGGAATAAAGGCCAGACCGCCGCCCTCGATATAAACCGCACGACGCTATGGCGTAAAATGAAAAAATTCAGGATTACTCCGGTGAGTTGAAGTCGAAACTGGATGCTTGATACTGGATGCTCGATGCTGGATGCTGGATACTCGATACTCGATGCTGGATGCTCGATGCTGGATGCTCGATGCTCGATGCTGGATGCTCGATGCTCGATGCTGGATGCTCGATGCTCGATGCTGGATACTCGATGCTCGATACTCGATACTCGATGCTGGATACTCGATGCTCGATGCTGGAAAAGAAAGGCTTTCGGCGTTCGGCACACAGCATTTGGCAAAGAGCCATTTGGTTGTAGCTAAAAAAGTAAAGATCCGGGCCCAGAGGACCCGGCTTTGATTTCACCCCAGAGGGATGGAGTTTACCTCAGACTCCCAATGGAATAATGGAATGGTGGAATTATGGAATATTGGGAATACAAAGCGGATGACGGTCTGATTTTACAAACTGAACCGTGCCATCCTTATATGAATAGATCCCGTTGCACTAAACCCAGCATTCCAGTATTCCAGTATTCCATCATTCCGCCCCGTTTGCAGCAGGTTCACGGCATAGCCGATTGGCTCTGACCTGGCCCAGAGGACCAGGTTTTCTGCGACCAAATAAAGTTGCAAGGTTAGGGTATATGGTCAAGGGTTTAGGATAAAAAGGGATAGGAGTGAAATGCAGTGTACAAGTTGTAAAGCGATTTGACAACGGTCATCCGAATCCTGCCACCAACGCCATATGCTATGCCCTTCGCCCCTGCAATCTGTCACCTGATCTCTGATATCTGCATTTTGTCATCTATTCTCTGTCGCCTGTTCTCTATCTTCTGTTCTCTGTCTTCTGTCACCTGTCTTCTGGTTGCCCGATGCTCGATGCCGGATGCCGGAGATAAGATGTCTGACATGATTGCATCCGATCGACTGCAACGAATGGCATCAATTGTTGCAAAATGTTGCAAGTGCGAGTTGCGTTTAACAGACTACTTTTGAACCTCACCCTGTTTATATCTAACCATTTAGAATAAATATAGAAAGTAATTTAGAGTCTTTCATGGACTTCGACCCAATCCTCAGATTCACTTGTCACGATGTTGCGATTCTGCAACAAATCTTTTTGCTTGCATCATATTCCCAAACACCCTAGAACTGGCCTAACCATTTAAAAACAATACACATATTTTTTGCCTCCGGCAAAAAATATTTTGGCACAAATCCTGCCTAAGGGATTGATGTACACCGTCTTTGGTGAATGAAATCAATCCGATGCATAACTGAAAGCCAGCAATGAATTCTGTCACGTTAAAAATAAATGGTGTTATCGACCACAACGGGACCCGCGTGAAATCGGATATCCTGAGTTATCTCAGCTCACAGATAAGGCTTGAGACAGGGTACACCCTGCGAAGCTTCTTTCTGATGCTTGATCATTACAGCCTGCTGGTCGATTTGAATCCATTTTTCCCCGAGTGCACAGAACAGTACCGTCAGTGTCCGCCGCACGGATGTACTGACGAAGCAGCCGATTTTTTAGAATTCAGCAAAACAGTTGAAATGATCGGGTTTCCGGAAAAAAAACTGGAAATATACAACTCTTTTTCAAGGGTCCATGAAAATGGGACATTTGAAATCAGATCCGCCCAGTTGGAAAACCTGTTGGACATACCGGTGAGGCTCGGCCGACTTAAGCATGTCATTTTCGGAGATCCGGTCGACATTTTCGAATTTGATACCGTCTTTACGCTATTTGAATTCATCGACGGAATTGCATGGCAGTTAAGCTTCCACGTAATTCCGACCCATTGTGAAATTTAGGAGGTAAAACATGTTTAACAAAATTCTCTTTGCCACAACGGCATCACCAACTTGCGACAACGCCGCCAAGGTAGCGTTTGATTTGGAGCTCAAATGGGATGCCCAGCTAACTGTATTCCATGTACTTGGAATCCCCTCCCGCGGGTATAGCGCATTTGTAACCGATGCCAGGACCGGTGAGTTGGCACAGCCTGACCCGGATTACATCGATTGGGTGAAAGAAGAGATGAAAAACACCTATGATGTGTTGCTGACAGATACTGAGGGCATCTTAATCGAAGCAGCCGTCGGCGTTCCGCATCGCGAAATATTAAGAAAGGCACGCCAGAGTGACGTCGATCTTATCATCATGGGTGCCCACACCCGGCAGGAGGAGATTGGTGCAACCCGCTATCGGAGTGTGGCCGGCAGCACGATGCAAAAAGTCGCCAAAGCCGCCCGCTGCCCGGTAGTCATAATCAGTCGGCCGTGTACGACATGCTGGAAACTGTTTTCCAACATCGTATTTGGGACCGATTTTTCCAAGGCTTCGGATTATGCCTACATGTTTGCCTATAAGCTGGCCAGAGAAGTTGGCGCCAAACTCCATCTGTTTCACGCTTGTGATATCAACACCCGCGAGTCCGGGCCGATTATAGGGCAGACCGAAATAGAGGCCAAGATCGAAAAAGCCAAAGATGAAATGCAAAAACGCTATATCTCCAAAATAAACGGATATGACAACTACTCGTTGGAAGTCCGCGAAGGGGTTCCTTATGTCGAGATACTCAAATTCGCGCGTGAAAAGTCCGGTGATCTCGTTGTAATGGCGCACCACACCCGCGAAATCGATCCTGAGAAAGCAGTCCTCGGCAGCACAGTTGAACAGGTTGTTCTGCGGTCGGCCTGCCCGGTGGCAAGTGTCAATCATCCTGACAAAGTTGCCGAATCATAGTCATTGGAGTTTGACCGGTATCGCTGCCTTGGGTGAGGTTATCTTATGAAGAAGACTGTCCTTATCGTTGAAGATGAATTGGATATGAGAATTTTTATATCGACGCTGCTGGAAACCAGCGGCTACCGGCCGGTAATGACCCGGAATGGAAAAGAAGGCCTGGTCAAAGCCAGAGAAATATCGCCTGATTTGATTATTTTGGATGTCATGATGCCCGGTGAAGGTGGTGTCCAGATGTATCGTCGGCTCAAAACCGACGACAACCTGATGCATATACCGGTCATTTTACTGTCCGGTGTCGCAAAAAACACCTTCACCCATTATTTAAAAATGCTGAACACCCGCGCAGAATGCGCTATTCCAGAACCCTCTGCTTATCTGGAAAAACCGCCTGAAGCGCAAGCGTTAATAAAACTGACCGAACGCCTGATCGGGTGAATGAATCGTAACCTAGACCATGCAAATCAACTATGATAAAAAATGAATGAGAACCCAGCCCGGACAAGCCGAAATTGAAGATTGAAGATTTATGGTAGCGCTTCGCGCAGTCTTCTCTATTAAATTCGATCGCATTGCTTAAATATTCTATCTGGCTACGGCCTAAATCAGACGCAAACATAGTTTGATCCAAGTAAATTAGGTACAAAAGCCTTTAACCTTGAACCCTGAAACCTGAACCCTGAACCTTGAACCTCAAAAACACGGAGCAAACACAATGCAGGACATAAATAGCTGGAATTGGGAAACCGGCAGCAGAGAAATTGCGGATATAAGCCAATGGAAGCATACGTTTAACTGGGTCGAGGAGCCGTATGTGAGCCCGGACGGCGAAAATATCGCGGCCATCGTCAACCTAGCGGAAGGTGAATTCAACGTCTGTGTTAACGGCAAACCCTGGGAGACGGTATACGACAAAATATGGCACCTGAGATTTGCGCCCGATGGCCGTTTGACAGCGGTGGTATCGGAGATGGGTGAATGGACGGTTGCCGTGGACGGCAGCCCCTGGGAAAATAAATTTGGTTACGTGTGGAATGTTTTGTTCAGCGCGGACGGCCGCCATATTGCCGCAGCAGTTCAGCAGGATATGGCCTACTCCATGGCCCTTGACGATGTCCCATGGCGTCAGACATATCCCAATATGACCAATCCTACCTTGAGTATGGATGGAACCCGCAGTGCCGCCTCAGTCCAAGTGGTGGAGTTCGCCGAAGGTGAAATTCATAAATTTCAGGAGGGCACGTTTAGCGCCGCGCTGGACGGGGAAACGTGGGACAGGCAGTTTGTCAATGTCTGGAATACGGCCATTCGGGCCGACGGCCAATCGGTCGCCGCTGAAATTCGGCTCAGTCTCACTGAATACACCGTAGCGGTGGACGGTACACCCTGGGGAAAAACTTTTGGATCTGTCTGGGAACCTGTTTATCATCCGCAAAACGGATCGATCGTCGCACCGGTTCGGATAGACGGCAAATGGCATCTGGCCCGGGACGGACAGGTTATCTGGGATCGCAACTTTGTCCAGCTATGGCACACAGTATTCAGCCCTGACGGCGGCAAGCTTGCCGCAATCGTCGCTCCCAAATATGGCAAGTGGACCATTGCCGTGGATGGTCAGCCCTGGCCGATACTGTTCAATGAGCTTGTCACAGACGTCGTATTCAGCCCCGACAGCCGGCGGGTTGCGGCTGCCGGCAAATCGAATGGGAAGTGGGGCGTTGCGGTGGATGGTGTGATGTGGCGAAATTCATTCGACATGGCCTGGCGCCCGGTATTCAGTCCCAACACGAACGACGTGGCCGTCAAGGTTGAACACAAGGGGCGGTATACCGTCGCCGTAAATGATAAAGTCTGGCAGAACGAATTTGATGCGCTTTGGGACCCGGTATTCAATACCGCCGGAGATAAAATCCTCCTGCGAGCGTTGCAGGATGGCAAGTACACTCGCCGCGTAATGTCGGTACAAGATATTTGTGTGTAGGTTCAGAGGTTCAGGGTTCAAGGTTCAAGGTTGAAAAACCCAACCCGGCGAAGCCGGAATTGAAGATTGAAGATTTATGATTTCGCCCTCTGGGATTTGACGGGCATTTATAACAAGAACGATGTCGTCAGAAGTAGTTCACAACCTTTGAACCCGGAACCTTTGAACCTGGAACCGATAAATTTAAATTTTTAATAGAAAATATAGGAGGAGGCATGCACAGTCTATACAATTGGGTAACCGGCCCGCTGGCATGGCTGGCGTTCGCAATATTTTTCGGAGGCTGCCTTTACCGGTTGATTACACTGTTCGTTTTAATCCATAAAAAAGAACCATTTATCTATTCCTATTTCAGTTTGAAGTACAGTTTACGATCCATCCTGCACTGGATAACACCGTTTGGTACCGAAAATATGCGACGGCATCCGCTGTTTACAATCGTCACGTTCGCCTTTCATATCTGTCTGCTGCTGACGCCGATATTTTTGCTGGCACATGTCATGCTGATCGATGAGTCCTGGAGTATCAGATGGTGGACGATGTCGGATGACGCCGCAAAGATCCTGACCGTGATCGTTATTGCCAGCTGCGTTTTTTTTCTGGGCAGACGATTGTTTAGCCCGGAGGTGCAGTTTGTAACTTCGGCTTCTGATTTTGTGATTCTTGCAATCGTCGCGGCGCCATTTATTACCGGTCTTGTGGCGTATTACCAGTGGTTTGATTATCCAGTGGTTGTCATATTGCATATTCTGAGCGGTGAAATCATGCTGGTGGCAATTCCGTTTACCCGCTTGAGCCACATGTTGTTTGCACCTCTGACGAGAGCCTATATGGGCTCTGAATTCGGCGGGGTCAGACATGCCAGGGACTGGTAGGTAACTAGAAATGCAATTGTTCTTTGTCAGCTATTTGGAATCGATGTTCATGGAGTAGTTGCATTTTAATGTAATGAATGAACTAAAATTAAAAATGACTAAAATGATCTAAAATAGTGGAATTCTATCATTTTAAAATAGACAGGATTCCTTAATTTTAGTCATTTTAGGCAGTTTAGATCACTTTAGGCATTTGTAAACGGCGACATTTTACTGATAGTCGAAAATGTTTAAATGCTCTGGATTCCGAAAAAAAGGGAGACTAAAATAATGGCTGAACCTGCGAAACAAGAAAAAATGAAGGCATCAGACCAGGGCCTGGAAATCGGCGCTCAAAGACTTTCCGCCGAACGGATTGAAAGCGTCGTTAACCGCGTCTTGAAAGGTGAGGCCGGTGCTCGCCTCAAGGCGTATGTCGATACCTGTATCCACTGTGGTCTGTGTTCGGAAGCGTGTCACTATTATCTTTCCCACGATAATGATCCCCATTATTCACCGGTGGGCAAAGTGAAGCAAACCCTCTGGGAAATGCTGAAAAAGAAAGGCAAGGTCAGCCCCCGTTTCATTCAGAGAGCATCTGAAATTGCTTCAACCGAGTGTAATGCCTGTAAGCGTTGTGCCATGTACTGCCCATTCGGGATCGACATCGCATACCTGATGCTCACGGTCCGCCGGATATGCCACCTGCTTGGCGTAACCCCTCTCTATATCCAGGACACCGCCCACAGCCATGCCGTCACAATGAATCAAATGTGGGTCAAAGATGATGAATGGGTTGATACCCTCCAGTGGCAGGAAGAAGAAGCCCAGGCTGAAATTCCCACCCTGCGGATTCCGTTGGAAAAGGAGGGTGCCGACATTATGTATTCGGTTATCGGCCCGGAGCCCAAGTTTCAAGCTCAGCTGCTCTATCAGGCGGCCGTAATCATGGATGTCGCCGGTGTCGATTGGACGATGCCGGCCACCCCCGGCTGGGACAACTCCGACATGGCCATGTACACCGGGGACAACGAAATTATGGGACGCGTCAAGCGGGCCCACTTCGAAACGGCGGCCAGGCTGAGAGTGAAGCGAATCGTCATGGGAGAATGTGGCCACGCGTTTCGCTCGGTGTATGATATGGGCAATCGCTGGCTGGGCTGGCGCATGCCTCCGATTCCCATCGTTCACGCCATCGACTTTTATCATGAAATCATAAGTACCGGCAGGATCAATGTGACAAAAAAGTTTGAGACTCCCGTAACGTTGCATGATCCGTGCAATGTGATCCGGGGCGGCGGTTTGGCGGAAAAATCCCGCTACGTCGTCAATGCCATCTGTGATGATCTGATCGAAATGCACCCTAACCGGGAGCACAATTACTGCTGCGGTGCCGGGGGCGGCGTTATTAACTGCGGTCCTCCCTACAAGAACACACGTATGGAGGGCAACCGCATTAAGGCCGAGCAATTGTTCGCAGCCAAGGCCAGAGGGGCCAAAGTTCTGATCGCGCCATGTCACAACTGCCACAGCGGTCTTGAGGACATCAATCATTATTATGGATTGGGATTTGAAATCAAATTCATCAGTGACATCCTATATGAGGTAATGGATAAACCGGCTTGATTTAAAAGGAGATATAAGAATGAAAAAACATCTGCTCCTGTTTCTGGTATTACCGGCGATTTTGATTTTTCTGATCTTGCCGGCGTTATCCCAGGAAGATATGATGGTGATCAAAGACGAAGGATTTCAAAGCAGACAACGCCCCCCGGCGGTTTTCAGACACGATGATCACAACGAGGCGGCTGAAATCGAAGAATGCACTGAGTGCCACCACGTTTATGAAGACGGGGTAAAGTTGGAAGATGAATCCTCTGAAGATCAGCTTTGCTCGGACTGCCACAATAAGGACGCTGCCGGCAATCTGCCGCACTTGGCAAATGCTTTCCATCTGAACTGCAAGGGATGCCATCAAAAAAGCGACAAGGGACCGATCATGTGCGGTGAGTGCCATGTCAGGTAATTAGTCCGCTTGGGAGTTATTAGTTATTCGTTGTTGGTTATTAGTTTCAAAAAAAGGAAGGATAGAAAAGTCATGCCCAAAAAAATCCTCATTATTGATGACGATCCGGTAATCGTCAAATACTTAAAAGCCGTGTTCAGTGATAATGGTTATGCGACCTGCAGTGCCGGCAGCACCATGGAAGGGCTGGATGTCGTCAAAGTCGAAAAGCCCGACCTGATCTGCCTGGATCTGCAGATGCCCGGCGAATGGGGTCCCAGGTTTTACCGCAAGCTGAGAAAAGATAAAGAACTCAGGGACACACCGGTGATCGTGGTCAGCGGAATTGACGGAGATCATGCCATCAAAGATGCCGTGGCATTTGTAAAAAAACCATTCGACTCGGAAAAACTGGTCGGAATTGTCAAAAATACCATCGGATAAAATTCAGAACGTAAATAATGTAGTAAAATGTGCTTGATAGCTATTATTGTGATTGCTGGAACTTTATGACGGATATGGACGGTTCTGAATTTTATACATTTTGTTTTTTAAATTTCTTTGCAGAATACTGTGAATTTAGGATATAACCAAAGAGCCTACTGGTGTATTGGAGCAATTGTGTATTTATAAAAAAGATTCCAACCTTCACCCAATACTCCGGTTTCTGACTGTCTCCATTAATCGATTACGTATTTTTCATTCCGAAATATGGGCGACTTCAACAACAATACAAAACTACTACTCGTGGATGACGAGGAAGGAATCCGAAAGGTTTTAGGGATTTCTTTATCCGATATGGGGTACAAGGTTTTCACGGCCGCAAACGGCGAGCAGGCACTTGAGATCTTTCGCCAGGAAATCCCACCGATCGTCCTGACGGACATCAAAATGCCGGGCATGGACGGCATCGAGCTATTGCAGAAAATAAAGTACGAAAATCCGGATACCGAAGTCATTATGATCACCGGCCATGGCGATATGGAATTGGCCATAAAGAGCCTCAAGTACCGCGCGATCGATTTTGTCACCAAACCCATCAATGACGATGTGCTTGAAATTGCGCTGAACAGGGCCCATGAAAAAATTCAGATGCGCAATCAGTTGCGCGACTATACGGAAAACCTGGAAAAACTAGTCCGTGAAAAATCCGCTCAATTAATCGCCGTGGAAAGACAGGTTGCGGTAAATCAAACGGTTGAAGGCTTGGCGGCAGCCATGAAAAATATTGCCGGTGATCTGGAAGGCGGCATCAACTATTTTAATGAAATGCCCTGTTTCGTTTCCATTCATAATCGCGAGTTAAAGGTCGTGGCGATTAACCAGCTGTACCGGGACCGGCTGGGCGATAAAACCGGCGCCAACAGCTGGGAAGTGTATCACGGCGAAAACGCCGATCACGACAAATGCCCGTCAGCCGAAACATTTAAAAGCCAAAAAGGACAGCGAATCAAAACAACCGTAAGCGATGCAGATGGTCGGCAGTCCTCCGTCATCGTCCACACGGCCCCGATTCGCAATCAGGCCGGTGAAGTTGAACTGGTGGTCGAAATCGCCGCGGACGTCGCCGAGTTCAACCGTCTCAGGGAAGAGCTGCTTTACACCCAGCAGCGCTATCAGCAGCTGTTCGATGAAGTTCCCTGCTACATCTCGGTTCAGGACAAAGAATTCAAAATTACCGCGGCCAATCGACGCTTTAAAGAAGATTTTGATGTCACCCAGAGCGCCTTCTGTTATAAGATTTACAAACACCGCGCAACACCCTGTCCCAACTGCCCGGTGGTCAAGACTTTTGAAGACGAAAAATCCCATCAGGCCGAAATGGTGGTGACGTCCAAAAGCGGTGAAAGCTACAATGTCCTGATCTGGACGGCACCGCTGAGAAATGCGGCCGGTCAGATGACCCATGTGATGGAAATGTCCACCAACATCACCCAGGTCCGGCAACTGCAGGAGCACCTGTCATCGTTGGGACTCAAGATAAGCTCGATATCCCACGGCGTAAAAAGCCTGCTGACCGGGTTGGATGGGAGTCTGTACCTGGTCGACTCCGGGTTTGAAAAGCAGGACCATGAACGGGTTAAGGAAGGCTGGGAAGCGGTTAAGATCATGGTCGGCCGCATCCGGATTCTGGTGCAAAACATCCTCTTTTTCGCCAAAGAAAGAGAACTGAAGCCGGAGCAAACCAACGCATACGATTTTGTCTGCGACGTGGCCGCCGGCCTGGAACCTAAAATAACCACCCAGGGGGTCGAATTCGAGTGGCATTTTGATCAGAAAATGGGAGAATTCGAGATCGATGCCGGTATGGTTCGGATCGCGCTGATGAACATCCTGGAAAATGCGCTGGGTGCCTGTCTGGAGGATAAAGGCAAGATCGCCCATAAAGTCATCTTTGGCGCTCGCCAGGATCAGGAGGCCATCGTCATGGAAATCGCCGACAACGGCATCGGCATGGATCCGGATGCCCGCAAAAATATATTTGACCTATTCTTCTCGTCAAAGGGCAACCAGGGAACCGGACTGGGGCTGTTTATTGCCAAAAAGATAATCGAGCAGCATGGCGGCCGGATAAGCGTCGAGTCCGAACCCGGTGTCGCATCAAATTTCGAGATTGTGCTGCCCAAGCGATTTCCGGCATCAAGTTAATTTATTCGCGTTTTTCGAATCCGGTATCGCCAATGGGTTTTCAGCATTCCATCGAAATTATTTGGAGGCTTATTCAAACTGCCGAACCTTTCGCATTGACCCTCCCGCACGAATTGGATTTAATAAGGACTAAAAAATTACAGGTAAACGATTGGGCCGGGTGCGCAGAAAGCTGCAAGTCCGGCCCAACCTTTTTCGGTTTACATGATTTGACCGGCACGATATTGAGTATCACCAATTTACATCCCGATCGTCTTGACACCTAATACCTGATTTCTTATCTTAACAGAAGTTACTAAGTCTCCATTTTATAACACATTTATTAGAACAAAATCGCCATCTATCCCGTCCTCCGGATCCCATTTTCGACGAGACTTGTAACCCTGACGCTTAACCCCACACCCATTCGCGTATCTGTCGGCCAGACAACTTCCTCAGGGGTGTGAAGTAAATTTGGGGCTGAAAATCCAATGGAACATCTAGATGCCTACATACCTTTTGATCGCCGATTGTCAATATCCCACAATACCCCGTTACCAGATAAGACGACCGGCACCGTGCTGTTTGCAGATATATCGGGTTTTATCTCCCTGACAGCCGCTTTGGCCCATGAGTTGGGACCTCAACGAGGTGCTGAAGAACTCAATCATCAGTTAAATAGAGTATACGGGGCTCTCATCGACGAAGTGCATCGCTACCATGGCAGCGTAATTGGATTCAACGGCGATGCAATCAGCTGTTGGTTCGATCAAGATGACGGGTTTTTAGGCACTGCCTGTGCGTTTGCTATGCAGGAGACAATGAGACGGTTTGAAACGATCCCCATTTCTTCAACCAATACGGTCTCGATGCATATCAAAGTCGCTGTTGTGCAAGGAAGTGTCAGCAGATTTATTGTCGGGCATCCTGATATTCAGCTGATTGACGTTCTGGCCGGCAGGCTGTTGGATCGTATGGAAACAGCAGGACGACAGCTTGAAAAAGGGGAAATCATTGTCGGTGAGGAGATCGTGGAGCAATTCGGAGATCATCTTAAAACTAAAGAGTGGCGGACAGCTGAAAATGGGGAGCGGTTAGCCGTTGTCCAGTCATTGGAAATCCCCGTACCACAAAAAAAGTGGCCTGAAATTCCGCCTTTAGCGCCGGAAGAAATAGAACCGTGGTTCCTCAAACCGGTTTTTCAGCGGTTAAAACAGGGACAAGGGCGGTTTTTATCCGATCTACGTTTGGTGGTTCCTGTTTTTGTCAGCTTTACCGGGATTGATTACGATTCTGATCCTGCGGCGAATGACAAGTTGAACCAAATTGTCTTATGGGTGCAAAAGATATTGTCCCACTATGATGGTCATTTGATTCAATTTTCAATGGGAGATATCGGCAGCTATTTTATGATCGTATTCGGTGCGCCCGTGGCACATGAAGATGATTCTGTTCGTGCTATTGAAGCCGCTTCTGAATTGATTTCACCGCCACCTGAACTTCATTTTATGCGAGAAGTGAAAATTGGCATCAGTCGCGGCCAGGTTCATACCGGGGCGCATGGCGGGGAAGCAAGAAGCACGTATGGCATTTGCGGTGAGGTTGTCAGTCTTTCGGCAAGATTGATGAGCAAAGCGGAACAGGGCCAGATTTTAGCCACTTCGTCGGTCGTTGAAATGGCTGATCATGCCTACGAATTTAAAAAGTTGGGACCCGCAAAATTAAAGGGCTTTGCTGATCCGGCTGTGCTTTATGCTGTGAATGAAAAACGTTCTGAAGCCATATCGGGCATCTTGGGCACAAAAATAAAAAGCCCCCTAATTGGCCGTGCCACGGAACGCGAATGGCTGATGAATGCGTTGCAAGAACTGGAAAATGGTACAACTCATGTTGCCCTGATCGAGGGAGAAGCGGGTATCGGCAAATCCCGCTTAATGATTGAGCTATTCCAACACTACAACCCCGAAAAGATCGTTGGGTTGAGCGGGTCCGGCAATGCCGTTGAGGTAACAACGGCCTACAGTGCCTGGCGTACGGTGTTTACGCAGCTGTTTGATGAAGAAATCAGTCACAGTCATCGGCTGAATACGTCCGAAACAAAAGGCGACTGGGAATCTGCCGTTGATAAAATTATGCATGACGAACCTGACCAGATCCAATTAGCGCCATTATTGAATGTGGTTCTGCCGCTGGCCATACCCGAGAATGATTTAACCATCGAAATGACCGGCGCACTGCGAGCTTTTAATACCCACAATCTACTGGTTAAATTGCTAAAAAGAGCGGCCAATAATAAGCCGTTACTTATCGTTATTGAAGATGCCCATTGGCTGGATTCCGCCTCATGGCAATTACTGAGCCGGGTCAGTCAGGAAGTGACACCCATATTGCTGGTTGCGGTAACACGGCCCATGTCCCGCCCACCGCTGGAATATTCACAACTTTTAAAATTACCTCATCACAAACTCATACAACTCGATAAATTGGAGTTGGAGGCGATTGAAGCGCTTATTTGCGCCCAATTGGGGGTGGATGATTTACCGTCTCAGGTATCCTCCTTTGTCCATGAACGCGCCTCCGGCAATCCGTTCTTTAGTGAGGAGTTGGCCTTCGCTTTGAGAGATAACGGCTTTCTGCAGATTGTTGAAAAAAAGGTAGAAATTAAACACCCGGGTGATTTACAAAGCATTGAGTTTCCCGACACCATCCAAGAAGTTATCACCAGTCGTATTGACCAGCTTTCCGCCCCGCTTCAACTCAGCTTGAAAATTGCCAGCATTATCGGTCGAGTTTTTGACATTTCTATTCTTCAAGGAATTCATCCGGCAGAGCCCGACAAGGAAGCATTGGCCGATCAGCTGGCTACGTTGTGTGAAGCTGATTTAATGCGTATCGAAACCCCGCTGCCTGAGCCAACCTATTTTTTCAAGCATATTATTACCCAGGAGGTTGCTTATAGAGTGGACGCATAAACGTAAAAATTCTCATTATATCAGCATGATAAGATAAAATACTACTTGACTTTTTTTGATATAAGTACTACTAAAATCACTCCTTTTATAGGCCTAGTTCCCTAAAACT
>Ga0209791_1000300_pt1 | contig 20474 bp, 16 predicted proteins | sample WorMetTyACAVOLI1_FD_187422 | JGI IMG/M metagenome (GOLD analysis project Ga0209791, IMG submission 187422) | Marine gutless worms symbiont microbial communities from Max Planck institute for Marine Microbiology, Germany - Olavius algarvensis... ... | reverse complement strand
TTCCAGCGACCCAGACTCGAATTCGAAGTACTTAAACGACGACGAAAATGGAAATCCGATTTCCAAATACATCAAGCACAGTTGGCATTATGATTTATTCCGGACAGCAGTGCGCTTGCGCGGGGAAGACGCTGCAACTAATAAAGGCCTGGCATACTCGCGTCAATAAAAAGGCCCTCGTCCAGTCCATAGGAGCGAAGGCCCAAAAGATTACCTGCTTATTTCATCCAGCTGCATCCTGCAAGGCGTCCTGCCTACAATGCTAAGGAATCATTCCAGCTTGCATCTCCTTTGCCCGCATCCCTGCGAGCACGGAAACAATTATATGCATAGCGACAGTTTGTCCCTAGCCGACATCGCGTCACGATTTGTAAGCTGAGACGAAAGTTTTTGTAGGACTTGTCCTACAGACGCAATGAAAACTCAGATTGATTCAGAGTTTCTGCGGCACAGGGATGTGCTGCCTATTTAAATGACTCCAAGTCATTGAAAAATTATGGAGAAACGAAAATCGCATTTTCGTTTCTCCGTGCTCTGACAATTTAGAATGGATTGTTCGGAGCTTAGCTTAAAGATCACGCAATCCGTCGGAGGGTTCGATGCGCGCGGCGCGTATGCCGCCGACTATCGCGGCGAAGATGGCAATCACCAGCGTCAGCACCAATGCCCAAAGAAAATGTTCGGTCAGCAGAAAACACAAAGCGCGGTCGAGGTTGAGCCGTGGCGCCAGGAAGAAATTAATCAGGTATTCGAAAGCCAGATAGACCAGCACTGCCACTAGCCACCCGAGCAACGCGGTGTAGCAGGACTGCAATACCGGAAACATGACGATCCGCCCGCTTTTAAATCCCACCAGCCGCAACACGCTGAGTTCCTTACGTTTGCGATCGACGTTCGCCCACAGACTCGCACCCAGTGAAAATGCAAACCCGAGCGCACCGACGCAGGCAATAACCCAATAGATAACCGACAGGTTTTGATCGATGGATTTCACCGTTGTGATTTCGGAGACGTTCGCCTTGATGCGGGCGCCCTCTTTTTCGAGATCGGCTACTAGCCGTTCGACATCGTGAATCGACCTGGCATAAAGTCTGAAGGAGGGAAATACCCGCTCTATCGAATCGTCGCTATTACCATGCCAGCCGAGGGCCTGAACGGCGCGACCGTCCTTGAACAATTCGCTGGCGATCAGTAATTCCAGATTGACGAAAGCCACGTTTCGAGTGGTTACGCTCGCAGCGGCAGTGTCGATGACGTTCAGCTGCAAATGCACGCGTTCGCGCTTACCCCGAAACTGGCGCGACAGGCTGGCATCGATGCGGTCGCCGGTTTTGACATTCAGTTTGTTGGCGGCACTATGGCTTAGTATCACTTGATGATAATCCTGCGGTACGCTGGATAAGCCCGCCAACAAGGGGTCGCCTGCGGCGGTCGCCAGCAGCTCGGTTGACAGGATGCGCTTGGCGCGGTCGCTTTTGAGTTGAATCGTCGCCGCGAGTGCGCGCGTTTTCGGGACAATGAATTCGACATCTTGCCGATTGCGCAACGCGTCGATCCAGGCGTCATTGTAGCGACCGCTGCCGATCGGCCTGATTTCGCGGTTGACGGGGTTTTCAACCAGTTCGTTAACCATGGTGCTGACGATTCCGAATTTGAGCCCGAATAGAATCATCATCGGTGCGAGCACCGATGCCAGCGCCAGAATAAAGCAGCTGGACATGCGCCACTCGTGACTGTAGTCCCGGAAACTAAGGCGCACGATATTGGTGATTTGCGCCATCAGTCGCTAAACCTCGACTGATATATCTTACCGTCTTCAACTGCTTTGGCCTCTTGCTTTAGGGTTCGCAGTTCCATTTTGTAAACATGCGCCCAGTCGTGGCTGGCGGTGATCAGCGTGATCTTGAGACCCCGGATTACTTCCATTACCACCGCCATGATTTTTTGCGCGGAGATCGGGTCGAGAGCCGAAGTGGGTTCGTCGGCAATCAGTATCGATGGACGATGCGACAGTGCGCGCGCAAACGCGGCGCGCTGGCGTTCCCCGGCGGAGAGCAGTCCGGGCAATTTGTCGAGTTGTCGCTCGATACCGAGGACCCTGGAAATCGAAATGATCGAATCGTCGTCGGGCAGTTTGAGCAATTTGCGCGGTAGCTCGATATTTTCGCGTACTGTCAGGTAGGGCAGCAATCCGCCCGATTGCATGACGTATCCGACATGCTGCTTGCGAATTTGGGATAACTTGCCCTGTTTGTCGCGCTGCCATATGCCGGCGATATCGTAGCTATCGCCATCCATCGGATGCAGGTTGAATTCGTCACCCTGATCCGGGCGTAAAATTAGCGCCAGCATATCGAGCAGGGTACTCTTACCGCAGCCGCTGTGGCCGATTAGGGCGATATTTTCCTGAGCGCTAATCTGTATTTTTGGCACCACCAGACGAAAACCTACGCCGTCGATGAGACGTTCCTTGACGACATTTTTCAAAGAATATACGACGCTCACGAAAGCTAACCGGGATACCGTATCGGTTTCAGGCAGGGGGCCTTAAGCACTAAGGCAACAGGTCGAGCGCTACCGGGAACACGGAATTGCCGTTAACCGGTCCGCCGCCAGGCGTAACCCAGAGGTCGGTATGATCATGCAAGGCCTGGTAATAGTTGATTTTACTCTCGAGCCGGTACATGAATTCGACCTGCACCTTGGCTGACCATTCTTCCCAGCTTTCCAGGGTCAGGTTCATCACTTCGCCGGTATAGGGCAGATCTTCGATATATTCGCGCATGTATCCCATTTCGGCCAGGTTGGCACCGGCGCCGGAGGTACTGCCGGCAACCGATGACGGATCGCGACTAACCGTTGCCGCCAGACTCTGCAAGTCATCGATAAAACTCTGCGGGCTGAGCACGCCCTCCTCGGCCAGTTCCAGCACCCGTTGCATGACATTCTTGAGATCGCTCAACTGGTCCCGGGTCAATAACACGCGCACATCCACCGCGGAGCGTTCGGGGTTGATAAAATCGCGATCGATCATCCAGGCGTCGAACACCGACGGCAGCGGTTGCCCCGATTCTTTTTGGAGGTAACGCATGCGCAAGGCGTTCCCGAGCTTGGCGACTCGATCCTGCAGTTGCGCCAGCTGGGTCTGCGCCTGACCCTGCTCGCGTTGCGGCAGCGGTAACGGCGGCACCCCGTTGGTGGTCGCCAACACTTGCTGAGTAATCTGTTTGGCGAGTACTTCGAGCACATTACCGAATTCGTCGACCTTACCGAGGCTAACGCCATAGTAAAAATCGCCTATCCCCGGATAAAAAGACAGCTGCTTGTAGAGCAATTCGGCCTTTTCGTGATTGGCGGCGACTGCCGGCGTACGCAAATGCAGCACCCAGATAGACACGCCCTTATCGTAGGCAAGCTGGCGCAGGGCCTGGGCGCTGAGCCGGGAAGCACCTAAGGAATCGTGGCTTTCGCGCGGTCCCGCATCGGTTATCAGCACCACGTAGCGGGCGTCGAACTTATCCCAATCGGAGTCTTCGATTGCCGACTTGATGCCGCTATAGGCATCTTCGCGAAAATCGCGACTCGACACCTCGGATGGGCTCAAATCATTTACCCGTTGGAAAAATTGCTCGACGTTGGTGCCCTGTTCGAGGCTGACGTAACGCCGGGTCAGATACTCGAGTTCGGGTACCTGGTCGACATTGTCGCGATAGGCTGTCAGACCGAAGCTGACCTGATTGGTCAACTCCTGCTTTTCGATCGCCGAGTAAACCCGTTTCACGGCTTCGCGGGTGCGATCGATGTACGGCCCCATCGACTGGGTCGAATCGATGACAAAATGAATACCGCTGCGATAGCTGCGGCTGCCCGCTTCGATTTCCCTGAGTTCGCTCTCATCCCTCGATTCATCCAACGGCACACTGGCAATCTCCAGCAGGCGCGCCTGCTCGCTACCGAGGTAAACATCTTCGTGCTGCTTGATCGGAACCAGGTAAAAATTCTCCCTGATTTCGAGATGTGCGTCGGGTTGGATCGCGATTACCGGGGAATCCACCGGCGGCTCGCCGCTGACGATGGCGTTGTAAAGCGACTGGTAGCCTTGCTTGTCGTAGTCACCCACCAGGCGCTCGAGATCGTCCTTGCTGCTAAACAGCATCACCCGCTGGATATCCTGCGGGTCCTTGAACGAGACGGTCAAGGCCTGATTCCAGACAATGGCTTTATCGCGTTTTACCCAACCCGCTATCTGACCGAAGCTGTCGTGTCCGACTTTGAGCCAATCGCTGCCCTTTTCATACACGTAAAGCACGCTGAAGGGAGTTATCCGGGTGGAGGCGGCCGTGTCTGTCGGAACTTCGTAGAGTCGCGCCTCGGGCACGCTCAACACGCGCTGATAGAGGGTCTTTTTGCCTTCCATGAGCAGGGGTTTATCGGCGGCGCTCAAGCCTCCTGCCAGCATAGCCAATAGTCCCAACAGCAAGAGTCTTACAGGCGCTTTGCGGGAATTGTGCATCATTCATGTCACCTATCGGAAATTGAGGAGTAATTGCCTGGCATGCGGATTCCCGGCCTCGGCTTCGGCGAGGGCCCATTGCTGCAGGCTTTCGATGCGCTCGACCGCCGCCGGATGCCCCATAGACGCGGCTTTTCGATACCACTTGTAGGACTGGACGACATCGGCGTGGTCCAGCAGTGAATCCTCGGCGCGAAACAAAATGGGATCTGATATTTCGCCCATACGCATAATCGCGGGCAAATGCTCTTCGCGGGCGGCGAAAAAATACAATAGATGGGCATCGGCGAGGTTGCCTTCTTGCAGGTATTGATGGGCTCTTTCGAATACCTGTGGCAACGGGTAAGGCTTGCCGGCGGCGCGTAATTGTTCGACATACTGACGCGCCCGCATCCCCGGCGGCACCAGCTGGCTGCGGTCGATACTGCCTGCGGCCAGGTTTTCGACCTCCGGTTTGCTGGCCGACATCGGTTTGCCGCGGTCACCACTGACAAGCACGAAGATGACCAGAGCAATAATAACCAGTGCAATCCACAACAGTGGGTTCCGTCGTGGTGGTGTTACGGATTCATTCAATTCAGGCATATGTTTTTCGGTGGTTTAGCGCCCAGCTACAAGCGTCGGATTGCCCGTCGCCGTCAGGATCGGTGCGATTATAAACGCTTGGCCGCGGCGGGTAAATTTTATTAACCCGACGCTAATATTTAAACTCTATATCCGATTTAACTGATGGATCAGCTGATTGAACAGCGCCGCTTCGATGTCCACGACAACACTGCTTTTTTCCGCGGTCGAAGATAGCAGGTTATCGTCGTCGAACACGATATTCTTTTGTTGGGTCAGCGTCTTGGCCGGCAGCAGTATTTGACCGTCGGCGTCCCGCAGACTGTAAGTAAGACTGCGCGCCAGAGTTTCAACAGTTGTACCATTGCTAGCGCTCGTCACCTGTCGACGATCCGGCAATACTTTCAGCCTTACACTGAGCTGTACCGATTGCGCCAGCGGCTGGCCCGAGACCTTGGCGCCAGCCCGCTCGAGCCGCTTCGACAGCGCGTTGCGCTGGCGCTCGCTAATATCGCTGGTGACCAGATAGATCTGGCTTAATTGCGGCGGCAGCACGCTGCTTCCGGCCAGCCTGAAACCGCAACTCGTCAGGGCCAGGCCGAGCAACGCAATAAAGAAGCAACGAGTTAAGCGGGAGCCCGACATCAGCCTAGATAACGATATTGACCAGCTTGCCCGGCACGACGATGACCTTGCGGATGTCACTGTCGCCGATAAACCGCTGTAGCTGCTCGTTTTCGAGCGCCGCCGCCTCGCAACCGGCACGGTCTACGGCGGCGTCGAGCTGCATCTTGGCGCGGAGCTTGCCATTCACCTGGATCACGATTTCAATGGTTTCCTGTACCAGGGCCGATTCGTCGACCGCAGGCCAGGGGTGATCGATAATGACACTGTCGTGACCGAGATCGCGCCACAAGCGATGGCAGATGTGCGGAATAATGGGCGCCAGCATCAACACCATGTTATCGAAAACTTCCTGGCGGATAGCCTTGCCCACCGGCGACTCGTCGTGGTAGCGCGAAACGCTATTGAGCAATTCCATATTGGCCGCGATCGCGGTATTGAAAGTCAGACGCCGGGCATAATCGTCGCTGACTTTTTTGATGGTTTCGTGCAGCTTCAAGCGCATCGCTTTTTGCTTGTCATCGAGCTTTGCGGCATCGATCGGCGCGGCGGCATTATTATCGGCGACCTGCTCCTGCACCGCGACCCACAGCCGCTTGAGAAAGCGATAGGCGCCCTCGACTCCCGTGTCGGACCAATCCAGCGTTTGTTCCGGCGGGGAGGCAAACATAGTGAACAGGCGCACCGTGTCGGCGCCGTAACGATCGATCAATTGTTTGGGATCGATGGTATTGCCCTTGGATTTGGACATTTTGCTGCCGTCTTTCAACACCATACCCTGGGTCAGCAAGCGCTTGAAGGGCTCGCCGGATTCGATCAGGCCTTCGTCGCGCATCAGCTTGTGATAGAAACGCGCGTAGAGCAGATGCAAAATCGCGTGTTCGATGCCGCCGATATAAAGATCCACCGGACTCCAGTAATCCGCGCGCTGATCCAGCATCGCCTGATCCTGATCGGGGCAACTGAATCTTTCCTGGTACCAGGAAGACTCCATAAATGTATCGAAGGTGTCGGTTTCGCGTTCGGCGGGTCCGCCGCATCGCGGACAGCTGGTTTTGATGAACGAGTCCATCTGTTTGAGCGGCGAACCGATACCCTCGAATTCAACCGCTTCGGGCAACACTACCGGCAACTGGTCTTCCGGCACCGGCAACTGGCCGCAGCTGGCGCAGTTGATCACCGGAATCGGCGCGCCCCAGTAGCGCTGGCGCGATACGCCCCAGTCGCGCAGTCGATAGTTGACCTGACGACTGCCCTTGCGCTGTGCTTCGATATGCCCGGCGATGCGCTCGAAAGCGGTTTCGAAATCGAGGCCGTCGAGGATATCCGAATTGCAGCAACGGCCATCCTTAGTGACGAATGACCCGGCCTCCAAGTCGATCGGCGCCCCATCGGCGGGCGCCACCACCTGGCGAATCTCGATGCCGTACTTGCGCGCGAACTCCCAGTCGCGCTGGTCGTGCGCCGGCACCGACATGATCGCACCGGTACCGTATCCCATTAACACGAAGTTAGCGATCCAGATCGGTATTTTTTCACCGTTGACCGGATTGACGGCATCGATGCCGAGTGCAATCCCCGATTTTTCCATCTTTTCCAGCGCCGCTTCGGAGGTATGGGTTTTGCGGCAAGCTTCGACGAATTCGGCAACCTCGGGATTGCCGGCCGCAGCCGCCAGGGCCAGCGGGTGTTCGGCCGCGATCGCCATGAAGGTAGCGCCGTATAGCGTGTCGGGGCGCGTGGTATAAATTAACAGCGAATCGTGACCCGGGACCTCGAACTCGACTTCCATCCCTTGCGAACGCCCAATCCAGTTGCGCTGCATGGTCTTGACTTGCTCCGGCCATTCGACGTTATCGAGCTCGGCCAGTAATTCGTCGGCATAATCTGTGATTTTGAGAAACCACTGCGCCAGGTCGCGCCGCTCCACTTCGGTGTCGCAACGCCAGCATCGCCCCTCGATCACTTGCTCGTTGGCGAGCACGGTCTGATCGACCGGGCACCAGTTGACCGGTGCGGTTTTTTTATAGGCGATGCCTTTTTCCATCAGTCGCGTGAACAGCCACTGCTCCCATCGGTAATACTCCGGCTTGCAGGTTGCCAGTTCCCGCTTCCAGTCATAGCCGAAACCGAGCAGTTTCAATTGCCCGCGCATATAGTCGATATTCTGGTAGGTCCATTGGGCCGGCGGCACATTGTTTTTGATCGCCGCATTTTCAGCCGGCATACCGAAGGCGTCCCAACCCATCGGCTGCAGTACGTTGAAGCCTTGCATGCGCTTGAAGCGCGAGATAACGTCGCCGATGGTGTAATTACGCACATGCCCGATATGCAGCTTGCCGCTGGGATAGGGAAACATGCACAGGCAATAATAACTTTCCCGGGCCGGATCTTCGGTCACTTCGAAAACCTGTTTATCGGCCCAAAATTGCTGCGCCTCCGCTTCCAGGGTCTTGGGATCGTAGGGATTCATAGGGTCTAGCTGGTGAAAAAGGGGGAAGGATACTCCACCCCTTGGCTAACTTAAAGAAATCTTGTGGGAATGTTACTGTCGTGCATAAAGTAATTCGACAGATCAATAACAAACGCTATACGCCGATTGTCGCTACTCGGCCTTGGCGTTCCTTGCTGTTTCGAAGCGAAATACGAACCATTGCCACTACCAGGGCAAGAAACGCTGAAAGAAACAATCCAGCGATTAGGAGAAGCATAGAATTTTGCATTGGGCTTCTTGGTATTATCGCCGGTTGGCTGACCACCGCCATTCTGGCACTCTCAAACTGGGTGGAGCGATTTAGTAGGCTGGTAAGCTGGCGCTGCAAACTGTCGAATTTTTCGATGTAAATCGTGTCGTTGCTACGAGACTTTAGCGCAGCAATTTTTGGATCGTTTTTTATCTGGATAATTTTTTTCTCGAGTTCGGTTATTCCTGAAATAAATGGTCTGTCATCATTTCTATTTTTCAACCTACTCAGCTCTGCATTCAAAAATCGGGTACCACGAAAATACAGCGGCTCGCTAGCATCTTTGTTCCCTAATTCGTTGGTTATCTGAGTCGCTTTTCGCAGTGGGCGCAGGTCGTCCCAAGTGACCGGTTCACGAATCCCTAGCGAGTTGGCCATGTTCTCCGCCTCAGTCCACCGAATGATCTGATTTTCTCGATCCCGAAGCGCTTTTTCGAGTTTCAAATCGATTTCTTGTTGATAAGTACTAACAAGTTCCTGATTGGCTTCCCGTAAACGGGTAATTGCTGCTTCTCGACTAAGTTTCGCCGCCAGGGTGAGCGAATCCAGTTGCTGCCGAATGTTATTGATTTTGATTTGCTTGACGGCACTAACATCGTTTGAGAGGTTATCCAATGCGGAAACTTCGGCTTGCTCGATTAGCATTTTGATAAACTCGGCGGCTAGTTTCGGATGCGTCGATTCGAATGTAACACTGATTTCTTCAAACGGTGTCTTTTCTTCTTTCTTGAGTTCGAAATAGTCGCGCTTGACAAGATCTACCGATAGATTAGCCCGGACTACCTTAGAAAGTTCGATAGCCGACAGGTTACTGTGTTCTAGTAATTCTCTTCCCAAGCCACTGTTCTCCAGCACGCTAGCCTGTACTTCGGCTGACAATATCTGATCAACAACCTTTTTTAAGGTGTCTCTCGGTGCAATATTGTGATTGTATATGCCGCCCAATTCATGCTCGGTTGGAATGCGCAACTTTGATTCAACCAGATAAGTCTTTGTTGAAGACCATACGAATGCGAGTGCGCTAACTGCGCCGACGAGCATAATCAACGCTATCGTCTTCCATTCTCTCATCAAACTGCGCAAGAGATCGCCAATATAGATTTCATCATTGCCGATATCTCTCACAAGATAAGACTCTGTATACTTTGGTTCTGTCCTGGCCGATTCCAGCCTTATACTAGTTTCCATGTTCATTCTTCATTCCCAGATTTACGTTTTTTTAGCCCTATTCGGTTTATATTTTTTCTTGCCCTATTCCCGCATAATATCCGTTCAGATAAAAAATTACGATTTTTGTGATCCGAATCTCACTTTTCCCCGGATTTCCTGCTACAGATCAAGCATAGTAACAATATTACTCCCAGAATAAAAACCGCCAATATTCCTTGTATTTTGGCAAAGTAGTAAAAAGGGGTAACTCCGACTCGCCCTTGCACCGATGCCGTAATCGATTGGGTTTTAAACTGATCGCTTTGCTCTATTACGCTACCCTTGTGGTCTATAAAGGCACTCACCCCGGTGTTAGTCGAACGCATCATCACGCGCTCGGTCTCCTGGGCGCGCATCTGCGCGATTTGCAGGTGCTGATGCGGGGCGGTCGAATTGCCGAACCAGGCATCATTACTCAAATTCACCAGGAAATTCGCCTCGGGCAACGCCAGTAGGATGTCGCGGCTAAAAACATCCTCAAAACAAATTGAAACTCCGAGCCTGCTACCATCGACTTGCATCAATGCCTGCTCGCGCGGTCCCGCCGTCAGATCCGAGTACGGAATGCTAATCAGGTCGTCAAATAGGTCCAGCATCCAGCGCATCGGGTAATATTCACCAAACAGCACCAGGTGGCGTTTGTGATAATAGCGGCGTTCGAACCCCAGCATTACGGCACTGTTGTAATAGCGATTGTGTTCGCTTTCGCTGACCACCAACCCGGTAATGAGGGTCGTGTCGTGTTCGAGGGCAGTTTCCTGCATCGGCCGTAACACTGATTGCTCGATTTCCTCGGATTGCCTCGGCAGTGCGGTTTCCGGCCAGACGATCAAGTCGCTGTCCCAGTGTTGGCTGGTTTCACGCCAGTAGGTATTGAAAATATTCTGGCGCTGATCGTAACGCCATTTGATTTCCTGCGGAATATTGCCCTGCACCATCGTCACCTGCAGCGATTTCTGTTGGGCCTGCGTCCATTCAAGCTGCTGCAGCAGCCATCCCGCCAGCGGGATTACCAGCAGTACGGCCAGCAGCGAATAACGCTTGTCACGCAGCAACTGAAACAGCGCGACCGCCATGAGCATGCATAGAGCCCCGATCCCGTAAACACCCACCAGGGGCGCAAACCCGGACAGTGGTGATCCGGTTTGCGAATAACCCAAGCTCAGCCATGGTAATCCGGTTGCAAACCAACCCTTAATCCATTCCATACTGAACCAGTAAAGCGGCAGTAACCACAGGCTGATTTCACCAAGGCGTTGTTTGCTGTAGTACCAGAAGGTGAAAATCAAGGCCGGGAACAGAGCCAGGACGATGATCAGCAAGCCGGTAATACCGCCGGCCACTAGCGGCGACGCCATGCCGAAGTCGTGCAGGCTGTGGTAAATCCAGTAGACTCCGAAGCCGAAATACCCCAGTCCGAAAGCAAACCCTGCATGAAATACGGTGCGCTGCGACAGGCTGGATTGAATCAGACTTATCAGCAACGCCGGGATTATTATCGCTAGCGGCCATATCGAATAAGGCGCAAACGCAAGCGGCAGCAGGGCACCCAATACCAGGGCCACGCTCAATCGGATAATCAGGAAATTTTTACTAACTATATTCAGCGGGGCGCCCGCCGTTATCGATGACCTGATACAGGTGGACTTGGCGGCTATCCGCATTCAGTACCTTGAAGGTCAGGCTTTCGAGCGCAATCGACTCACCGCGTTCGGGCAGGTGGCCGATCTGACCGAGCAGGTAGCCGCCGATGGTTTCAACCTCTTCGCTTTCGAACTCGGTATCGAAATACTCGTTGAACTCGGGTAACGGCGTCAGCGCACGCACGCTGTAGCGATTCGAACCATGCGGCTGGATATCGACTTCCTCGTCTTCATCATGCTCGTCATCTATCTTGCCGACGATTTGCTCGAGCACATCCTCGATCGTAATCAACCCGGAAACCCTGCCATACTCATCGACGATCATCGCCATGTGGCTGCGATTGAGACGAAATTCCTTTAACAGCACGTTTAAACGCTTGCTTTCAGGGATGAACGACGCCGGGCGGATGTATTCGTTGATTTCGAAATCCTGGCTCTGATCGAGGGGAAGCGACAGCAGATCCTTGGCTAACAGAATACCGACCACATCGTCCTTGTCATCGTCGATGACGGGGAGGCGGGAATGTCCGCACTCGGTAATCTTTTCGAGGATTTCGGGGAAATTATCTTCGTGATCGAGCACCACCATTTGCCCGCGCGGGATCATGATATCGCGTACCTGCATGTCGGCGACCTGCAGCACGCCCTCGATCATGGTAAGTTCATCGGCTCCGAAAAGTTGATGCGATTGCAGGTTTTTTAACAGATCCAGCAACTGCTTTTGATTTTGGGGTTCGCCGGTGAATATATTAAAAATACGATCCAGCCACCCCTTCGTCGACCCGCCGTTATCAGCGTCAGCCATTACCGCCCCCACTGCAGTGGATACAGTCAATCATTATACGGATTTGTATAACCCAGGGTATCAAGAATTTTTATTTCCAGCACCTCCATTTGCCGAGCCTGTTTATCGTTTTGATGGTCGAATCCCTGCAGATGCAGCATTCCATGTACCACCAAATGCGCCCAATGAGCCTCGCCGGTCTTGCCCTGTGCCTCGGCCTCGGCGATAACCACCGGCGCGCAAATAATCAGATCGCCAAGACAATCATAGTCGAGCAGTTCGGTATCGCTGGGAAACGCAAGTACGTTGGTAGGACTGTCTATGCCGCGAAAATGGCGATTCAGGTTTCGACTCTCTTCTTCATCGACTATACGCACAGTCTGCTCGAGCTGCGCAAAGGGCTTTTGTAGCGCCGCGATGATCCATTCCTGAAACTGCTGTTCCCGAGGAATGGATTCGAGCGCCGCAGGGTTTTGCAGCTCAACTACTATTGCCATTCTCAAACCGATCGTAAGCTTCGACAATCGATTGCACCAGCGGATGGCGTACCACGTCTACCGAGGTGAAATAAGTGAAGCCAATCGTCTCTATTTTCTCCAGAATTTTCAGACTATGCCGCAAGCCCGAGGTATTTTGATCCGGTAAATCGGTCTGGGTGATATCTCCGGTGACCACTGCGCGCGAACCAAACCCGATGCGGGTCAGAAACATCTTCATTTGTGCGGGCGTGGTATTTTGCGCCTCGTCGAGAATCACAAAGGCGTTGTTCAAGGTGCGCCCGCGCATGTAAGCCAATGGAGCCACCTCGATAACATGGCGTGATATCAGTTTTTCGACCTTGTCGAAACCCAGCATTTCGTAGAGTGCGTCGTAGACCGGACGCAGATAGGGATCGACCTTTTGCGCCAGATCGCCGGGAAGAAAACCGAGCTTTTCGCCGGCTTCGACCGCAGGCCGGGTTAAAATGAGGCGACTGACGTCTTCATTTTCCAGCGCCTGCACCGCCATCGCCACCGCCAGGTAAGTCTTACCGGTGCCGGCCGGCCCGATACTGAAATTGACGACTTGTTTGGCGATACGCTCAAGGTAGCGGCACTGTAATTCGGATTGCGGCGTAATATACATCGAACGCAACTTTATGGTAAATCGTTCGAGGTCTCCGAGCGCATGTTTATCGGAAACGTTTAACAGGTTTTCAACTTCTTGCGACGACAGGGCTGCTTTCTTACTCTGTTCCAGAATATGCTCGATGGTGTCGACCGCAGTCTGCGGAATGGTATCCTTGGACTCCATTGCGATCTGATCGTCTTTAATGCGCAACACGGCATTAAAATGTTTTTCGATGGCCTTAATGTTACGGTTGAGCACTCCGCAGAAATTAGCGAGTTGTTCCTGGGTAAAATCGGCCAGACTGATCGAACGCTTCAAGGGCTATTCCGCCAGAATTCCTTTCATAGAATTGTTCAACGCCTGGGTAATCTCGACATTGACAAACTGCCCGATCAGTTCATTCGGGCCGACGAAATTGACGACCCGATTGTTCTCGGTTCTGCCAGCGAGCTCGTGCTCGGACTTGCGTGAATAGCCTTCGACCAGGATTCGCTGGCGGCCGCCGACCATTCTGCGAGAAATCTGGTTAGCCTGCTCGAGTAGCCGAGTCTGCAGCTGTTGCAGACGCTGTTTCTTTGTATCCATATCGATATTGTCAGTCATGAACGCAGCCGGTGTACCGGGACGCGGACTGTAGATAAAACTGAAAGAAGCGTCGAAGCCGATGTCGTCAATCAGTCTCATCGTGGCGCCGAAATCGGCATCGGTTTCACCGGGAAAGCCGATAATGAAATCCGAAGACATGCTGATATCCGGGCGAATCTTGCGCAACTTGTTGATCTTGTGCTTGTACTCGAGCGCAGTATGCCCGCGTTTCATCATTGACAGGATCCGGTCCGACCCACTTTGCACAGGCAGGTGCACGTGACTGACCAGTTCCGGCACACTGGCATAGGCATCGATCAAATTGTCGGAAAACTCGACCGGGTGCGAGGTGGTATAGCGAATGCGGTCGACGCCATCGATTGCCGCGACATAATGGATTAGCAATGCCAGATCCGCGATATCGCCATCATCCATTTCTCCACGGTAAGCGTTGACGTTCTGACCCAGCAAGTTGACTTCGCGTACTCCTTGACCGGCCAGGCTCGCAACTTCGGCGATGACATCGTCTAACGGACGGCTGATCTCTTCTCCACGCGTGTAGGGAACGACACAAAACGTACAATATTTGCTGCAGCCTTCCATGATCGAGACGAAAGCCTTAACGCCGTCGGATCGCGGTTCGGGCAAATGATCAAATTTCTCGATTTCAGGGAAGCTGATATCGACTACCGCATTACCGCTGCTGCGCGATTGGAGCAAAATTTCCGGCAGGCGGTGCAAGGTCTGAGGGCCAAAGACCATGTCTACAAACGGTGCGCGGCTGCGAATCGCTTCGCCTTCCTGACTCGCGACGCAACCGCCGACCCCGATCACCGTACCGGGCCTATTCTGCTTGAGCTTTTTCCAGCGACCCAGTTGCGAGAATACCTTTTCCTGGGCCTTTTCCCGTATCGAGCAAGTATTCAGCAGTAATACGTCAGCCTCCGACTCAACATGCGTTAGCTCCAGATCACAGCCCTCGGCGAGCACGTCGAGCATTTTTGCCGAATCGTACTCGTTCATCTGACAGCCGTGGGTTTTGATGTAGACTTTGCCGCTCATGCGCCTATTTTAGTCAAAAATCGGGGCAAAAGCGCGCAACGTACACGGTGTTTATTGGTAAATCCAACTTATTTGATTCAGGAGGGATAATTAACAATATTGCTTTTGTTCATTTTTTTAACTGACTCGGTCAATTTGCTCTGCACAAGATCAGCCACATCGCATTGAGGACTGTATTCGCAAACTGCATCTACCAATACCATCCGACCTGCTTCGCCGTCGCTGGTCTTAATTGCCATTTTAAACTGTTCGATGTAATCCAAAATGTGATCCCAACCTGTGTGATCTTCCTCGGCAGACATAATTAGAGGATGACTGGTCGGTGATACGTTTTCACCAATTAACAGCTCCTCGTAAAGCTTCTCACCCGGCCTTAATCCGGAATATACAATTTCTATATCGCCATCGGGATTTTCCGCATCTTTTATTTGAAGACCACTTAAGCGAATTAGTTTTTTTGCCATATCCAGAATCTTTACAGGTTCACCCATGTCCAGCACAAAAACTTCACCTCCATCTCCCATGGCTCCGGCCTGTATCACAAGCTGCGAGGCTTCCTGAATTGTCATAAAATAGCGAATAACTTTAGGGTCGGTAACGGTAACCGGCCCACCGTTTTTAACCTGATTTCTAAACAACGGTATTACAGACCCTGAAGAGCCCAGTACGTTGCCAAATCGAACCATACTAAATCGGGTATTCAGGTTCTTACCCAATGATAGTTCCTGCAGGATCATTTCCGCGAATCTTTTGGTTGCACCCATAGTACTTGTTGGGCGAACCGCTTTGTCCGTCGAAATCAATACAAATGTTTCAACCTCATTTTCTATCGCGGCAATTGCAGTCGAATAGGTACCCAGTATATTATTCTGAATAGCCTCTAGCGGATTTTTCTCGACCATCGGTACATGCTTATAGGCGGCAGCGTGATAAATAGTCTGCACCCCGAAAGCTTTGCATACAATATCAACCCGGCTTTGAATGGTAACCGATGCCAAAATTGGGATAATGAGGTCATCAATAGGCATTGAATCCGGAGAAATCCGTCTCGCCATACTAATCAATTCACTTTCTATTTGGTATAAGTCATGTTCGCTGCGTTCATACAGAATCAGGGTAGCTGGCCCAATCCTGAGAATCTGCCGACAGAGCTCGGAGCCGATAGATCCTCCCGCTCCCGTAACCATAACCACTTTTCCCGCAACATTTTTTACCAATAAATCATTGTCCGGATCGACTGGAATCCTACCCAACAGATCGAGGAAGCCTACCTCTCGGACATCGTCAAGTTTGATGTCGCCACTGGTCAAATGGTCGAATGCAGGGAGGGTGATTACATGAACAGCAAATGGTTCCAGCATCGATATTATTCTGCTCCTCGACGAACGAGAAGCCGAGGGTAATGCCAGCAAAACCTCGGTTACAGCCAGATCTTCAATAATCGAACTTAGCTGCTTAAACGAATATACTCGCAACCCGCCAATGTAATTCCCCTGTAAACTGGGATTGTCGTCAATAAACGCAACCGGCTTTTGTTTGAAACTGTTAGACAGTACATTCGCTATATGCACACCGGCCTCGCCTGCACCATAAATGGCTACCCGCCTTTTTACCTTGTTATTACGCCCCGGTTTAAAACTACCCGCAAGCCACCAGCGAGCGAGCGCCCTGGTCCCTCCAACCAGCAGGATCGTCGTCAACCAATTAATTAACAGAACCGAGCGAGGAAAACCTGGTATTGTGGTTAGCAATACAAGCACTCCCCATGCTAATGTGTACAAGCTGACTGCCTTTACTACTGCCCACATTGCCAGAAATCCGATGTATCTTATAATGGCACGATAAAGCCCCAGGCCGATAAATATCGGAATTGCAATAGCTGGCGCGGCAAGAAATAAATACAGGACACTACCTTCCGGTATATAAACTTCGCCAAGTCTCAACGTAAATGATATCCACAGGGAGACAGGCAATAGTATTAGATCGACTGAAAAAACAATCAGGCGTTTTACATAACGAGGGAGTCTAAGAATCCATGTTGCTATCATATTGCAATATACGCTTCATAGGCATCGAGGCATTGGCAGCTATTATATAAATGAAATATGAAATAGCCATGCTTCTTTTGGGATGCACTTACTTTTACTAAAATTTTCGACGATAAAAATCAAACAAATGCAAACTTTTTCAATCCGTGCCCTGGATATCATTTTTTCTTTGGTCGGCATTATTTGCAGCTTACCATTAATGCTCCTGATTTTTATCCTCGGGTACTTCGACAATCGCTCACCACTTTTTTTCCAGCAGCGTGTGGGTAAAAATCAGAAACTTTTCACATTGGTAAAATTTCGCACTATGGCCGTGCATACTCACTCGGCCGGTACTCACCTGGTAGATGCGAGTTCAATCACCAGATTTGGCCGTTTTATGCGAAAATCAAAATTCGACGAGCTACCGCAACTATTTAATGTGATGTTAGGTCAAATGAGTTTGGTAGGCCCAAGGCCCTGTCTAGCCAACCAAACTGAACTGGTGAAGGAAAGAGCAAAAAGAGGGGTATTTGACGTGCTCCCCGGTATAACCGGTCTGGCGCAAATCTATCACGTGGACATGTCGACCCCACGCAAGCTGGCTCGTTATGACCAAATTACAATTAAACGCTTGAACCCAGGGCTTTATGGCAAACTAATTATTGCCACCGCGCTAGGAAAAGGTCGCGGTGATCGGGTACGAAAAGTGCAAGGCTAGCAAGCTATACATTGCTTGATACATTCTGTTGATGCCTTCTCTTGTTAGCTTTCAGCTACCGAAACAGGTGATTTCCACCTAGGCACAACTCTGCCAACCAGGCCCGAGGGATTTGTTACAGATAGATCTATATTGTTTGCTACTGCCGGTCAGGACAAATTCCGATTTCGAAAAATTTCCCGGTAAAAATCTGCGAAAGCTTCTGATACGCGTTTTTCAGAAAAACTGTTTAGCACTCTATCGCGTGCCGCCTGCCCCATTTTAAGCCTGTAATCCCCGGCAGAGGCAAGTAACAACATAGCATTTGCTATCTCTACCTCTGATTTTGGGCTATGGAGAATTCCGGTAATACCATCTAACACGGCATCGATAATTCCATAGATTCTGGAAGCGATCGAAGGCAGACCAACTGAAGCGGCTTCAATAATCACCGTACCGAATCCTTCCCTGTAACTCGGCAAACAAAACACGTCGGAGGCTGACATATATTTTTCGGGGCAATCGGTAAACCCGGCTCTATGCACTCTCCCCGGAAAGCGAACGGACAACGCAACAAATTCGCTCTCCAGGGAATCTTCATCTGGACCAACAATAAGCAGATGCATTTTGCCATCACTCTCAGCAGCAATTCCAAAAGCCCTGGATAAATCCAACAGTCCCTTGTCTTTACTCAACCTCCCCAGAAACAGGAAAACGATCGCATCTGGTGGAATCGATTTTTCAAGTCTTATCTGCTCACGGGCATCTGCTGAAAATTTAAACCTGCTTACATCGACTCCGGATACCGACCCTTCAGCAAGAACACTAATTGAAGAGGCATTAACGACGTTATTGTCTATTAAAAATTGAGATTGTGAGTGACTATCAGCAAGAACCCGGGTCGCATTCATCGCCAGCACTTTATCCAGATATTTGAGCGCTTGCCTTCCCAGCCCCTTTTTATTTGCCCACACTTGCCCGGTAAAAGTGTGTATACGAACCGGAACTCCAGCCACCTTTGCAGCCAACATCGCCAACAGACCTGACTTTGGCAGGATAGAATGGACACCATCGAAATGAGAGTTTCTAAACAACCTCCAAAGTTTAAACAATGCAATGAAATCGTTTCGGATTGAAATTTTCCGCTCAATCCGAACTGGAAAAAACGAAACATGACGGCCTAACAACCCCGAAAGATCCTCGGCTGAGCCATTTGTTACGATCGTTATATCATACTCCTCTCTTAGCATTATGATATGGGAGGTCATAAACCACTTCAGTGCGAATGGGACAGTGGCTACTATGCAAATGCGCTTACGGATCACTTCGGTTCCTCACACAATCTAACGAAAATGGCTGCTACTAGGTTTACAGAGAGGATAGATTTTCACCAACAGTACCTGGAGTCCAGCCCTAACTTATAGCGCATATAATGTTCGAGACTCAAGATCATTCATCACTATCCGTCCGGGTCAAAGAAACCCCTGCATATCAACTAGAATAGATAGTCGCCCAGGCACCATAGCTTCCAATTCCGGCGAGGAGCAGGAAGATTTATAATCGCCATCTACTAGATTTTCCACAGTATGAACGAGTCGCCAAATCGCTCTCGCAGGCTTGCAGCCAGTATTTGACTGGCGGTAATTTGTACTATAACCCCACATAAATAACTGCGTTTTTAAGTAGGATCCTTTAAGAAGCCGTCCACTAAAACGGAGCAGTACCACTGTCGATCCTGGCGCGCCAATTGTAAAACTGGGCATAGCCCAGCACATCAATGGCTGAGCTATGCCTTCTCCAGGCTCGCGATGATCTACCTCTCGGAATAGTCTGATTTTTTCGATAATAATCTACTTAAATAAGTTTAGAGAAAATTTTACTGCTGCCCCCCATTTTTTCGAGAAATTACCGTGCCATTTGAATTGCACTTGATCTAAGTTTGGGTGATCATGTACCGGAATATTGTGCTCGCTTCGGTATCGGAATTGCATTTTAATGAAAAACGACTGGATTTGGTTATCGCATGTAACATCGAATGAAACCCCCGCTTATGGCGGTGGTTCCGCATTTGAAACCACACCCAAGAAACAGATTTGCTGTGGAGATTCCTGCAATACCGTTGAAATAACAATGTCCAACCATATTGGATCGCATGTCGACGCACCCAGACATTTCATTACCAATGCCAAAACGGTTTCTGAGTATAGCCCGTCGGACTGGTGTTTCGAAAATCCGATTTTGATCGATCTTGATCCTGAATTCAATCAAATAATAGAACCAGTCGACGTGGAAATGGCTATTCCGGATAGCATAGATGATGCCGATCTAGTTCTGTTGAGAAGCCGCGAATATGCAGACCGAAATTCACCCGAGTTTTATAAAACACAAGCCGGCTTTTCACCGAAATTACACGGGTACTTTCTGAATAGATTTAACAGTTTCAGTGCGATCGGACTTAATGCCATTTCGATTTCCAGTTTTATGCATAGAGAAGTTGGCAGATCGGCGCATAAAGAGTTTCTAGGAAATAACATACGGATTTTTGAAGATTTGGCTTTGTTTAATATTCCTTCAAATGCCTCCCTGGAAAAAGTGATCGCCTTGCCGTTTCGTTATAGAGATGCTGATGGCTCTCCAGTAACCGTATTGGGAAACATTTCTTACCACTAGTCAAAATTGGCAGCGCAATGCCCGGTTGTAACAATCAGGTAGAACAACTCGGAATTAACCGTGAACTACCTGTTAAATCGCTTCATGTATCTAGGCCGCTTCCGCCTTATCATGACGTGGTCAAACTTTTTGATACACCCCAGTTAAGCGGCATGCTTCGTTTCGAGTAGTCGTTTTTCATAATCATTCGGGCTGACATAATTCAGCGTCGAATGTAATCGATATGGGTTATACCAGCT
>Ga0209791_1000290_pt1 | contig 21004 bp, 19 predicted proteins | sample WorMetTyACAVOLI1_FD_187422 | JGI IMG/M metagenome (GOLD analysis project Ga0209791, IMG submission 187422) | Marine gutless worms symbiont microbial communities from Max Planck institute for Marine Microbiology, Germany - Olavius algarvensis... ... | reverse complement strand
GACGCTGTGTATGGTTGAAATAAATATTGAATATTTCTACCATTATCAATATATTATAGATAACTCAGCAAATTGTGTCAAGCAAGGTGTTAAAGCCTGGCGGAACCGGAGAATTGAAAATTGAAGATTGTAAATTGAATATCTATGGTTGTCGCTTCGCTCCGTCTTTTTAAATGGATAGAATTCCTTAATTATTCAATATTCAATCGAAAATAGTCATTCCTAAGGGGTTTTGATATGAAACAGATTGGCTCAGCAATTTCTTTTTGGCTTATGATGGTCATGGTTTCACTGAACGCCCATGCGGGTGTCAAAAATCCGGATACATTTGTGTTGGCCAACTACGGCACGCTGCGTACCCTGGACCCGGCGGTTTGCTATGATGCCACCGGCTCACAACGAATTTGGAACCTTTACGAAACCCTGATTTTCTTCGATGGTTCCAGCACCGAAAAATATGTTCCGCTGCTGGCGGCTGAGGTCCCGACGCTTGAAAACGGAGGCATTTCAACAGATGGAAGGACCTATGCATTCCGTATCCGCCAAGGCGTCGAATTTCATGAAGGCGGCCAATTATCACCGGCAGATGTTGCATACTCGATTAAACGCGCCATGATCGTGGATCCGGACGGCGGACCCATGTGGATGCTGCTCGAAGCGATGACCGGTCATGGTTCAACCCGGGACAGGGACGGCAAAATTATTCCCGGAATATTTGAAGCCATCGACAAGGCCGTCGAAGTCAAAGCGGATCGGGTCATTTTTCACCTGCCGCGGCCCTTTCCGCCCTTGATGGGAATACTGGCCAATTCCGCTGCGGCCATATTGGACAGGCAATGGGCGATTTCCAAAGGCTGCTGGGACGGCAACATTAACAATGCCGCCCGATTCAACAACCCGGCACCGGGCCACGAACCCCTGCAAAGCATTGCCAACGGCACCGGTGCCTATCGCCTGAAAATCTGGCAGCCGTCCAAACAGTTTGTATTTGAGCGTTTTGAGGGGTATTGGGGCCCCAGGCCGGCTATCAAAACCGCGATTATTAAATACGTCAAGGAGTGGAGCACCCGCAAGCTCATGCTGCAAAACGGCGATGCCGACCGCGTCACGGTCGATACACCCTATGTGCCGGAAGTGGAGGACATGTCGGGATTATCGCTTTTCAAAACCCCGCAGCTGTCACTTTCCGCCGCCCTTTTCTGCCGCAAGATAAATTCCCGCGGCAATCCGAATATCGGCAGCGCCAAGCTGGACGGCAACGGAATTCCGCCCGACTTTTTTGCTGACGCCAACATTCGCAAAGCTTTTCTGCATGCCTTTGATCGCCGGACCTATCGCGAGGATGTATTTAACAACCAGGTCATCCTGCCAACCAGCCCCAACATTGAGGGGCTGCCCTATCACAAGGATGTTCCCGTCTACGAATTCGATTTGGATAAATCAAAGAATTATCTGCAAACGGCCTTAAATGGCGCGGTCTGGCAAAGAGGATTTAAGATGGTGATTGCACACAATACCGGCAATGAAATGCGGGAAGCCGCCGCCTGGATGCTGGCCGAAAATATCATGTCTTTAAGCCCGAAATTCAGAATTGAGGTCCGCAAGGTAGATTGGAAGGATTACCTGGTGCAGTACCGCAATTATATGTATCCGATCTTTATAACGGGCTGGGTTGCGGATTATGCCGATCCTCACAACTTTCTTTACACCTTTATGCATTCCCAGGGCGTATACGGCCGGTTTCTGGCTTATAAAAACAACGAAGTGGACCGGCTTTGCGAGGCCGGCATCGCCACCGTTGATCCGGCCCAACGCGAACAGATCTACACCAGACTTCAGTACCTCTGGTACGAAGAAGCCATTGGTATCCCGCTGTACCAGCAAATCAATGTGCGTGCTTACCGGGATTATGTCCACGGTTACATCCCCAACGCCATGCTGCCCGATGCCTGGGAAGATCTTAAACGGCTTTACAAAAAGTGAAAATTAAATATTTTCAGACATCTCTATGCCTCGTCATTTTCTTTACAGGTCTGTATAAATTTGATCCGCCGGCTGCCGGCTCGTAGAGAGAGGGGCCTTAAGTATTCAACATTCATTCGAAAATATTCAACGATTTGAGGAAGTGAGGAGCCATGACCGATCTTAAAGGCAAGACCCTGTTCATTACCGGCGCCAGCCGCGGCACCGGTAACTTTTTTGTTGACGATGCTATTCTAAAAGCCGGGGGCATAACCGATCTCAGCCGCTACGCCGTCGATCCAAATGTCGAGCAGATGCCGGATTTTTTTGTCTAGTACTGAATAAAAGGAGTTTAACGGGCCGACAATTGCGTGTCAATATCTGTTTTAACAGCTTTCGAGTTCTGATAAGTCAATCAATGAATCTCAATTTAATAATGAGATGCAAAGTTACTCGATATAAAACCGGTTTTCTTTAAATCTCTCACTGAGCTCGCAGAGCACACCGATTATTTTATTCTCGGATAACTCAGTGAGCTCGAACGAAGCCCCGCGGAGCGGGATGCATGCATGGGCGAGAGATTATTCTTTTTTCGATTTTTTATGACCAATCTCCTAGCTGGCAACTCAGCAACTATTCATTACGACCTTCGAACTTTCCCCGCCCCTTTCTCTTTATAGCCGTCGATGACGCGCTGCTGCCACCGGTTGATATAGCCGTGTGAACTCGATGCAATGTTCTCAGGGTTGTGGAGCAGATCATACCGCGAGTGGTGAATTCTGATGAACCTGCGGAATTGGTCCTCGACCTGGGTGCAGATTTCTTTATTCAGTGTATCGTAAATGGAATCATCCACCTCGTTGAAGTCAAAAAAAGACGCCGCCTTTTGAATGATATTGCGCCGAATATTTTCAGGCTGTGTCTGCCGGGCCGAAGTCTCCAGCAGACGATTGACGATCACCACGAGTCCCATCAAAAACCGTTTTTTGATCTGTGCCATCTGATCTTTCTTCCAGAGCAGGCGGTTGCGATCCATGCTCAGTTCGCATTTTTCATCCCCGACCAGGTTGAGCCGGCCGATGACGTGCTCGCCGGCGCTGTCCGGCAGCAGGTAATCGACCTGGGTGATAAATATGCCGTCCTGAAATATTGACACACCACCCCTGGAAGATTCCAGGTCAAAAATGTATTCGTGGTTTTCTTTAACCTTTAAAAGCAGGTATCCCCGGGAACTTTCAAAATCCAGTTTTGTGGTAAATTTAGTCCCCCACCGTATCTCTTCATCATAGTTGAGGGACTCCTGTCCCAGAACCGTATGTTCCCCTTTTTGATCCACAAAATTCAAGGCAATCGGCAAAAACCGCACATTGGTTTTCAGGTAACCCAGGTATTCCAGGCTTCGACAGTATTGCAGCAGGTTTTCTTTTAAAATGACCGTGACTTCGGTGCCGACCGGGATTTTTTCTTCGACAACCCGCACATCAAAATAGTCGTCGATGTGGCTGATCGTAATGATGAAACCCTCTGATCCGGCCTGGCGCGTTTTCATGATCACCTGTTGCGCTACCAGAAAACTTGACAGAAATCCGATGCCGAATTGGCTGATGAAACTGAATTGAATTTTTGCATCGCGGTTGATGCGGGTAATTTCATCAGACTGATAAAACGACAGGCCGATGTTGAGAAAATACTTCTCGATCCACTGCTTGCTCATCCCGATCCCGTTGTCACGAAACGTAATTTTATCGAGATCGGGGCTGAATTCAATACCGATCGAAGGGCTGAAACCGGGTTCTTGCATTTGTCTCAGATTGCAGGCGTCGACGGCATTTTGCACAAGCTCTCTTAGAAAAACGCGCCGGTCTTTGTAAAGGGTGTTTCCCGCAAACAGCTGCAGGGCGGAAGAGGTATCCACACCGAACTTAAAATCAATCGGTCGATAGTCTTGCGGCGTTATTTCGAAACAAACCGCCGTGAACAAAAAACGCGGCCGGACCGTGCGGTTCAGGTTGTACAGCAGCCGCTGGAGATAGGATTCGTAGCGTTTGAGCGCCCGGTGGACTTCGGCATCACGGCAGTGCACCTGCACCAGAATGGTGGCCTGCACGTGGGGATGAGCTCCGGTTGAGGCCACGGTAAAACGCTCACTCAGCGCAGAGGCCTGGGGGGCTGCAGCCGCGGGAGGCAACAAATTTCGCAGGTGATTCAGCGTGTCAGGCGCCGTCAGGTTAAACCCCATTGCCAGCCGCAAACAGGCCGCCAGGAACTGAATATTGACGGTGTTCTCCTTGTCATACGCTACCCGGGGCGGTATGGCTTCAGCCATGGTGCTTGCAGCAAGATACCCCTGGCCGATCAATGCCAGAATTTCGCTTTGCTGCTGGTCGGCAAGATCAAATGGAGGCCAAAAAATTTTTGCTGCTTCCGGGATCAAGGAAGTTTCAGATATATTTTCCGGGACCGTACGTTCGGCAAAGCTATTGGCCCCGTCGGCATGCCTGGGGGGAAGCAGGCTGGAAGCGGCATAAAGAAAGAAAATATCCCAGACGTTGGCTTCCAGGTGCCGTTTTTGTTCGTCGTCCATCAGCCAGGATTCAAGAATTTCGATCGCCTGGTCGCCGGTCTTTTTACCCGGCGTCCCCTGGTCGGACGATTCGATCCGGTGCGTGATGGCAACCAGTCCATCCTTTAGCCGATCGTCCAACTGGTCATACAGTGACCGGGTTGCAGGCTGCCCCATACTGACTTTCCTTTCTGATAAACAAACGGGGCACCCAATTTTAATATTTGGATGTCCCGTTTTCAATAACGAATAACAATTAACAAATAACTCCCGATTGGGCGCTTTTGGATCAATCAGGGCTAGTTTTTCCACCTTTTGAAAATCGCCAAAAGCCGCTGTCGGCCTGCAGATGATAGGCCCAGGTTTTCGATGGTTGCCTTAACCTGCTCGGTTGTACCGTGGCCGCCGATGTAACCATTGGCCCGTGCGGCGGCAGTGGAATTGATAAAATCAATGTCCCGGGGATAGATTGCCTTGAATTCCCCCATCAGATCACTGTGCTGGCGCAGCTGATATTTCTGATGATAATCTTCCGCCGGGTAAAACTTGCTGAAGGGCACGATTTCGGTCTGAATTTTCTTGTTTCTCTGTTTTTCCTCGAAAGCTCGAGTTTCAAGAGCCAGCTTTTTTTGTTCATCATTGTGATAAGATATGGCCGACATGTACTGCCGACTCCAGGCACGCGATGTCGGATCATGGTTCTGCCAGAAAATGAACAGCAGCTCCTTGTATGATACACGGGTCGGATCGTAATCGATCTGAATCGTTTCGCTGTGGTCTCCGATGCTGCGATAGGTCGGGTCTTTTTGCTTACCCCCGGCATAGCCGACCCGGGTCCTGACAACGCCGTCCATACTCCCGAACCGGGAGTCAGGTCCCCAGAATCAGCCCAGCGCAAATGTTGCGGTCTCTATCGCAGGCAAAGCCGCGGCATCGATGGGTGGAATTTTATGTTGAATGGTTGTCGTAGATTGTATCGATTCCATGTTGCTTTCTTTCTTGGAGTTCGTTTCTGCCGAAGCATCAACCGGGGGATAGTCACAGCCACCGATCGCAAAACCCATGCTTATACCTGCCAGACAGAACAGTTTCATCAGGCTGCGCCGATTAATGAATGTATATATTTCGGTCAGTCGATCTTCAGCTGATTTAAGGCAATTCATTGACATAAGAATCAACATAATTTGATAATTTGCCATTTCCGCGTGCCCTGAGCCCTGCGCCTTGGGTCCCTTTGCCATAGGCAAAAGGTCGGGAAACTGGTAAGAATAATTATCATGCCCGCTAAATTACGGTCTTACTATCAATATAAGTGTGAATTCAATAAAATCAAAAAAGCATTTCCTTCAATATAGGAAATGTATTATTTTTGTTTGATTTGGCAATCCTATCAATTAATCCATGCTGACGGGAGGATACTGTATGCAACATTTTATGGATCCTAAAAGTGTAGCGCTGATTGGAATCAGCCGCAAAAGCGGGCCGGGCTCATTTAATCTGATGGAAAACATGTCCGACTTTGGTTATTCTGGAGAAATATATCCGGTAAATCCCAATGCCGGGGAGATTCTCGGGAAAAAGGCTTACCCGAGTGTAACCATTGTGAAAAAGAAAATCGATTTGGCTGTCATCACCTCTCCACGCAACACGACCCTGAATATTTTGCAGGATTGCGTTGCGGCTAACATAAAAGCTGCTATTGTGGTCAACCAGGGCTTTAACGATGCAGATCGCCGCGGTCAGCAAATGCAGCAGCAGATGGTAGAAATGGCCGCAAGAGAGGGGATCCGCATTCTGGGCCCCAATACCCTGGGCGTCATTAATAGTTTTGCCGGTTTTACAACCTCGTTTATGCCGGTGACAAAGCAGCGCGTTGGAGTGGGGCTCATCTGTCAATCCGGAATTCATTTTGTCGGGCCGACCAAATTCAGTGGCATGATCGGCAAAGGCGTGGATCTCGGAAATTCCTGCGATATCGGTTTTTATGATGCGTTAAAGTATTTTGCTGAAGATCCGGACATACAAATCATTGCCATCCATATGGAAGGTCTCAACCAGGGCCAAGATTTCTTACCCCTGGCTGCCAGGGTTGTAAAAGAAAAGCCGATCGTTGTGCATAAAAGCGGCCGCAGTGAAACCGGGGCCAAAGCCGCCATGTCGCATACCGGCAGCCTGGCCGGCAATTATAAACTGCTTCAAGCGGCCTTGAAACAAACCGGTATTACCTTTTTGGAAGAGGGCGGTCAGATGCCCTATGCCGTTAAAACCCTGCAGAATCTTCCACCGATGAAAGGCAATCGGGTTGCTGTGATCACCTACTCAGGAGGAGCCGGTATTATGATCAGCGATGGTTTGGAAAAACACGGCTTGCGACTGGCTTCTCTAAGTTCCGAGATCATTGATCAGATGGCCGCGCTCTCGCCGAGCTGGATGCCGCTTTCAAATCCCCTTGATATCTGGCCGGCAGTTATGATGCATGGCGCACGCAAAGCCTATTCAGTGGCCTTGAAGGCGGTTTTGAGAGATCCCCAGGTTGATGGAATTATCTGTGTTGCCATTGCCCCGTTGCCCGAGTTTTCCTTTCTAAATGTCTCCGAGGCTCTGAACGATGTGGTTGAAACATCACCGGCAGAAAAACCTGTCATTGGCTGGACTTACGGGCCCAATACGATGGAGGTGCAAATGCAATTTGAATCCAAAAACAGGATAATGATTTTTCCCACTCTTGAACTGGCCACCCAGGCGTTGTCCTGGCTGAGAGACCGCTATGTGATAATCACACGCGATGACAGGGGTTTTATTTAAATGATACCGCAGACATGTATGTAAACGGAGTAACCGAAGAAATCGCCGGCAACGCGATAAGGGGAATACATAGAATATGGAGGTAAAATCATGGTGAAGGCGGTAATATTCGATATGGACGGGGTGATGACAGACTCCGAACATATGATAAATGAGGCCGCAATTGCCGGCTTGCGCGAGCATGGAATTAAATCTGAACCAGTTGATTTTCTCCCTTTTACAGGAATGGGTGAAGACCATTATATCGGTGGAGTCGCCCGGAAATACGGGTTGACATATGTTCCGGAAATGAAAGCACGGGTTTACGAAATTTACTTCGGCTTAATTTCAGGGCGGTTGACAGCTTTTCCGGGGGTGCATGACCTTCTGGAACAATTGAAAGTCCAAGGGGTTCGTCTTGCGGTGGCATCTTGTGCGGACCGCATCAAAATAGAAGCAAATCTGAAAGCTATCGAGGTTGAACCGGCCTGGTTTCACGTGATTGTGGCAGGGGACGAGGTACACAATATGAAGCCCGCTCCGGATATTTATCTGGCTGCGGCTGAAAAGCTGGGCCTTGCACCGAAAAGCTGCTGTGTAATTGAAGATTCCATCAATGGGATTCGGGCCGCCAAGGCGGCCGGTATGCGGTGCGTTGCCGTTGCACAGAGCTTTGCAGCGTCTGAGTTGCAAGCCGCAGCACCGGATTGCATCCGCCCGGGTGTTGGTAACATTTTGCTGGCAGATTTAGGCCTGAATGAAGAGCTGTAGGCTTCGACCTAATATGGGCAGGCAATTCCAGGAAAAGTTCTTACCAAAAAATCCGTCAATTTCGGATCTTGAGTCTAAACCGAATCGGCGCATTGTCCTTGAACGTAATCTGCTATTTTGGGGATCGCTTCTATGTTAATCCTGGATTGACTTAACTTTTTACCAATTTTTGACCGAGGGCCTCGGCTTCCTGCATCAGGGATTGATTCGATTTAATCTCACCGGGCTTATCGGCACTTCCATAGACCATACCAACAATATTTGAACCGACGTAGGCAAACATATCCTGAAATGTGCGCAGCGCATTGGCGCAGCCGGAAATAAAGGGGTCTGGATCCGCATAGCTCATGGCAATTGCTATTCGTTTGCCTGCAAACGCTTCTTGGTTGTTATTGTAAAGTGCAAAGCAGCGGTCTATACACAACTTCATCTGAGCCGACATGGTAAACCAATAAACCGGACTGGCGAAAACCCAGGCATCCGCTTCAACCAGCTTTTGATATATTGGTTGCATATCATCATCGATTACGCAGCTCTTGTTGTCCGGCTTCAGACAGCCATAACAGGCGTGACACGCTGCGATATCCTGGCCGTGAAGATATATCGTTTCCACAGTTGCACCGGCAGCGTCAGCTCCCTCAATAATTTTCTGTGCAAGCGTTGTACTATTGCCCTTTTTCCGCGGACTGCCCAGCAGTACCAATATCTTTTTCGAATCTGTTTTTTCAGTCATGAATCCCTTTCGTAATAATTTAAATGTTTGAAAAAAGCCACGAATTAACACTAATTTTCACGAAATTAAGTTTTCCTTTATAGGTACCCCTGCTTTTGACTATTGCAATAATTCGTGATTATTCGTGTCAATTCGTGGCTAACTAATCTTTAAAAGGCTAAATCATTCTCCCTTTCTGATTTCATTTTAATCGCCTGGCACTCTGGATAATGACCGGTTCAGCAGGAACGTCCCGAAATCCACCGACAGTTTTTGTTTTAACGGCAGAAATGGCATCCACCGTTTTCATCCCTTCGATGACTTTACCGAAGGCCGTATATCCCCAGCCCTGCTGTGTTTTGCTACTGTGATTCAGAAAGTCATTATTGACCGTGTTAATAAAAAACTGGGCCGTGGCACTGTGGGGATCTCCGGTGCGGGCCATGGAGATCGTGCCGCGACCATTTTTAAGGCCCTTATCGGCTTCATTTTTAATCGGCGCCTGGGTGGTCTTACGCTTCATATCAGCTGTAAAACCGCCCCCCTGAATCATGAATTTTGGAATTACTCGATGGAAAATCATACCGTCATAAAATTTAGCATCAACATAGTTTAAGAAATTCTTCACGGTTTCTGGCGCATTATCCGGATAAAGTTCCAGCACGATCTTGCCTTTGGAAGTTTCCAATACGACTTTTGGATTAATATCTGCAGCGACCGCAGAACCCGCAAAAATTAATAAACTGAAAATAATAAGAGCAGCAACAACCGTAGTCTTCATAATATCTCCTCAAGTAAATATTTATTGGGTTTAAGGAAGGGATTCTATTTAGATTTTTATTTGACAGGATCAACAGGATTTACAGGATAATTTCCAGGTTTCCGGATGAATCCGGGAATAAAAAGATCCTGATGATCCTGTAAATCCTGTCGAAATTAATTCATAAAATCGAATCCACATCCTTATTTTTTATGCATATGGCATTTAGCATTTTTTAGGCCCTGCTGCCAATCCTTTTTTGACCGAATTTATACATCACAAGTTTTTGCATGTCACGCTTGCGATGGCAGGACACCAGATGCCCATGGCTCACCGCTTCAAGCAGGGGTTCCTGCCTCAAACAGCGCTCGACTGCAAAGGGACATCGCGTATGAAACCGGCAGCCGGTGGGAGGATTCACGGAACTGGGGACGTCACCGGGCAAAACGATACGTCGCTGCTTGCCTTTGATGTCAGGTACCGGAATGGCCGATAACAAGGCCAGGGTGTAGGGATGCACCGGATTTGAAAAAAGCTCGCCGGTATCCGCGATTTCAACGATTTTTCCCAGGTACATCACCGCCAGGCGATTGCTGATATATTTGACGACCAGCAAATGGTGCGTGACAAACATATAAGTCAGCTTTAATCGCTGCTGCAGTGACTTGAGCAGATTTAATATTTGGGATTGGACGGATACGTCCAGGGCCGAGGTCGGTTCATCCAGCACGATGAAGTCCGGGTCAGTCGCAATCGCCCGGGCCACCGCGATACGCTGACGCTGGCCGCCGGAAAACTCGTGCGGGTACCGCAGCAAATGATCCCGGGTCAGTCCGACCAGATGGAGCAGATCGATCACCCGCTGTTCAAGCTCCCGGCTGCCCAGTCGCTCCTGGGTTTTGATGGGTTCGGCAATAATGTTTTTGACCAGCATGCGGGGATTCAGCGAAGTTGTCGGATCCTGAAAAACCATTTGCAGCTTGCTGCGAATCCCCAGATGTTTAAGGGTCGATTTTCCGGTTGCGGCAATATCAACCGGCGCAGCGTTTTCAGAGCTTTTCCCGTGATAATAAACATGTCCGCTGCTGGGATCGTGCAGGCGAATGACGGCCTTGCCGGTCGTCGTTTTGCCGCAGCCGGATTCGCCGACTAATCCCAGGCACTCGCCGCGATAAATATCCAGATCAATGCCGTCCAGCGCCTTTACGGTACCGACTTCATGCCGCAAAACCCCGCCCAGAATCGGGTAATGCTTTTTTAGATTTATCAGTTCGAGAATCTTGTCCATTTTTGTTATTATTTTTTTCAATCCAGTAACAGGCCACCAGATGACCTTTTTTGACTTCTTTCATCTGCGGAAAGGTTTTGCGACATACATCCATCGCATGCGGGCACCGCGGATGAAACCGGCAGCCCGGAGGCGGTGTCACGAGATTGGGCACATTGCCTTCAATACTTTGCAGCTCCCCATGCATTTCCAACCTGGGTACCGCATCCAACAATGCACGGGTATACGGATGCAGGGGATTTTCAAACAATTCTGCGACATCTGCAACTTCACACAGGTTGCCGGCATACATCACACCCACCCGATCGCAGGTTTCCGCCACCACGCCCAGATCATGGGTGATCAGCAATATTGAAGATATTGCCTGTTCTTTAAGCCGGTTCAAAAGATCCAGAATCTGCGCCTGAATCGTCACATCCAGATTGGAAGTGGCTTCATCGGCAATCAGCAAAACCGGGTTGCACGCCAGCGCAATCGCAATCACGATTCGCTGCTTCATACCACCGGAAAGATTATGAGGATATTGGTTGACGACCTGGGCCGGGTTGGGAATACCCAGCTTCTCGATAATTTCTAGCGAGCGCCGCCGGGCCTCTCTTTTGAGTCTTTTTTGCCAGAGCTTTATCAGCGGGAGTTTATTTAGTATCCGCAAACGAATGTCAGCGGGGTTGTTGGCGCAAATCCGGTAAACGCCCTGCAGGAATTTATTGAGTGGATTCAAAAAATGCGGATCAGATGCCGCCAGGCTCTGCAGGATATCGTTGCTCATCTCCTTTTTCTGGTGAAATAAAAAACTTTCACTGACCTGATCACCGATACTCATGGTCGGGTTCAGGGCCGAGTTCGGCTCCTGAAAAATCATGGATATCCGGTCACCGCGCAGACTCTGCATATAGGCCTCGGATTGCTTGAGCAAGTCGATGCCGTTTTTCCGGTTGGCTTCATCCAGATAGACAATGACCTTACCGCTTTCAATACGCCCCGGTTCCTGCACGATCCGCATGATGGATCGCACCGTAACGCTCTTGCCGCACCCCGATTCTCCAACCAACCCGAAGGTAGCGCCATGATCCACCACCAGACTCACCTGGTTCAGGGCCTTGACCACCCCTTCGTAGGTGTAAAAGTTAGTAACCAGATCAACCGTTTCCAACAGCTTGGTCATTCCCTGTCCCTATTACTTTCAATCAAATTACTCACCGCAGAGGCGCAAAGAACGCAGAGAGAGGATTTATTTTTCATTTGCCGTTGATCCCGCAAGTCTGCGGGACAGGTATCCCGGCAAATGAAAATACTCGACCATTATGCGGTTATAATCTAATAGCGATAAAATATATTACCACTTCTCTGCGGCCTCAGCGACTGTTGAATATAATAATAGATCCAATACCATCCATCAATCCGAAATCCCAAATCGAATCATCGTCTTCGGAGCTTTGGATCAAACGCATCCCTCAATGCATCACCGATCAAGTTCCAGGCCAGCACGAACAATACAATACACCCACCGGGGATCACGATGGTAAACCAGAATTTTAACGGATCCCCCGGCGGGCCCACAATATAGTTGCGGGCCAGGGCCACCATCTGCCCCCAGTCGGCAAAGCCTTTGGGTGCCCCGAGACCTAAAAAACTCATAAACGATGCCGTAATTACCATGGAACCCATATCCATGGAGGCCATAATCAACACCGGATAAATCGCGTTCGGCAATATGTGGCGCATGATAATTTTGTATTCGGATACCCCCATGGTTTTGGCGGCATGGATATAATCCTGATCTCGCAGGGTAAGGATTTCCGCTCGGATAACCCGCACGTACCAGCGCCATTGCACCATAGCCAGCGCAATCATAATTTTATCCAGACCCGAGCCAAAAGCCACAACAATGGCCATGGCCAGCACCAGTGTGGGTATGGCCCACATCACATCCGTGACACGCATCAGAATTTCATCGATGATGCCACCGAAATATCCTGCAATAGCACCGAGTGATACACCGACAAAAGCGGCAATGATTACCACAAAAAGGCCTATTTTAAAGGCGGTACGAGTTCCCCAGACAACTCCGTAAAAAATGTCGTATTGCCCCGCAGTCGTACCGAAAATGTGTTTATCGCTGGGCGGCTTGGGGGTAGGTGAGAATCCCTTGTGAGGCATCAAATACGGATTATGGGCATACTTGGGCGGCGCAATTTGAGGGGCGAAGACTGCCACCGACGTAAAGAAAATCAGCAGCGAGAATCCGATGATCGCTGACGGGTTCCGGAATATCCGGTACAGCGTAAATTTAAGTTCGCGCAGTCGTGGATGAGTTTGAACCATCGTTAAATGTCCAATGACGAATGTCTAATGACTAATTGTGGAAGTAGCTCCGCTCCGCCATCTAGTAAATTTAAAATCAATAGCATGCATTAATTATTTCCGCCGCTGGCGGACCAATATTCATTATTCAATTATGTCAGCCTTATTCTTGGATCGATGTAAGCATACAAAATGTCCAGGGTCAGGTTGGTGAACACAAAGACCACTCCCATAAACAGGCAGATACACATCAGCACCGGAATGTCGAGTTGGATGGCGGATTCCGCCAGCCACCAGCCGATCCCGTGCCGATTGTAGACAACCTCTACGGCGATACTGCCTTCCATGGACATGGCCATCAACTGACCGGCGACGGTGATCACGGGCAGCATGGCATTGCGGCGGGCGTGTTTTTTGTAAATGGTGTGATTATCGGCCCCCTTGGCCCTTGCAGTCGTCACATAGTCTCTGGACAACTCCTCGATCATTCCCGAACGCATCACCCGCATATTCAACGCCACCACCACGATCACATAGGTCAAAATCGGACAAACCAGATGGGCAAGGGCATCCAGGGTGATATTTAAATAGCCGTTAAGGATCCCGTCAATTGTATAAAGGCCTGTGTAGCTGGTGTATGTATCCGGGTTGTCAATAATGAAAAGACTCAACTGGTCACTGAGAACCCCCGGCGAAAGGATCTGAAAATAACCGTAAAACACCATCAGCAGCACCAGGGCGAAAAGAAAAGTGGGCAGCGACCAGCCCACAATAGCTAAAATCCTGGTGGTATGGTCAATCCACCGGTCGCGATGGATTCCCGCCAGGGTTCCCAGCCAGATACCAAAAAAAAGCACGATCGGTGCGGCAAATAGATTCATCTCCAGGGTGACGGGAAAATAAGTCCAGAAGGCTTCCCACACCGGGCGTGAGGCCACCACCGACCAGCCCAGGTTGCCCTGAAAGACTTCTTTCATCCAGCGAACATATTGAACGTAAACAGGATCATCGAGTCCAAACTGCGTGATGATTTTGGGGATGTCTTTGGCCTGCTGGGGAGACGTAACAAAGGCAGCCGCCCGTCTTTCAGGGCTGAAGGTCATCAGAATGCCGAAAAGAAGAACCGATACGCCGAATAAGACGAGTACCAGTAACAACGCTCTTCGAGTGATGAATGCGAGCATAAAGACCTATGGGTTTTCCGGTTAGCCCGTTTGCCCGTGAACCGGCCAACCGGCTAAACCAGAGCTATCGTTTGAACAGGCGCTTCAAAACTTCATTGTCGTCGGTAAACATGGCATTGGGCACGAAACCATAAACCGTGTCGCGGTAGGCTCGCACGACGATCTGCTGATAAAGAGGAACACCGATGGCGTTTTCGTACCAGATGTTCTGAAGCTTGGCATAAATTTCTCGGCGTTTCTGGGTATCGGCCGTTGCGATACCGGCATCACACAACTTATCGATCTCATCGTTTTTTAATGCCATAAATTTTCCATAATAGCCGTTGGAATGCATAAAGGGATAAACAAAGTTATGCGGGTCGGCATAATCAGCCCCCCAGCCGCTTAAAAACAGCGGGTACTGAAGACTTCGAATTTGGACGATATAGTCTTTCCATTCAACATTGCGGACGTCGATCCGGAATTTCGGGCTCAGGGACATGATATTTTCAGCCAGCATATGGGCTGCAGCTTCCCGCATTTCATTGCCGGTGTTGTGGGTAATGATCATCTTGAACCCACTTTGCCAGACCTTGCCGCCGAAAGCTTTCTTCATATATTCGGCCGACTTTTTCAGATCAAATTCATAGGTGGGGACATCGATGTGGTAGGGGAGCCCTTCCACATTCGGGCTGCTGGGCATGATCACCAGGCCATTGAATACATCCTGTTTGTAAGTCTCACGGTCGAACGCATGCAAAAAAGCTTTGCGAATATTGATATCGGTAAAAAAATCAGGTGGAATGCCCTTGCCGTCCAGTTTGCCGCTGCCGATATTCGGATTTCCGGTGGGGTTGATATTGCGGCAAAACATGGCCGCCGTATATCCCAGTTGGGGGACCTCGTAAATTTTCAAGCCTTGCATGGCTTTAACTTCCGGCACATAGGGGGTATCCACCACCACCCGATCCGCGTCGCCATTTTGCAGCATCAATTTGCGGGTACTCCATTCTTTGACATACTTGACGATGCCGATCCTGATCTTGGCTCCGCCGCCCCAGTATCCGTCAAAGCGCTCAAAAACAAACTGCTTGGCCGGCTCCCAGCTTTTTAGTTGATAGGGTCCGGTGCCGTTTTCAATTTGTTGCAGGGGTTCATGACCGGGGGCAGGGTTGTTGAATTTGGCCGCATTTTGAATATTTCCGTCCCAGCATCCCTTGGATATGGCCCACTCTTTGTCCACTACCGACGATGCCGTGTAGCATAAGATACTCATCAACGGCGGATACGGTTTGGGCAGATGCAAAACGACCTTGTCTCCCTGAGCCTCGACCGATTTGTCGATGGTGTCAAAAATCCCGGGAATAACCTTGCCATCGCTGTCCCGGGTCGCACCGCTTCCGGTTAGCGCCTCCAGCAGCATCCACATGGGACCGCCGTCCTGATCCACAATCATGTTGCGCTTAAAGGAATAGACCACATCCTCCGGTGTTAATTCTCCGCCCGCATGGAACTTCACCCCTTGGCGGATGGTAAAGGTATAGGTTTTCCCATCGGCCGAAATTCCGCCGTTTGCCACCGAAGGAACCTCGGCCGCCAGAAGAGGAACATAGGTTTCGGTGGAAGATCCATCGAAAAAAATCAGGGTTTCATACATGTTCCAGATCCGCATGGACCCGGCAACATCATAAGAAGTGGCCGGATCAATTGTCTGGACCGTCCGATAATCAGCCAGTACAAAGGTATCGGGATTTTTAACCTGGGCACCGGTATCCGCGGCACAGATTACCATTAACAAACAACCGATAAGACAGATAAGTTTCTTCATCCCCCCCCCTTTCTGTTGTAAGATTAAAATAAAACCTGAACTTTGACAACCTGCTGCTATTTTTTATAATCCAAAACTTCTCATTGATTCTCAGGCTGGATTCAGGCAAAAATTTTCAGATAAGCTCAAGAATACAGGCAGAAATGAAAAGCCCCGCCTTTACCACAGCAAGCGGGGCTTTTCGTCAGATCATACCATAAACAATTCTCCATCCCGGATGGATATAGGTTTAGATTTGATGGGTTCTTACCTGGATTCAATAACAGTAAAATAACTCAAAGGTCAAGAACATTACTACTGTTTTCCACTTTGCTTACGATAGCAGGGTGTGTCCGGGACCAGAACGAAAATTGATCAATTAGTTTGGTGAAACCAAAATGTGTGATATAAGACAAACGCGGTTCAGCACTAATTTTATAAATCTACTATTCCATTTCAGGATAAGGAACTCTGGAAACAATGCTCGGCATTATAATAGGCCTGCTTTTCATCATCCTGGTTTTTTACATCTCTTATTCCAAGCGGTCATTATCGGCGGAAAACCACAGGCCGGATCCGTGCTAGGCGGAGATACAAAAATGAAATAATGAATTCGGGTGCGGGATGCCAGCCACACCGGCCAGCGCCCCGGTGAGGTATTAAAGCCGGCCTGACGCCATAATGGTTGTCATGGCGATCCGGCGTCATACCAGAAGACTGAAGCATCCCGGCCCGGAGGCCAGGGTTTGTTAGCGCTAGAGCAAAATATTGATTTCGACAGACAAAGGAGAAACCGATGACGATTAAACTGGATCTGCTCATAAAAAACGGCCGCATTATCGACGGAACGGGTAATCCGTACTTTTTTTCCGACATCGGAATTGTTGACGGTAAAATTGCATGCCTGGCGCAGGGTCTTGGCCCGTCGAATGCCAATCGAGTTTTAGATGCCGCGGGCCTGACAGTTTGCCCCGGCTTTATCGATACGCATAGTCACGATGATGCCTACCTTTTGATCAACCCCCAATGTGACGAAAAGGTGTGCCAGGGGGTGACGACGGATGTCATCGGCAACTGCGGCTTTTCGCTGGTCCCTTTGACGGACATGCACCGCGATGATATGCGCAAAGCCTCGGCGATTATGGGTGGCAGCAAACTCCCGCATGATTTCTGGCAACTGTCCTCCTTTGCTGAATTTCTAACGCGGTTGGAAAACGCCGGCGTGGGGATAAATGTGGTGCCGCTGGTGGGCCACGGCACCGTTCGGATCGCGGTCCTCGGCTATGAAAACCGGCCGCCGGATAAATCTGAATTGGCCCAGATGAAACGGTTGACGGCCGAAGCCATGCAGGGGGGCGCTTTCGGCCTTTCCTCCGGCCTGATTTATGCACCGGCCAATTATGCCGCCACCGGCGAAATCACCGAGCTGGCAACGGTCGCGGCTCAATTCAAAGGCATTTACACCACCCACATGCGCAGTGAGGGTGATCAGCAAATGGCGGCGATTGAAGAAACGCTGAAGATTGCCCGCGAGGCTGGAATCGCCGCACACATATCCCATCACAAGATCGCCGGCAGAAACAATTGGGGCCAGAGCAAAGATACGCTTAAATTATTTGCAGATGAGAGGGCCAAGGGACAACTGGTCACCTGTGATCAATATCCATACCCGGCCGGCAGCACGTTTTTGGCAGCCGCACTGCCGCCGTCCTTTCAGGCCCAGGGACCGCAGGCATTTGCTGAAAAGCTGAAGGAGCCCGCTGTTCGACAGGCCGTTATGGACGAAATTGAAAGCGGCAGCGGCGCCCCCTGGGAAAATCTGATTAAAGGCGCCGGTTTTGAAAACATCATCATCAGCGCCGCACCGCGCCATGAGCACTACATCGGCAAATCCATCGTCCAAATCGCAGAAATGGAAACCAGAAAACCATATGACGTTTTCTTTGACCTGCTGATTAAGGAACAGATGGAAGCGGGCATGGTAATTTTCATGATGGATGAAGCGGACATCGTCAGGATTATGCAAGATCCCATAACCATGATCGGCACTGACGGGATTCCCGGCTTCGGATCTAGCAAGGTTCACCCCCGGATGCATGGAACCTTTCCCAGGGTGCTGGGGCGCTATGTCAGGGAAAAGGCTGCCATCAGCCTGGAAGCGGCCATCCGAAAAATGACATCCCTGCCGGCCCAGACATTTGGGCTCTATAAAAAAGGAATTTTACGCCAAGGACTGGATGCCGACATCGTGGTTTTCGATCCGCAATCGATCATTGACAACGCCACGTTCGAGAATCCGGCCCAGCCGCCTGAGGGCATCAGCCATGTAATCGTAAATGGCGAACCGGCGGTCGAACACGGCCAAATCATGGGCGCAACCTCGGGACAGGTGCTGCGGCGCAAGTAAATCATCAAACGTCCGGCAAACCGTTTTTAGCGGTAAACAGGAGGCCTTTTTGGTCTGGATGGTTGCAATCCTCGCCATATTATTTTTAGTGTGCGGCACGGCGGTCGCCTTTCGCGCCGATCGCGACCCGCGGCTCATCCAGCCCCCCGCGACCGGTGCGAAAGCCTGGCTGATTTCGGCAGCCTGGCTGCGGACGGCAGCCACAGTGCTGTTTCTGGGGCCGGTTCTTTACCACAGCGATCGTTTTCTGGCCCGGGGACTGCACCGAATCAGCGAAGGACTGGAAGTCCCGATGGCCTTTATCACCGTTGCCGTGCCGTTGACCGTGGTGATAATATTTGTCCACCTGATTGCCCGGCTGATCGGAGCAGCTCCCGATCAGCCGGCAGGTGATGCCTGAAAATAATTGAACCAACCACTTAACGTCGCAATATTCAACGCTTGGCGCGCAGCGTCAAGCGGTCAAATAGAGGCCCTTGGTGTTAGGCATTCAGTTGTACCTGCCAATAACCAACATCGATCCACTTGTCCAACTTGTACCCGACCTCTTTGAAATGGGCTACCTTTTCCATGCCGAATATTTCATGCAGCGCTATGCTCGCCGGATTTGGCAGGGCGATGCCCCCGATGACCGTGTGAATAAAGCAACCTTCAAGTTCGGTGAATAGTGCTTCGTATAGCTTTGTGCCCCAGCCGTCAGATGCTGAAGTCGGTGATAAATAAACCGTAGCTTCGACTGAAAACCGGTAGGCAAAGCGCTTATTCCATTTCGTTGCACAAGCATACCCTATAACTTCACCTCTCTCTTCCGCAACAAGCCAAGGTAGCCCAGAGGGAATAACTTCTTCAATACGATTACTCATATCGAGGTGGGGACCAAAAAAATAGCTCAATAATCTGTGGTGGTATCCTCGCAAATAACTCTTTATGCCCACGGCTGCCATGTGGTTTTATGAATTGCTTTTTAAGCATAAAGCTCTCGGCAGTTGTATCCATATCCTCAATGTGCCAACCCCTGGCCTGCATCTTGCGCACTCTTTTGTGTGGGTGAAGAAATGCGCTTTAACTTGAAACGGCCTTCAAAACCTCCGGACCGCAGTTTTCTTATAAGGGGGGGTACAAAGAGAGAAGATTTCAATAAGAATACCGCTTGTTATGTTGCCGCCCTAGATTCAACGAGTGGTAACAGACGCGAATCTTCGAGTGCTGCCGTTCTATGCCCCAAACCTGCCAAGTACCCTTGATTCGATGCAAATACCATGAAATCGGATAGCGACTTCTGGCGAACAAGCATGATGACTTCACCAGATATATTCCGAACGAATAACGCCGCTCCTACCTCCTGCGAGACCTCTAAAAAACGCTCTTTCATTTGATGTTCCGCTCTCTTCTTAGTGGCAGTGTCTAACTTGAGCCAGGAGTGCCGCTGTTTTCTACCCGTTTTTCAGATACACGATAGAATCCCCTGTTTTTTTCAGCTTTTGAAACCACATTTCTGCGAGAACATGCAGTTCCTCAACGGGACTTGCTTGAGTATTTTTTTCGTGATCCAACACATCGAGTATTTCAAACTCGAAAGCCGACTCACCAAATGAATTCCATATTCCCTGCAATTCACTGTTTCGATGACTCCCGAATTTCAGTTCAGCTTTATGCCTATTGAATCTGGCCGGCAAATCGGTGGCGAAGCCTATAAATACTTTGTCATTTTGCGAATTTCTGATCCTATATACACCCATAGGCTGCTTGGTATGTTTGTAAGCCTTTTTTATTGCTGATTTGTCCATTCTTGTCTCCCCTTCGTTCTTTATAAACATAACACCGCCGGTCACCTACGTCAAAAGCTTCCACAAAATTGTTAATACCCAAACCCTATAGAAAACTTCGGTCTTACCTAAGCTCCCTGGCTTTTGGCGTTAGGTAAACTGGCTTGTTGTGAATTTATCTATTCTTGTGGATTCCAATCAGTTACCCTCTGCCATTGTGATTGATTGTTTTCCCTCTCACTTTGTAGGATTTGAGAAGACTAAGTTCCTGGGTAATCGTAACCCACATTCGCTCAGCTCTTGGTTCATTTTCCCCGGGCTCTCAATCAAAAAAGGGAAAAATAGCGATTAGGTATTCCATGTTTTGCCTTTTATGTTTAACATCATGGAGAATAAGCCCGAATTCAAACCGAATCAGGACGTAAAATGTATGTCAGAGGCAAGGGCGGAAAGGACCGCCTTACAACTCTACCGCCATAAAAATTAGCTTGAACCACCTTATAATTATGACAGCAATGCGGTTATTTTCCAAATTTTTGTTCAGCTCCGTTTACGAATTTGATCTCATAAATGCTTTCATCGCCGCCCGGCTATCTTTATGACGCAGCTAACTTTACAAGCTGATAATCCGTTCAAATTAAATCGGATTTGGTTAAATTGTAGATTGATGATAGCAATGCACTGTGATAATGCTTTTGATCAACAAATAGGATCGGG
>Ga0209791_1000287_pt1 | contig 21227 bp, 7 predicted proteins | sample WorMetTyACAVOLI1_FD_187422 | JGI IMG/M metagenome (GOLD analysis project Ga0209791, IMG submission 187422) | Marine gutless worms symbiont microbial communities from Max Planck institute for Marine Microbiology, Germany - Olavius algarvensis... ... | reverse complement strand
CTGGATGTCGTTGAAATTCACCGATAGTGTCCTGTTAGATATCCAGCATCAAGTATCAAGCATCCAGCATCTGCCCGGAAAAAGCAACGATCTCAGACATAACGGCCAGGCTAGATGACAAGAATTTATGCAATGTTAGGGTATAGTCTGGTCGGGTCGCGCAGCCGGGTTCTGAGTGTTTCGGTTTTCTCATCGTCCAGTTCGCAATTACAGATTGAATCGAGCTGATCATAGAATAATTTTTGCTGCCTATTTCGATTCGGATCTTGTGCATCCCGATTTTTCAGATTCCCACCAACAGGGCAAGCATCTTTTAGCAGTGATCCAATCTGGTCACAGAACTCAATGGCTTGCGGATCTTGATACTTGGCTTTTCGCAGAACGATTTCCGGTTTAATCTCCTTTGCTCTTCGAATGATGTGAGCCAGACAAGTTTGTCGTTGTTGTGCATTGGCGGCGTTGTGGGCCGCATAATCATCGGTATTTAAGACACCCTTGAAATCTGTGGACCTTCTTGTCAAATCGTTGCTGGCTATGGGTGCTGATAAGAAAAGTATCACCAGAGCGATCGCCTGATGCGTTTCAATGGAAAAAACATGAACTCTACTCCCACATTCTTTTTCACGGCTGACGAACACTACGGGCATTCTAATATCATAAGGTATTGTGAGCGTCCGTTTTTACTTACCATTACAGTAAACACCGGTCTCGCAAATCGTGTGATATATTATGTATATCCAAATGCTAATCTATTGGTAATCCCATCAAAAATCGTTGACAAAAATAAAGAGGCTTGATAACGCTTCTTCACGCTTCCTATTGAAGCGCGTAATGCACTCTCCCTTCTGACTATGTATCAGTTATGCTTTTTCAACAGCTCCACTAACAATATCGATCCGACTCAGCTAAACGGCTGATTTTTTGTCATATTCATTGATACCACCTATGGCTGTCATTGGAGCTATACCATGCCGGCGGCCCCGGAAATATCATTTGCCTTGAAAAGTATCGCGGAGGTGGCCCTTGATCATCAGGTCGAGGTCAATCCGCTTACCGGTGCGGCGACGGTCAGGGTGCCCCTGCCACTGACCTCCGGCCGATCCGAATTCAGCCCTGCTCTGGCCCTTGAATACAATTCTTCCGCCGGCAATTCGGTTTTCGGTGTCGGCTGGTCGCTGTCCGGACTGTCCATGATCGGGCTAAGCTCTAAAAGACTGCCCAAATACGAAGGTGATGACCAGTTTGTGTTCAATGGTTCCGAAGAGCTTGTTCCCATACTTACCAAACAGGATGAAAATTGGGAACCCCGCGTCGACAATCCGACGGATTTCTGGGTGCATTATTACCGGAGCAAAGTTGAGCAGGACTATACCCGGTTTGAGAAGTGGGTCCACAGGGAATCGGGCAGGATTCATTGGCGCGTAAAAGGACCGGACAACAGCGTCGCTGTATATGGCCTCCATGCCTCGGGTAACACCCGCATCCAGGATCTTGACGGTCCATCGCGAACCTATCAATGGCTCATTGAGACCCGGTACGACGATAACGGCAACGCCGTCTTCTATGAATACTTGCCTGAGAACACGGACAATATCGACCACAGCCTTGAACTTCAACGCCTGATTTCCGGAAAAGGATTTTGCCAGCGATACTTGAAACGCATCGTATACGGAAATACCTGTCCCCTTTATGCCGATGCCCCGATACCGGACGAAAACAGCTGGCTGTTCCAAGTCGTTTTCGACTATGGCGATCACGGCGATGATCCCCATCCCTGCCATGAATCCAATCAGCCCTGGACGGCACGGCCGGATCCCTTTTCCACCTATCGACCGGGTTTCGAGGTGCGCACCCGCCGCCTCTGTCGTCGGGTGATGATGTTCCACCATTTTGACCAGCTGGGCGGCAATCCCGCAGCGGTGGGAGCAATTACCCTCAACTACGTTCAAGACCCTGCCGGCACTACCCTGCAACAGATCGGATATACCGGATACCGCACGGATATCGAAAGCGGTGAAATCACCCGGCGCGCAACCCCTGCTCTCTCATTTGCCTATTCCCAAGCCAGTATGGGACGCCATTTTGATCCGATTCCCGAAACCGCCGCCCACAACCTGCCGCAAGGATTGAGCGGCATGAATTACCGCTGGATTGATCTTTACGGTGAAGGCCTGCCCGGTATTCTGACTGAGACCGACCAGGCCTGGTATTACAAATCCAACCTGGGCCGGGGCCAATTTGGCAACCAGACGCTGGTCGCCCGAAAACCGTCAAATCTCGTTGGCTCCTATGCCCTCAGCGATTTCGACAGCGACGGCAATCCCGACCTGGTGGTGTTCGCCGGCCGGCAAGCCGGGTATTGCGAATACGACCGGGACGCTGGTCAGTGGCAGGGGTATCGCCCTTTTGCTTCCGCACCCGTGCTCGAAGAGATGGGCGTCAGTGCCCAATGGATCGATTTAAACGGCGACGGCCGTTCGGACATTATCATCTCCAAGCAGGACCGCTTCACCTGGTATCCTTCCGAAGGTAAAAAAGGGTTCGGACAGCCCGTGGAATTTGCCAACCCCGGCAGCGAAATAGCTGCCCAGCCTCAGGCCCTTGAAGAAGACCTGAGCCTCAAGTACCTGTTCGCCGACATGACCGGCGACGGCCTGCCCGACCGGGTGCACATCCAAAACGGCCGCGTCGAGTACTGGCCCCATCTGGGCAATGGCCGCTTTGGAGACGCCATCGTCATGGAGAACGCGCCGGTCTTTGATTTCGAAACCCAATTCGACCTGAGCCGCCTGCGACTGGCAGACCTGGACGACAGCGGTACGGCCGATCTGCTTTACATCGGTCGCGGTGAAATCTGCTACTGGATCAATGCCAGCGGCAACCGCTTTGTGGAAGGCGGCATGATTGCCGGATTGCCCTATATCGACAACCTTTCAAGCGTCCAGGTGCTTGACTTTCTCGGAGACGGCACCCCCTGCCTGGTCTGGTCCTCACCCCTTAACGGTCAGGCGTACTCTCCGATCCAGTATCTGCGCCTCACCAAAGGCGTCCAGCCCCGCCTGCTGCTGTCGGTGGACAATACCATGGGCCGGGTTGTTGAACTGAACTACTCAACTTCGGGCCGGCACTATCTGCGCGACAAAGCTGCCGGACGCCCCTGGATATCCAAACTGCCCAACCATTCCACCGTGGCGGATCGTATGGAAGTGGTCGATCAGATCGGCAACGCCCGTCTTTGCAGCCGCTATGAATACCATGACGGTTTTTTCGACAGCGAAAAAAGAGTATTCCGAGGCTTCGGCCAGGTGGATCAATACGATTCGGAAGTTTTTGATGAAACCTCCGATATCCCGGAGGAGGCTTTCACTGAACCGGCATGCAGCCGTACTTTTTTTCACAACGGCGCCTTTGGTTGGGATGATCGCCGGACCCAATATTACTACAACGGTGATCCGGAGCACGCCCGGTTGACAGAAGCGGTTTTTCAGGAGCAATTGGACTTTTACGGCAAGACGTTCGAGGACGGCTTTCGCACCCTGGCCGGCCAAACGCTCCGGCAGGAGATCTTTGCCGTGAGCCGGGAAGGACAGCGGGCCGAGCACCCGTTCCAGGTCACCCAAAACACCTATCGCATCCGCCAATTGCAACCGGCCCGGGGGGATGACGATGCCTGCTATGATTTTTACCTCAGCGAGGCTCTGGTCCACGAGTACGAGCAAGATCCGCATGATCCCCGGGTGACCCACAACCTGACCCTTGACGTGGATGGATACGGCAACGCCACCAGCGGATGCGCTGTGGCCTATCCGCGGCGCGACGCCATTGCGGACGCCCTGGACGAGCAGCGCCGTCAATACATCAGCGTTTCGACCGATGAATTCATCAACATCGATGAACCGCACCGCCTGGAGACCGGCATCCCGATTGAAAGCAAGGCCTATGAAATGGCCTGGCCGCAGACCGAATCCGGCAGCCTGCTGGCCTACGACACCGTTCGCACCGGTGTCACCGCCGCCCTGGCAGATGTCCGTCAGGTGCATGAGCCTTTACCTGCCGATACGGAAACCCACCGGGCACGCCTGATTCAGTGGCAGCGACTATTTTACTGGAACGATGCCCACACAACGGTTCTGCCCCCTGGTGATGTCGGTCCCAAAACCCTGCTCCATCATCAGGAGAGCGCCTGTTTCACCAACGATCTCGTCGGCACGGTATTCGAAGACCGGGTGGAAGCCGCGATGCTGGAATCTCAGGGGCGCTATCATTTCCAGAACGATTACTGGTGGCAGCCGGGACCGACCCTGCATTACATGTCCGACGAGGGTTTTTTTGACCTGGACCGCATAGTGCGTCCCGACGGCGGGACCACCCAGTACTTCCCCGATCGGTATCACTTAACCCTGGAATCGGTCACAGATGCCGTGGGCAACCGCACCCGGGCCGTCATCGACTACAACCTCATCGCCCCCTGCCAAATCGTAGACCCCAACGAGAACGTCACCGAGGTGTGCTACGATCCGTTGGGTATGATCGTGGTCACCACCACCCAGGGCAATGTGGCGGGGCCATCCGGTGCATCCGCCCTGTATGGCCATGACCGGCTCGCAGACTACACCCGGCAGCCCGCAGCGGATGCAGAGGCCATCCTGGCCGACCCCCTGCGTTTTATCCAAAATGCCGGTCAATTTTTGTACTACGATTTGGAGGCGGTCCCGCTCTTCAGCCTCTCTCTCGTGCGCGAACAATGGGTCCACGACGGCACCGAAAGTCCTCCCGGCGACAGCCCGCTTCAGATTCGTTTGACTTACACCGACGGGTTCGGCCGCGCCCTGCAGAGCAAACAAAAGGTCGAGGAGGGCATGGCCATCCAGAAAGACGCCGGCGGCCATGTGATGCTCGACCTGCAAGGCCGGCCACTGGAAGCCCAAACGCCCGAACGCTGGCGCGTCTCGGGGCACACGGTCTACAACAACAAACAACTTCCTGTGCGCCAGTACGAACCCTTCTTTTCCCCCCTGGCTCGCTTTGAAGACGACCCGGAGCTGCGAGCCTTCGGTGTCAGCACCTTCTCGCGCTACGACGCGCTGGGACGCCTGACGCGAACCGAACTGCCCAACGGCACCCTCGCCAGAGTCGAAATGACCCCCTGGGAAATCCGCAGCTTCGATCCCAACGACACGGTCGCCGAATCGGCCTACGGCGTGCTGCGCGCCTTGCTGCCGGCGGAAGACCCGCAGCGGCAGGCCTACGACAGGACCCTGGCCCATGCCGATACCCCCTTGATCGTGCAGCGCGATCCTTTGGGCCGCGACATCCGGCAGATCGAAACCAGCCATGATGACCTCCACCGGGTCACCCGCACCCGTTTCGACATTCAGGGCAACACCGTCGAAATAATCGACCCCCGCGGATTGAGCGCTTTTCAATATCAACACGACATGCTCGGCCGGGTGCTGCACGAACACAGCATGGATGCCGGGGAAAAATGGCTGTTCGCCGACGCAATGGACCAACCCCTGCACCAGTGGGACGGACGCGGGGTGCACCAACACATCTCACATGACGCCTTGGGCCGGCCCATTGATGTGCACGTCCGAGGTTTGGGCCTCGACCAGAGGGTAGAACACAGGGTGTACGGCGACGACCCGGCGGGGGCGGACGGCGCACAGCGCAACGCCCGCGGCCGCCTGGCAGCACATTACGACCAGGCCGGGCTTTACACAGTCCGGCAATACGCCCCCGATGGTCCTGCCTTGCAGACGGAACGCCAACTGGTGCTGCTGACGGAGAATTACAGCGCCGAGCCTGACTGGACCGACCTGGACCGCGTCCCCTTGGAGCCACCCATGATCAGCCGCACAGCCTACGATGCTTTGGGCCGCGTGGTCGAACAAGCGCTGCCCGATCAGACCATCCGGGCCTTTCGCTATTTGCCCGGCGGAGACGTCAACCGGGTCCTGGTATCAACCGCGGACGGCGAATTGTCGGAATCACCGTTCCTGCAAAGCTGTGCTTACAATGCCAAGGGCCAGCGCATCCAGTCGCTATTGGGAAACGATATTGAGATAAACTATACGTATGAGCGCGAGACCCTCCGTTTGCAGCGTCTTACAGCCGCAGAAACAGGCGGCTTAGGGCGCACCTATCAGGACATTCATTACACCTACGACCCGGTGGGCAACATCACCCGCCACGAGGACCAGGCCCAGGCCTCCGCTGCGGGATCGCTGCCCCTGCCCTTCGGTCTGGGTATTGCCGCCCACAGCGACGACACCTACGACGCCTTCTACCAGCTCCGGCAAGCCACCGGCCGGGTGCACCAGGCCTTGCTGCAGCATGACTACCGGCCCGGGCTGGCCTATCGGAAGATCAAGGGCACCCAACACCTGACGCCGGAAAACCCAGCGGCCGTAGAGCGCTACACCCGCACCTACAGCTACGATGCGGCCGCCAATGTCGAAAACATCACCCACCGGGGCGCCACCCAAAACTGGTCCACCGGAATCCGCACCTCGGCCATCTCGAACCGCTCCCTGCCGGCCAGGGATCACAACGGCATCGACATTCCCGATCCCGAGGCCCATTACGATGCCAACGGCAATTGCACCTACCTGCCCCACCTGCGCCGGCTGGATTGGCACTACCGCAACAACATCGCGGCTGCTGTCATCATCGAACGACCCGAAAGCCTAGGCGGCCATGATGCCGAGTACTATGTCTACGGCGGCGACGGTATGCGGGTGCGCAAGATCCACCGGAAACGGAACCATGGCGCCGCGGAGATAGTGGAAAAGATCTACCTGGAGGACTGCGAAATCAAACGCATCCACATCGACGGCAGGCTCATCCTGGCGCGCACCACCGCCCATATCAGCGACGGTGCCAACCGCATCGCTCTTTTGCATCGGTGGACCGCAGACATCCTGGGCAGGGAAACGGAAAACATCGCCCAGAGCAAAACACGCTATCAATTGTCCAACCATTTGGGAACCTCCATGCTGGAGGTTAGCGAACACGGCGAAGTCATCACCTACGAGGAATACTTTCCCTTCGGCGGAACGGCCTTTATGGCCGGCGACCAGCGCGAGGTGCGTCTCAAGGCCTACCGCTACAGCAGCAAAGAACGCGATGATGCCACCGGATTTTACTACTACGGCTATCGCTACTATGCCGCCTGGATCGGCAACTGGCTGAGCCCCGATCCCATCGGGCCGGAGGATTCTCTCAATTTGTACCAGTTTGTGCGCAATAATCCGGTCACGTTCATGGATCCTTATGGGTTGCATTGTGGGCGTTGTATACCACCGCGAAGGTCCTACAGCCGCAGAGGTGACCAAACGGTTGCGGATGTTAGACGTCGACATGCCGAACGAATGCAGCAGATGCAGGCCCTCGACCTTCGGCTTGACCGGAGCGCCCCACCCGAGGAAGTACAACCACCGGCACGATCTGACGCCATGGCCGGCACCTTGGGTCGCGAAAGCACGGTAGCGCAATTGCACACAGCTGAAGCCGCCGGCGAAAGATCGGCGCCTGTCCGCCGGCCGGCCGCACCTCCCCATCGGAGCGGTGCTGCAGCCGGAAGCTTGGGACGACAAAGAACAGTTGAAGCGCTGGCCCAAGCGCGCAGGGCAAGACAACGCGCACGGCGTGAGCGAACTGAACCGGTACCCCAAGTGGAGGTACCCGACCGTTCCGCTGGAATGGCCGGTGCATTGGGACGGGAGACAACAGCGGAAGCATTACAAGCCGAAAGTGCTGATAGAGAGCAATTGGATCGAGGTGCCCCGGTGCAGGAAACACCGGTGCCGGCAGGATCATCGGCGATGGCTGGTTCGCTGGGGCGTGAGCAAACGACGACTGATTTGCAGCAAGCCGAGCAGGAGCGGGCTCAGCTGGACAGAACCGCACCGGTTGATGGGGCTGACACCCATCCTGACGGTGAGGTGGCAACGTCAGATGCGGCTTCCGGATCTTATCAATTCTTTGATCCCGCACCAATTCCCAGGTCGCCCGGCCTTGATGCCGAAAACGTGCTGGCGGCCGCCGCTCTGACACTTGCCGTAGGGGCTGCAATAGCAGGAGCTGTTATCCTTATTCCGGAAATTGCGCTGCCGCTTCTTTTAGCCGGCATCGCCTATTCAGCGGGATTAAGGGTTAATGAAACGATAGAGGCCGGTCAAACCGATCCTTTGGACATTGGCGCCGCAATCGGTATCGGGGTACTGGATTTAACCGGAATCCCCTTCATTATAGAAGGTATCGAAGGTGAAAGTGTCCTCGCGGACAGGCCGCTAAGTATGGCTGAACGCGAAGCCCGATTAGGAATCGGTTTGGGAGCCGTCCTATTATTTGTCGGCACCGCCGGTGTGGCGAGAAGTATCAGAACCGGCGGCAGATCCTCTGTACCCCGCCCCACGGATCCTTATGATGTGCGCGCCTGGCAAAGATATTATGATGCGAACCCGGGCGTTCGCAGATCAGTCGGTGCTGCTGCCGCGGATTCACCTGAAGTCGGTGGACCGGGTCACCCTGTTAGAGATACTGGCAGCGGCTTAAGACGAGTTGTTGAGGCGAATCAAGCCGCAATGCGAAGAGCCAACCGAGAGGCTTTCGAGCGATTAAGAACAGTCCGCCGGACCGAAGGTGACGATGCCGCTCGAGCGCTACAGGAGCGATATGACAGTCTTGGTGGGCCGCCACAGTTTAACCCCCACAAACAAAATATAGCCGCCATCGAATATTTTCAAATGGTAAATGGAGAACTCAGAAGAGGGATCATAGTACGAATTTCAAGGGGTCGCCATGCGCATTCGGAGTATCAGATTGCTACCGAACTCGATTTGATGGGCATTGCGCCGGAACAAGTAACCCACTTGTATACTCTGTATTCACCTTGTTCAACCTGCGGACCAAATTTAGCTGCACGGTTTCAGGGTCTTCACATCACCTATTCATTACGTTTTACCGAAAAGCCAGGTAGGAGTGGCATTTGGGGACTGTCTAATCATGACTGGTGGTAGCCTGAATCGATTGGATGCTTTTTGAAGCATTTCATACCATAAAAACGACAAACCCATAGTAATATTGTTGTCACAAATAGTTCTTGTGCACAGCACGCACCCTAATGTTAGGAGCAGGCCATGAATACCTTCACGATCAGCGGGCAAGTCAAGGACACCCAATCCAGAAAAAGCATCCCCAACCTGAGGATCGAAGCCTGGGACAAGGATCTTTTCTTCAACGACCTGGTGGGCAGTGCCACCACCGATGCAACGGGCAGTTTCAGGATTGAATTCAGCCAGGACCATTTCCGCGAATGCTTTTTGGATCACAAGCCGGATCTCTTTTTCAAGGTCTATCGAGGCCGCCGGCTGATTGCCAGCACCGAAAAATCGGTGCTGTGGAACATCGAGCAAAAGCCCGAAACCATCATCATTGAAGTCGATCTGCCGCCGGACGATGCCGGTGACGATGAGGCAATGGCCTTTATCGTCAAAGGCGCCGTCCGCCAGAAGGACAAAAGCCCCCTCGCCGGGGCCTTCGTGCGCGCAGTTGACAAGGATCTGCGCCACGAGCAGGAGTTGGGCCAGTCCGTCACCGACGAGCAGGGCCGATATGAAATCAAGTACACCCGCGACCGGTTCCGCCGCGCCGAAAAGAAAAGCGCCGACCTCATCGTGCGGGTGTTCGATCCCGCGACAGGCCGATTGTTGCTGGCCGAATCCGAGATAATATTTAATGCGGGACCCGTGGCGGTGGTGGATCTTATCGCCACGGCCTCCTATTCGGAGTATGAGCGCTACCTGGCTGAGCTGACGTCGGCGCGCGACAAGGTGGCGCTTGCCGATTTGACCTCCCTGGATATTGAGTTCCTGCACCACGAGACCGGCATCGCCTCCCAGCACATCGAATTTTTAGCCCTCGCCGCCCGCCTGGGAAAGCAAACCGGGCTTGCGCCCGAGGTTTTCTACGGTTTGTTCCGACAAGGATTGCCCACAGACCTTTCAGATCTGCTTTCTGAGAAAGCAGAAATTCTGCGCACCGCCTTACTGGCCTCTTTTAAGGCAGACATCATTGCCGGTCACCTGCAGGAAAATCTGGATGACTATCTTGACGCTCTCTCCCGGATTAAAGAAAGCGATCCCGGCATCCGCAGCAGGCAAGAAAAAGAAAAACTGCGCCGCCTGATCAAAATAGATTCTCTGGATGACGCCAAAATAGAAAAACTGGTGGACAAGGCGGGCCAGGCGACCCTGGTGAGCGACAAACTGCTGAACGCCATGGTCGAAGACGGCGATTTGACGGAACCTGAAGCCAAATCCCTGGGGCTGACCGTAACTCTTAATAATCTTTTGGATGACAACCTCGAACTGGTCAAGACGTTGAAGACGGAAAGTTTTACCGGCATCCCCCAGGAGAAGATCGAGCAGGTCGAAGACCTGGCGGTTTTTGACAAAGCAGCCTGGCTGGAAATATTGGAGCAAAGCGGGAATCAGCCGCCCGAAGGGTGGAGCCGCGAAGGCTATGCCGCCCTGCTTGCCAAAAAAATCGAGAGCCTCTACCCCGGCAAGGTGATGCTGGCGCGGCTGACACCCGGGGCGGCAAACGGCCGGATCCAGGACATCAACGAAACCCTGCGCCTGTTTGAAAAAAACGAGCATCCCTTTTCGGCGGCATTTAATGATCTCGATCTTGCCGGTCTGGATGAAGTCACTGTGGATCGTCTGCGCGCCTCCCGGGCCTCTCTCAAGGGTCTGGCCAATACTTACCCGGGACTCGGAATCCACGAAATCCTCAATAATCCCCAGCTGCCGGCAGATGCCAAAGATAAGCGGATCCAGGATCATGTCGGACTTGTCACCCGCTTTCACACGCAAAATTCGGACAAAGAATTTTTATTCCTCGACTATTCGCCGGATAGCGCCGACATTCAGGCCTTGGATTTCGGCGGCTTTAGCGAAGACCAGCAGCGCATGGTGCTCAAAACCGTCAAGGCTTATCAGCGCATTTATTCGGTGACCCGGGACAGCGACCACTCCCGTCTGCTGCTGGCCATGGGGTATCACTCGCCGGTTCAGATCGCCATGCTCAGCCAGCAATACTTCATCTCAATCAGCGGCCTGGATGAAACCGTCGCCAAGGCTTACCACGACAAGGCCTGCGCTTCGGCCGCCAGATCCATTATTGGGATGCTGGGCCTTAAACAACAGGTGGGCGATTTGCTGGCCAGGCACCCGTTTGACAATACCGACACCGCCACCGGCGACTACCTGAAAAAAATCGACGGTTGGGAAGTTCTCTTCGGCAGCCTGGACTACTGCCGTTGCGAGCACTGCCGCTCCATCTTCGGTCCGGCCGCCTATTTTGTGGATCTGATGCGATACATTCAGCTGCACATACTGGATCAGTTTCCGGAAGACGAAGATGAGGCCCTTCACGCGCTGCACCTAAAAAAGCGGCGTCCGGATCTGTGGAAGCTGCCGCTTACCTGTGAACACACCAATGAGCTCATGCCCTACCTGGACATTATAAACGAGGTAATGGAAAACTTCATCGCCCTGGATTTGGGTTATGAGGAAGCCCACCTGCCCGCGCCGGGTGTATCCGACCGGTCCGCCGTTGAAGACCTGGTTTATGAAACCCTTCAAAATACCACGACCTCCTTTGGGCTGCCCTTTTCCCTGCCCCTGGAACGCTTGGCGCTTTACCTGGCCCATTTCGACTTAAAGCGCGGCGATATCTGCAAGATGCTGGGTATGCCGGATGCCGACCATGCCGCCGCGGCCTTAAACCTGTCCAGGCGCGGTGCAGATGCAACATCGGTTCACGACGTCTGGGAATACGAGCTAACGGTTCGAAACAATCGCAATATCGGCCATCTCAGGCAGATATACGGCCTGCACTTCATGGAATCAGGTGACCGCATCACCTACCGGCTTAACGCAGATGAGAGCGCTCAAAACGATGTCCAACCGCTCTTAAAAGCCATGGGATTGACGCGAACCGAGCTGGGCGAGCTGATCGAGACCCGATTCGTTTGCACCGGAAGCCTTGAACTTGTCACCCGGGTGGAATCCATCCTGATCGCAGGCGAAAAAAGGGTTGCATCGGGTGAAGATGCCAGCGTCCAAAACGATATCGAGCGCATCCGCGGCCTGACGAGAACCGCTTTAGACCGCATGCATCGCTTTACCCGTCTAAGGCGCAAACTTGCCTGGTCCATCAAGGAGCTGGATCTTGTCCTGAGTCATCTTTCGCAGCAGGGTATGGTCCACGGTATCGAGGAGGCCACCCTGCCCTACCTGGTCAATATCCGCGCCGTCCAGGAACGCTTCGGCCTGTCGATAGAAGAGGTGTGCGCCCTGTGGAGCAGCATACCTGAAATACCGGTTGCGGACGGCAGCGTTTCGCTTTTCGACCACCTGTTCAATCTGCCCGACTTTGTCCGGCTCGATGGGAGGTTCCCCAAGCCGGGGCATCGATTCCTGCACCCCGCCTTGCGGGACACGCCGCCTGACGATCCGGACTACACAACCTACCGCTTGACGGCCGGCCTCAATCTGGATGACCAGACCTTCTATCAGCTGATCGCGAGTCTGGCCGAACCGCTGGGTGTCGATCCGGCCGCGGACAATCTCGAAGACAGAAAGTTCAGCCTCTCCGGGGAGCACCTGGCGTTGCTCTACCGGCATGCCCGCCTGGCCAAAAAGCTGGGCCTTGGTATTTCCGAGCTGTTTGCCCTGATCGCTGCGGCCGACGGGTTTGGCGCCGACTATATCAGCGGCTTAAACGATTTAACCGCCTTTCTCGAATTTTACGATTGGTGGCGATCCACCGATTACACCCTCGAAGACCTGGCAAGCATCACCCTGCCGGCTGAGGAAGAAGGCCCGCTGCCTTCTGAAGCAGCAGTAATCTGTGAACAGCTGCTTGCAAGGGTCCGGGCCGATCAGGCCCTGATATTCAACAGCAACGTGTTTGCCTTTCTGGAAGGGGTCACTGAAACACAATCCCAGGACATCGTCGAGGATGTCGGCAACGCCGCCGTAATAGCCAAAGCGCGCGGCGCCCGTTACCGGGTCGCCGACGGTTTCGATCCAGATGCTGACCCGGGTACGGCGATCAACCTGCCGGCCGATATGAGCGCAACCCCGGAGCTGCAATATTATATCTTTTCCATGCTCGTTACCTTTAACGCGCCGGGGGCGGTGTTCGATGACATTGTCTTTTCAGAGATCGAAAACATCAGTCTCGAGCAGTCCCGCGCCATTGTCGCCGCCAATTCGGTTTTAATCACCGAAGTTCCTTTAACGGACCTCTACTGGCTGAGGCCCGGCTTTCCCGCAGCGACCCTGATCATCGGCGACGATACCCCGGTGACGCATGCCAAGGCCAAAGCGCTTTTGGCGGCCTATCATGCGGCCGGGGTGATTCCCACCTACCTGGCTGCTGAAATGGGCACCGCCGTAGAAAAGATCGAGGCATTGCTCGATCTGACCGGCACCGACCTGTCCGGCCCTGAATATACCCGCGCCCTTCAGGAGCGCGATCCCGACGGTGACCTGCAAGAGCTTATCAAAACACTGCTGCCGCTAAAGATCCTGTTTAAATCCCCGGCGCTGGATGCGGACGCGATTGATTATATCCAGTCTCATCCGGACATCATCGGCAACCTGGTGCCCGGCGCGATCACCATGGAAAACATCCGGCTGCTGGCGCTTTTTTGCCGTTTTTTAAAAAAGTTTCAAGACCCGGCCGATGAGCGCCAAAGCTATTTCGATCTGTTGGGCGCATTCATCAGTCCAGCGGATAAGTTTTATACCGATGCCGAAGGACGCGACGAGGTAAAGGATGCCCTGGCCGGGGCATTTGAGGCCGAGGCAGGCCTGGTACTCACTGCCCACGATGAGATCAAAACCCTCGAAGCCGCCCCGGATATCGCCCCCCCCGGGACAGCACTGGATACCCTGGACAAACTGGGCGCTTACCTCGATGTCAGCCAGCGCCTGGGTGTCAGCGGCGAGGTGCTGACGTTGATTGTCTCAAATGACTACCATGATCTCAACCAGGCGGCCAACTCCATCCTGAGCGCATTTCGCACCAAATACGACGATGAAGCACTTTGGGATGAAAAGATCGAGCCCTTTGACAATAAAATCCGCTCCCGCAAAAGGGACGCCCTGGCCGACTATCTGATAAAGGCTCTGCGCCCGGCGGCATTCGGCAGCATCAACGACCTGTATCACTATTTTCTGCTGGACGTAAAACTGGAAGGCTGCGCCCGAACCTCCAGGCTGGTGGCCGCCAATTGCAGCCTGCAGCTCTATGTACACCGCGTCCTGATGCATCTTGAGCAGGATCGTGATGAAACCGTCGAGCTCACCGTCACGGATGCAGCGCAGACCGAGTGGCAATGGCGCAAAAACTACCGGGTGTGGGAAGCCAACCGCAAGGTGTTTCTTTATCCCGAAAACTACCTGGAACCGGACTTGCGGGACAACAAAACCCCTTTGTTCGAAGCGTTGGAATCCACATTACTCCAGCAGGAGATCAACGCGGACACCGTGTTAGAGGCCTACGCAGGATACATGCGCGGCTTTGACGAGGTGGCCAGTCTCAAAATCGCCGGTTCATACCACGACATCGGAGAAAAAACCGACTTTTTGCATCTGTTCGGCGTTACCGCAGCCGATCCCATCGTCCACTACTATCGTGGGGTCGAAAACGCCTTTCACGGAGAACGGGATGATACAACCGGCGTTGTCTGGCAGCCCTGGCACAAGATCGATGTACAGATTCCGGTAAGAAAAGTGTCGCCCATTGTTTTTAAAGGAAAATTGTATGTGTTCTGGGTCGAGTTTTCCACCCGGCCTCACAACAATGTTATAGACGGCAGTTCTGAATTCGTCGGCTACAGGCATACGATGTCGGTTAAATATACAACGCTGCGACTCGATGGCAGCTGGACGCCTCCACAGAAAATATCGCTTGACGGTCAGCAGCCATTTACTTTGGGCGATGGTGTTATCGATGACCCGCTTGAGGAACCTTCGGAAAGAGAGGAAATCGCCCGGGAGCGCAGCGCAGGGCGTCCGTATTTTCATCTGCTCGCCCAGCTTTTAAAACCCAAGTATGATACCGAATTCCATCTGGAGCCAAAGGATGGCTACAAACTGACAGGCTTCCAATGGGAACGAATCTATCCGCATCCCTTATATTCCCGCAATACAATTAGGCTTACCGGCCATGATTTCTACATGCATTCAGCAATAGATTTTTATCGCGCATCGATCGGAACTCGAGAGCTTTTTGAGGGTTTTGACATTTATGGCAGAATTCTGGCCTGGAACGGCGATGAAAATGTAGTTTACACCGGGCCCCCCCCCAATGCTTTCGGGGGGTGGCTGGATCCTTATCCCTACGCATCCGTGCTGATTGATCAAAGAAATCTAAACTATTATGCGTCCCGAGAATTTGTCTTATGGGATTCGGATATCATGGACATCATTCACAACAACATCTACCGGTTTCCCGTTTTACGTGATCTGGATGCCGATTTTGAAATCGTACCGATAAACGGCTCCCCGAATGACGGCATCCTTGATTATGACGGGGATCTGTTCCATATCCAGGCCCGTCCTGCAAATCTTGGCGAGAATCCGCTTGATTATCTGATAAAGCGAATCGGTACGACATTATCTGACACGACTTCCGAATGTCTTTTTACGACCGGTGTTGAGGGATTATTAGACATTGACACCCAAAGGACATTGCAGGAATCGGATATAGAATTTAATATCGATTCGGACTGCTTTGCCGAAAATCGAACCAATAACGGAAAAATTGATTTCGAAGGCCCTTACGGTGTCTACTATCGGGAAATTTTCTTTCACATCCCTTTTCTCATCGCCAACCATCTCAACAGCCAGGGCAAGTATGCCGAAGCGCAGCAATGGTACCATTACATATTCAATCCCACGGCAACCATAGATGATCCGGAAGGTCCCCCGCAAGATCGCATATGGCGATACCTGGAATTCAGGGAAAAGGGCCTCGAAAGCCTCCGGAAACAACTCACGGCCAATGACGCCATTGAAGTTTATAAGAAGGATCCGTTCAACCCGCATGCCATCGCCCGTTTGCCGGTGCGCTTTAGTGCTTACCAGAAAGCCGTTGTGATGAAATATATCGATAACCTGCTGGACTGGGGCGATCACCTTTTTGCCCAGGACACCATGGAGTCTATCAACGACGCCACACTGCTCTATGTGCTGGCCTCCGACATTCTCGGCGAGCGCCCGGCACAGTTGGGCGAATGCGGCCAGGAAAATTCAGGACCGCTGACCTACGATGACATCGCATCCGATCTCAACGAAGAAAATGAGTTTCTGATCGAAATCTACCACAGCGTCCAAAAGCAGAGCGGCCAAATTGCAAAGCACACCGCCCGTTACGCCATGGATGGATCTGTGACCCATTCCGCTACCCAAAACGCCAAAAACCACATTACGCTGTATAATTACACAACAATGCTTGATTTCGTATCAGAGCCAGGAGACACTCTCAATGCCGAGACAGCGGCAGCTGGTGTGGATAAGCCGTTTACGACAATGAAAGACGGTCATTTTCTCGGTGAGATGTGGAAACACAAAAAGCCGGATGCAGGCGTTTATTACATCGCATTTATGGTCGCCTTGGGCAGCCAGATGGGACCGGCCTTCTGCATCCCGCAAAACATGCACCTGAACGGTTACTGGGACCGCGTCGATGACCGGTTGTTTAAAATCAGAAACTGCATGAACATCAGCGGCGTGCATCGGGAGCTGTCGCTTTTTGCACCGGAAATCGATCCCATGCTTCTGGTGCGCGCCCGGGCAGCGGGATTATCCTTAGAGGATGTTTTGAACTCTATCAGCGGTAATCTGCCTCCTTATCGATTCTCATATATTATTGAAAGAGCCAAAGGATATGCTGCCACGCTTAAAGGATTCGGAGCTGAGCTGCTTAGCGCCCTGGCAAAAAAGGATATCGAAGCGCTTAGCCTCATGCGCAGCGAACATCAGCAATTTAACTTGCAGCAGACCAGACAAGTCCGCCAGTGGGAAATAGATGCGGCCGCTAAAGCCTGCGAGGCGCTTGGGAAACGAAAAGAAACTATTGTGTTTCGCAGGGATCACTATAATGGGCTGGTCGAGAAAAATTTAATACCGGCTGAGCATGTTGAACTAGTTTCCAAACTTATGGCTTCCTCTATCCGCGGCAGTGAGGCCTTGGTGGCTTTTCTGTGTGCAACCTTAGCCCTTATCCCGGAATCCGGATCTCCTTTTGCCATGGTATACGGCGGAAGGGAGCTCAATGCCAGCGGCCGGGGCTATTTCGCTTCCATGGAAGCGCTTGCCAAGGTCGCCGACAATGTTGCGGCCTCCTCCAGTATGGTCGCGGGCTTCCAGCGCCGTAAAGAAGGCTGGCAGTATCAGACGGATGTGGCCGATTATGAGTTAAACGAGATTGACAAACAAATCGCGGCGGCCGAAATCCGCCTGGAGATCGCCAACCGGGCAATGGAAATTCACGATAAAACCGTTGAGCAGCTCGACGAGGTTTACGAGTTTTATCAGGATAAATTCACAAATCTGGGCCTGTACACCTGGCTGTCAACCAACCTCCAGGGCCTTTACCGGGAGGCATACAACAACGCCTATGCCATGGCCAAGCTGGCCGAGCAGGCTTATCGTTTCGAACGCGGAAACGATGCCGCCGAGATGATCGGCCCCAACCACTGGGAAGCTTCCCGGGCCGGGTTGCTGTCCGGGGAACGGCTGCTGACGGATCTGCACAACCTGGAACGAAAATACCTCGAAACCAACTACCGCACCATCGAAATCGATCAGGCCTTCTCCCTGACCCAGATCGATCCGGCCGCGCTGGTTGCTCTGAAACAGACCGGCACCTGCCAATTCGCTATCCCCGAGATCTACTTCGACCTGTTTTATCCGGGGCACTACCGCCGCAAAATCAAGGCCGTGCGGTTGACCATTCCCTGTATCACCGGTCCCTATACCAACGTCAGCGCAAGCCTGCGGCTGACCGGCAGCTGGCTGCGAAACGAGCCCGATGTCGACACCAACCTGCTGCAGGTACCGCTCACCCGTACCGTGGCCATCGCCACCAGCACGGCCCAAAACGATGTCGGCATATTTGAGCTCAATTTCCGTGACGAACGCTACATGCCGTTTGAAGGTGCCGGCGCCGTCAGTGAATGGGACCTGTCCCTGCCCAAAAATTTCCGCCAGTTCGACTACCAGACCATTAACGACGTGATTCTGAATATCAGCTACACAGCAGAGGCAGACAGTAATTTGCGGACAGATGTGGAAGGCGCGCTGGATACGCTGGAAGGATCAGTATATGATTTTCTCAGTGACGGCGTTGACCCTCAGCGCAGGCTAAGACGAATCTTCAGCTTACGGCAGGAGTTCTCTTCGGCCTTCAATGCCCTGTTACACAGCCCCGTGGATCAAGCGGTAACCATAGAATTGACGGACAAGCACTTCCCGATCTTTCTAAAGGGCCGGTCGCTGAATGTCAGGTCGGCCTCTTTGGTATTGGGAACACAAAAGGATCAGGAGATCGGAGATTTCCAATTATCGTTCAATGACAGCGTGATAACATCGGGAACCGAAGATGCAGATTTTCAAATCAACCCACGTTTCGGTGAATTATTCGCGGCGAACGTGATCAGCCTGTTATCGGACAACCCCCTTGGCGAGTATGTCATTACAATCGAAAATGCCGGCTTATTGGCACCAGAGGATACCCCATCATCCGATCCGTCGGCTATTGACTCCGAAAAATTAAAAGATATTTACATCTACTTGGAATATGGCTTGGTTTGAACAAGTTCTAATCAAAGGTAGGTTGTGTCCAGCTGATATAAATACCTTCTGAAACCTTCTCATTGTTTGTTTTCTCTATAACATTGAAGAAATCATTAATTATTTTCTGGATTTTGCACAAGATTCCACTTTTGGGACTACTTGGCTTTCAATTTACCCTCTTCCTATTTACACAGCTACGTTTTCGCTAAGGGTCGGCCCTTTTCATCCCATCCCCTCAGGCGATAATAGCCCTGAACCAGAGTAGTCATATATTCTTTCGTGATGCGATTGCCATCTTTTAATTTCTCTTTGAAGAATCGTTCAGGGAGACGGTCATCTTCGGTGGTCATCCCTTCGCGGAGGTTAAATCGACGGATTTCATCAACGATCCGAGATGCCATTTGTCGTAGGTTGGTCTTATCCATCGACATGCCTGTTGTGACCGCGATGATTTTAGAGAGTTCTTCCCAGGCATAAAAATCCCTATAAAACCGGCAGAGGATCATGAAATCGTTCAGCACGGCTCGCTCCTCGAAATCAATAAATAATTCCGCAACTCCGTCGGTTTTATTCGTATCAATTAAGCCGGCAAGCTCCGCCTTGTAAAAGGTGCCGCGCAGATGGCAGGCACCCCGGTCGCTCACGGCAAAGGACAGCCCCATGCCCTTCAGGGTACGAGGATCATAGCCTGCAGGTTCCATTCCCTTAACGTGAATTGCTATATCCTCCAGCCCCAGTTCCTGGCTGGCGGCCCGAATGCCTAATGCAAGTAAATCACATGGGCATCCGGTGCTAGTGGATCTACACCGACCGGGTTTCTCTCCAAAAGCAGATGCGTGCCCAACCCCTTTCCGCCCAAATACCGATATGCAATACTCTCATCCAGCACCTCTACGACGCTGGTTTGACTGGTTAGATCTATGATCAGAAGCCGGTTGAAAAATCCTTTCATCATGATAGCCTTCTCACTGATTTTGAATTTCGGCACTTGAATATCCAACAAGCGAAATCAAATAATAAAGGCCTTTATACCTTATGTACCTTGATATTGATCAATCCTTGTTCAATATTCGTGACTTATACGGGTTTGCTGTTTCACAAAGAACTATGCAGAGCATGGAACTCTTCCTGATCTATTGCTTCAACTCCTCGAAGGATTCTTCCAGGATGCTAAGGCCTTTTTCCAGCTGTTCGTCAGTGATTATCAGCGGCATGAGCGTACGGATGACATTTCCAAAACAACCTGTTGTGAGAATAATCAGACCTTTCTCAAGGCAAAGCTGCGCCAATTTCTTGGCCTCATCGGAGGCCGGTTCCTTTGTTTCCCGATCCTTGACCGACTCCAGAGCTAGCATGGGGCCTTTACCGCGGATTTCACCGATGATTTCGTAATTGTTCTGAAGTGCCTGAAATCGAGCAAATAGTACTTTACCTAATTCCCGACCCCTTTCGAGGATGCCGTCTTCATACAATATGTCCAGAACTGCCAGCCCAGCGCGGCAGGAAACAGCATTACCACCAAATGTGGCGCCAAGAGTGCCGGCCGGTAGTTTATTCATTAGGTCTTCCCGACCAGTGACTGCCCCGAGCGGCATACCGCCAGCCAAGCTTTTGGCCGTCGTGATAAGATCCGGCTCAATGCCCCAGTGTTCAATGGCAAAAAATTTCCCGGTACGGCCGACACCAGTCTGTACTTCGTCGATGATTAGGACGATATCGTGCTTTTGGCAGATTTTCTGAAGTTTTGGGAAAATCCCCAGGGGCCAGACCGTTGAGCCTGGCGGCCAACTCCACATACGGCTCATATGGAGCTACATGGAAACAAGGATGAATAAATTTTTCTGCTTGATCTTTGATGGCCGCAACGACTCTGGGATGACAGTGTCCCACATTATTAACGCCGATGCCGCCAGCAAAGTCGAGATACTCGCGACCTTCGACATCAGTCATGACTGCGCCGCTAGCCTTCTTAATGAAGACGGTGATGGTGTTGTAAGGTGCCTGGGGCACATTTTTCATTCGCTCTTGCATCAAAATTTTGTTACGCGACATTTTAAACTCCTTGCATAAGGCTTATATTTTATTAGTCATTTCTTCCTGACCTCTACCTTCAGCATATTTTCCCAGACTTTGATCATTGCGCCTTTGTTCTCCCAACCAAACCCTTGGCCCAGCGCCATTTGATAGGTTGGCATAGTTGCAGCAGTTATCGGCAGGGGGAAATTAGAGGGACGTCCGTTATATATTTACATTTTTACAAGCTTTTAAGTTGAGACACTTTAAATGATATTCGATAGTTATCAACTTCCTATCAGTTCTTTTTGTATCTGTTTTAGGTTTGGAAAG
>Ga0209791_1000279_pt1 | contig 21709 bp, 14 predicted proteins | sample WorMetTyACAVOLI1_FD_187422 | JGI IMG/M metagenome (GOLD analysis project Ga0209791, IMG submission 187422) | Marine gutless worms symbiont microbial communities from Max Planck institute for Marine Microbiology, Germany - Olavius algarvensis... ... | reverse complement strand
TGTCAAAGAACACGTGATATCGCCAAGAAAAATCAATCAAGTTAATCCGTACTCGAATCTGACATTGGCTGTGGGCATGACCTAACCCAAAATTCTTTCTTGACTTTCAACGGATTAACTTTGCGGTAATAAGTTGATCGTAAAATGAATCGGAACGGAATTCTGAAAATCGCTATACAACAGACGCCTTCCGGGGTGATCCCTCCTGTCCGGAGCCCAATAACTTGACACGCATTTGGGGAGACGATTATCTTTCCCTCATGTGGCAGAATGACGAACACAAAATGGGCTGGCCGGCCCGTATCTTTCTAATGGCTGGACTGCTGATTAGTATCACCGGTCTGTTTTACTTCATGTTCGGCCCCAAAGACCCAGCGTACGATTGGCGCCGACCCGGAACACGGCGGTCCCATGACGCTTTGGTCGGAATCGGGGATAGGATCGTTCTCCCCAAAGACCAAGGGGTCATGCTGCCGAAGCTGAAACTGGTATATCGAGGCTTGGAAAAGAACCGGCTGCTCGTGGAAGTCACCCTCCTGGAAATGGATCCGGATGTTGCCTATCTTCATCGAATCGACCCCAACCGGTCAGCCTCGGAAATAAAATTGGGGGGGAGAGCGTTTCGCCTCGATTCCTGGCGCCGATCCCGCGTCCGCCTTGAACTGGTGCGATAGCCTTGTTGAATTTATTTGCATACGGAACCCTGATGGACCCTGATATCATGACCCAGGTTTCCGGTTCCGCGCATCGCCGCAGAACCGCCACCTTGCCCGACTATATCCGCAAAACCCTGAAGGAAGAAGTTTATCCTGCCATCATCCCGCATGTGGACGCGGTCGTCGAGGGTGTCCTCTATTTCGATGTCTCACACGGGGCATTTGATCGATTGGACCAGTTCGAAGGCCCGCTCTATGTCAGAACCGGGGTGGTTGTCACCGTCAATGATGAAAAGCGTGTTTCTGCACAGACCTATGTACTGGATGCCGCCCATAACGATCGGTTATCCGACACCGACTGGAGCTATGAGCTGTTTCTGAAACGCAACAAGAACTCGTTTCAATCGATGTATCGAGGGTTTCACTCACTGGACAACCTCAAACCGGCATGATATGCGGCCATGCTGCAGCTGCCTCCCCTTTGCTTGCCTTCCGATCTCATATCGATTAAGTTTGCCGTAGGCTTGGGGCAAACCATCACAGGCCGGAGTTTATGTATAGTGGTTGTCATCAATGTGTTCCGTTTCCAGAAGGCATCAGGCCGGTACGGTGACCGGCCCTACATCCCCGCTTTCGTGGGGCCGGTCACCGTACCGGCCTACCCAGCATCCGTTAGAAACACGCCCTTCGAATCGGAACAGAATTATAGCATTGTCTATAACCTCCGAATATAACCAGACAGGCTTTCCATGGCTGCACCGGAACCTTGGAAAATCGTGGTAATCGACGATGAAGAGGGCATCCGCCGGGTGATGCGCATCACGCTGGAGGATGCCGGGTATACGGTCGTCACCGCACCGGACGGACAGGCCGGCCTTGGGCTCTGCTCGGAGATGTCGCCACAGATTGTCATCACCGATATCCGCATGCCGGGCATGGACGGTCTCCAGGTGCTGGAAACGGTCAAACAACGCTTTCCGGATATTGAAGTGATTGTCGTCACCGCCTTTGGAGAAATGGACCTGGCCATCCAAGCGCTGCAACTCGATGCGTCGGATTTTATCACCAAGCCGATCGACAACGACATCCTGTTCATTGCACTGGACAGAGCCCGGCACCGCCATGCCACCCAACAGCAGATTAAAGATTACACCCGGTATCTGGAGAACGGGTGGGCCGAAACCACCCAGGAACTCATGGAGACCTTTGCATTTCAGCGAAATCTGATCGAAAGCTCCATGGACGGCATTATGGGCCTCGATGCCGAGGGGCAGGTGCTGACCTTCAACCGGAGCCTGGAGCAGATGCTCGGCTACACCAAGGGCGAGGTGTTGCACACCCTGAAGATCGATGGGTTCTTCCCCGACGGCGGTGCCGATAAATTCAAATCGTACCTTGTTTCAGATGCCTACGGTGGTAAGAATCACCTGCCCCTGTATGAGACCATGCTGTCGGACAACGCAGGTAAACACATCCCTGTACAGATTACAGCGACACGGCTGTTCGAGAACGATGCGGATGCGGGAATGGTCCTGTTCATACGGGATCTTCGTGAACTGCAGAGACTGGAACGTGAAATGGCCGATCAAGCCAAGATTCTCCATCAGGACAAGATGATGTCTTTAGGACGATTGGCGGCCAGTGTCGTCCATGAAATCAACAACCCGCTGGCCGGAATCCTCAATTACCTTCGCCTGATGATCCGGATCCTCAAACGGGGCCCTTTGCAGGGCGACGGCCAACAGAAATTTCAGAATTATCTGGAACTTGTCGAAAGCGAAACCGACCGCTGCTCACGGATTATCTCCAACCTTCTGACATTCTCACGGAAAACGCCCCCCTCCAAGGGGGATGTCCGCATCGACGAGCTGATTCAGCGGTGTATCCTCCTCAGCCGGCACAAACTGGAACTGAGTCACATCACGCTCGAATCCGACATCGAGCCGGACATCCCCATCATCCGCGGGGACATCAACCAGATCCAGCAGTGTCTGATCAACCTGATCTTCAATGCGATCGACGCCATGCCCGAAGGCGGAGACCTGACACTCACGGCCAAAGCGGACCGGGGCACGGACCGCGTCAGACTCGGTGTCTCGGATACCGGTCCGGGAATTTCCGACGTGGATCTGCCCCGCATCTTCGAACCGTTCTTTACGACCAAAAGCGAGGGGTTCGGTGTCGGTCTGGGCCTTTCGACGGTTTACGGAATTATCGAGGATCACGGCGGGGAAATGGATGTGGATACGGGTCCCGGAAAGGGCACCACCTTCTGGCTGCTTTTTCCCGCCGGGACGAGGACGGCCGCCCCTGAAGCCTGATCCGCCTGCGCAGCCCGGACATTGAACCAAGTGCGGGTTATGGTGGTTGTCATAAATATGTTCCGTTTGACGACCGCTAATGGCCGGTACAGTGCCCGGCCCTACGTTACAGTTTTGTAAAGCTTTCGTAGGGCGGGGCACCCATAGATGCTCGGGGTCGGGATCGCTATCGGGTTCGGAATCGAGACAGGACGGTAATCTTCGACGTCGATACCGATTCCGAACCCGATACCGATTCCGATCACTCCGGTACGCTGGCATTTGTATACCGTTTGTCAATTGGAACGGAATTTTGGCATCTGCTATCGATCGCCGATGGATAGCGGGGCGTTTAATGTTTCAGATTTGAAACATATTGTTGCGTTCCGTTATTTTAATTGATTTTCTGTATAATATCCCTGAATCTATAAAATTTTTTGTTTATTTCCTTCTAGATCTGTTGCAATTATGCAACATTCTGTCCTTCCTGAACGACCGTCCCCATTGTCTGCAAATTCGAAAATTGCGCGGTAAATCAGATAGTTGCCCGGCTCCCGGGGGAGCTGGCACGATCCGTGCTGTAGATCCTTTCATTGACCCGGACATTGCACCAAAAGGAGAAGTTCATGGGCAAGGCATTTCCTGACGGGGTTTCACAGGCACTTATGTGCCCCTTGTCGTCTTTTGCACGCGGAAAGCCGCCAAGACGCCTCGCTTCGCGATGCGTTGCTCACTACGAGGCGCAGCTGTAGTCAACCTACCGCTAGCCTCGAATAACGCCGGCCATGGACATCTCCTTTTGGCCCGCAGGGTGAACTCTTTTCAGCTCGTTCATCCTTTGCGATGGTTACAAACTGTAGGTTTGCATAATGGCTCAACAGAACCAATAACACCGCGATATGGTGTCTTTTTAGCCATCCGCTGAAAAGAGTTCATGCAATGTTCGGGTTAAGGCCATCGCATGGTGCAGTGGCGACAGGATTACCGATTCTCCGGAGGTGTGACCGTGACAGGTGAAAACGCGAAGCCCCGGATCATCATCGTTGAAGACGATCCGGACATGCAGATGTTTCTGGCCACCCTTTTACAGGAACACGGATTCGATCCGATCATCGCCGGCAGTACCGCCGAGGGCCTTGAGCTGGCAAAAGACCGCAACCCGTCGTGCTTTATTGTCAATGCCATGGTGCCGGCGGAAGACGGCGTCTCCATGTATGTCAACCTGAAGTGCGACGACCGGCTCAAAACCGTGCCGGTCATCATTCTGTCGACCATCGAGCGGCGGATCTTTCTCAATTACCATAAAATTCATCATACGCAGGACGGGACACGGGTTCCCGAGCCGGAGGCATTCATCGAAATTCCACCGGACTCCGAGGAGCTCCTGAAACAGATCCATCTGCTGGTTCGCGGGTAACCCGGATATTGCACCAAAAGGAGACGTTTATGGGCAAGGCATTTCAAGGCGACGCTGTAGTCAATCTACCGCGAGCCTTGAATAACGCAGACCATGGAGGTCTCCTTTTGGCCCGAAGGGTGAGCTCTTTTTAGCCTGGTTTGCCATTGCAGAGGATTACACACTGTGTATTGACACATTAGCCCAGCAGAACCAGTAACAGCTTGATGTTGTATCTTTTTAGCCTTCCGCTGAAAAGAGGTCATTCAATATTCGGGTTAACCCGGGACGATGCCTACAACAGGGATGGTTTATGGAAAACACGATTGATACCGAACTGGTCCAGGAGGTCCGGCAATTTGGTGCCAGGGATATGGAGGTGTGCATGCAGTGCGCCAACTGCAGCGCATCGTGCCCTCTGTCCAGCGGATCGAATACGTTTCCGCGAAAGATCTACCGGTACCTGCAGCTCGGTTTGAGGGACAAACTGCTGGCTTCCCCCGAACCCTGGCTTTGCTATTACTGCGGGGAATGCAATACGGACTGCCCCCGGGGGGCCGAACCGGCCGAGACCATGATGGCCACCCGGCGCTGGCTCACCACCCAGTATGACTGGACCGGGCTTGCCCGGCGGTTCTACCTTTCGGCGGCCTGGGAGATCGGCGCCCTGATTACCCTCGCCCTGGGAATTATCCTCCTGTTCGCCGTCTTTCACGGCCCGATCGTCACCGACCGCGTGGCGGTCAACACCTTTGCACCGGTGTTCTGGATCGAACTCGGCGACATCATCATGGCCATCGTCCTGACGACGTTTCTCCTGACCAATGCCGCCCGGATGTTTTTTTTGGTCATGGAAGGCACCCGGGCCCCGCTGTCTCTCTACATCCGTGAGGCCAAAACCTTCGTGCTCCATTTTTTGACCCAGAAACGCTGGCGGGAATGCGGAGAGGACCGGAGCCGCTGGTTGAAGCATTTTATCCTGGTCACCGGCTACCTGACCATGATGACCCTGGTGATCGTGTTCATCCGGTGGTTCCAGGTCGATGACAGCAGCTGGCATTTCACGAGCATCTTCGGTTATTACGCCACCGCCGTGCTGCTGGTCATGACGATCGAAATGTTCCTCAGCCGGTTGAAAAAGGAAGCGGCGATTCACCGCTACTCCGAACTGTCGGACTGGCTTTTTCTGATTCTCCTTTTCTTGACCACCCTCACCGGGATCCTCATGCACGTGGTTCGCCTGGCCGGCTGGCCCATGGGAACCTACGTGATGTACGTCATCCATCTGGCCGTCGCGGTGCCCATGCTGGTCATCGAAGTTCCCTTCGGGAAATGGGCACACCTCTTCTACCGGCCGCTGGCCATGTTCCTGGCCACCGTAAAGGAAAAAGCGAGAACCGAATCCCGGGTGTCGACCGAAGAGATCCGGGCGGCTGTGGGCGACACCTTTTTAAGCTGTCTGCAGTGCGGCACCTGCACCGGGTTGTGCCCGTGGGATCCGATTTCGGCAATCCGCCCGCGCCAGGTGATGCGCCAGCTCACCCTCGATACGGCTACCGAGGAAGCGGTGGATCGGGCCGTCTGGAACTGCGTCACCTGTAACCAGTGCGGGGTCCACTGTCCGCGGGGCATCGATATCGTCGAGGTCATGACATCGGTGCGATCGCTCAACATCGAACAGGGGGTCGTTCCCGAACGCTTCCGGCTGCTGCTGGACGAACTCGAACGGAACGGCAACCCCTGGGGAGGGGCCCGGGAGGACCGGACGGTGTGGACCGGTGATCTCGATATACCCGACTTCCAGCCGGATCAAGACATACACCTCTTTACCTGCTGCACGACCGCATACGACCCGGTCAGCGCGGCGGCCGGCAGGGCGCTTCCGCAGCTTCTGGAAGCTGCGGGTGTGTCTGCGGGGACACTCGGCACCCGGGAAAGCTGCTGCGGAGACCCCGCGCACCGGCTGGGGGCGGAGGAGACGGCCATGGAAATGGCCCGCCGCAACACGCAGCTCTTTTCGGAAGCGGGCGTCCGGCGAATCCTGGTCTCTTCACCCCACTGCTTCGACACGTTTACCAAACGGTATCCGGGCCTCGACGCCGAGATCATCCATTATACCGTCTTTCTCGACCGACTCCTCGAAGAGGGCCGGCTCACACCCGCCGGGGCCGTGCCGTCGGTCGTCACCTACCACGATCCCTGCTATCTGGGCCGTCACAACGGGGTATTCGAGGCCCCCCGGCGGATTCTCCGGAGCATACCGGGGCTGGAACTGGTCGAAATGCCCCACAACCGCGAGGACAGTCTGTGCTGCGGCGGGGGGGGCGGCGGCGCATGGAGCGACCGTGCCCCCGGGGAGCGCTTCGGCGTCGTACGGGTTCGTGAAGCCCTCGAAACCGGGGCGGGCATCATCACCACGGCCTGCCCCTACTGTATCCGCCTCCTCAACGAGGCGGTTGTTGAACTGGGTGTCACCGAGCGAATCGCCGTGCGGGACCTGGCCGAACTGCTGCTGCAGTCGGTCATCATGGCCGATAAAGCGGTTCCGGCGGTGGTTGTGAGTGCAGACTCTGGTCAGGAGGTACTTCATGTCTGAACGAATCGGCTTTTACATCTGCCACTGCGGTGTCAACATTGCCTCCCGGGTGCGGGTCAAGGAGGTCGCGGAATATGTCGCGACCCTCCCGCATGTCGCGGTCTCGCGGGACTACCTGTTCATGTGTTCCGATCCCGGTCAGGAGTTGATCGAAAGCGACATCCGGGCCCATCGCCTCTCACGCGTGGTCGTGGCGTCGTGTTCGCCGCGGATGCATGAAAGAACATTCCGCGCCGCATGCCAGCGGGCGGGCCTCAATCCCTTCCGGGCTTTTCACATGGTCTGCGTGCGGGAGCATGTCTCCTGGGTGACGGAGGATGAGGACGACGCCACCCGAAAGGCCAAGATTCTAGTGGGAGCCGGTATCCTGAGGGTCTCACACCAGTCCGACCTGACACCGGAAACATTCCCGGTCTGCACGAACACGCTGGTTGTGGGCGGGGGCATTGCCGGAATGCAGGCCTCCCTCGACATCGCCAAGGCAGGATTCAAAGCTTACCTGGTCGAGCGACAGCCGACCGTCGGCGGCCACATGCTCCAGTATGACAAGACATTTCCCACCCTCGACTGCGCCGCGTGCATCGGTACCCCGAAGATGGTTTCCGTGGGGCAGGAGCCCAACATCGAACTCCTCTCCTACAGTGACGTCGAGGATGTCAGCGGCTTTATCGGGAACTTCAAGGTCACCGTCCGTCGAAAGTCACGATTCGTCGATACCACCTGTACCGGATGCGGAGAGTGCGAAACGGTCTGTCCGATGGAATTTCCCAACGAGTGGGATGTGGGCATGAAAATGAGAAAGGCGATCTACCGGCCGTTTCCACAGGCCGTTCCGATCACCTACTGCATCGACAAATATGACCGCGGCCCCTGCGTCCGGTCCTGCCCGGCCGGGACCAATGTACAGGGGTATGTCGCGCTGGTCCGAAAGGGCCGATATGCCGAGGCCGTAAAGGTCATCATGGAAAAAATCCCCCTGCCGGGGACGCTCGGACGCGTGTGTCCGGCCCCCTGCGAAGACGCCTGTCGCCGGGCAGAGGTCGATACACCCCTGGCGATCCGGGAACTCAAGCGGTTTGCAGCGGACCACGTGGACTTTTCAGAACTGCCAGTGCCGGAAATCGAGAATCGTCCGCAGCGCGTGGCGGTCGTCGGCTCCGGGCCCGCCGGCCTGACCGTGGCGTATTATCTGCGCTTGAAAGGGTATCGGATCACCCTGTTCGAGGCCCTCGACACACTCGGGGGGATGCTTCGAGTGGGAATTCCGGATTATCGTCTGCCCCAGGATATTCTCGACGCCGAAATCGATTATCTCCTGCGGCACGGTGTCGACGTTCGAACGGGCGTCCGATTCGGTTCCGATCTGACCCTCGCGGATCTGCGCGAAGAGGGTTTTTCCGCGGTATTTCTGGGGATCGGTGCCCATGACTCCCTTCAGATGCACATCCCCGGGGAAGACGACGCCGACGGGGTTGTCGATGCCGTACGATTTCTGAGAGATGGCAACCTGGGCAAGGGATCCCTTCCCGGTAAAGACGTCATTGTCATCGGCGGCGGGAATGTGGCCATCGATGCCGCCCGGGTGGTGAAGCGCCTCGGGGCGGAACATGTAACGGTGGTGTACCGGCGCTCCGAACGGGAAATGCCGGCCTACGCCGAGGAAATCGAGGGGGCACGCGAGGAAGGTATCGCCTTTTCCTACCTGACCGCTCCGGTCAGCATCCAGAGCGACGGCGGCGCGATCACCGGCTTTGAATGTATTCGAACGAAGCTGGGGCCGCCCGATGCCAGCGGCAGAAGGCGACCGGTTCCGGTCAAAGACTCCGAATTCGTCATCCCCTGTGATGCGGTGATACCGGCCATCGGCCAAAAAACCCGGGTGGGCTGGGTCGAACAGGAACCCGACCTGGAATTGACACGGCGAAACACGTTCAGAGTCAACCCCCATACCCTGCAGACCTCCATTCCCGACGTATTTGCCGCCGGCGACGTTGTAACCGGCCCGGCCACAGTGGTGGAGGCCATATCGGCCGGTCACAAGGCGGTGGCGGCCATGCACCGGTTTATGCAGGGTGAGGATCTCGAGGCATATATCGAAACCCTCGACCCCGAGGGGGCGACGGGAAAGGACTGGCAGCCGATTCCCGAGGAGGTGGAACCGTTGGAACGGGTCACGGCCGACCACCTCGATCCTGGACGTCGTACCGACAATTTCGACGAGGTCGATCGGAGCTTTTCCGAAGCGGCCGCGCAGAAAGAGGCGGCACGATGCGTGGACTGCGGAGGATGCTGTGAATGCAAGCTTTGTGTGGACGCCTGCGAAGCCAAGGCCGTCAACCATGAAATGAAAGATATGGTGGAAGAGATCGAGGTGGGTTCGATTATCGTCGCCACCGGTTTCGATCCCCTCGATCCGACGCCGATGAAACAGTACGGGTATGGCACCTATGCCAACGTTATCACCAATCTGGAGTTTGAAAGATTGTCGAACGCCACCGGCCCCACCGCCGGCAGACTCCTGAAACGGGATCCCGGGGACCGGCTCAAATTCACCGATCCGCCCAAAAGCGTGGCGATCCTTCACTGCATCGGAAGCCGGGATCAAAACTACCATGAATACTGCTCCCGCACCTGCTGTATGTATGCGCTGAAGTATGCGCACCTCCTCAAGGACAAGTGCGGCCATGATACCGAAGTGTACAATTTCTATATCGACATGCGCTGTTTCGGAAAGGGTTACGAGGAGTTTTATCAGCGCGTCCAGAGCGAAGGTGTGCGCATGGTTCGCGGCAAGGCGGCACGGGTGGAAGAGCAGCCGGACGGCATGCTCCTCGTGACGGCCGAAGACACGCTGTCCGCGAGCATGGTGAACGTCCCGGTCGACATGGTGATCCTGTGTACGGCGATGGAACCCCGGGCGGATGCGAACGCGGTGTCGCGCATGTTCGGCGTCACCACCGGCAGCGACGGATTCCTTCTCGAAGAACATCCCAAACTCGAACCGGTCTCCACCGCGTCGAGCGGAATTTTTATCGCCGGCGCATGCCAGGGTCCCAAGGACATTCCCGACACCGTCGCACAGGCAAAGGGCGCCGCCGCGGAGGCACTCGCGCTGAGTTCCGCCGGCCAGGTCTCCGTGGCCCCCATGATCTCTAATATCGATCCGGACGTGTGTATTGGCTGCAAGATGTGCATCGGGCTCTGCGCCTACTCCGCGATCGAATTCAATGATCGGAAAGGTATCAGTGAAGTGAACGAAGCGGTCTGTAAAGGCTGCGGCAGCTGCTCGGGGCACTGCCCGAGCGGAGCGGCCAAAGTCCGCCACTTCACAGACAAGCAGATATTTGCCGAAATAGACGGCCTGCTGGCCGGTTAGCGGTTTCATGAAAGGAGTCATCCGATGAACGATTTCGAACCCGCAATTGTCGCCTTCTTCTGCAACTGGTGCACGTACACGGCGGCCGACCTGGCCGGAACGTCCCGCCTGGCCTATCCGCCGAACGTCAAAATCATCCGGGTCATGTGCAGCGGAATGGTCGACCCCAAGTACGTGATCAAAGCCTTTCTAGGCGGGGCCGACGGGGTGCTGGTGAGCGGATGCAATCCCGGCGACTGTCACTACATCAACGGGAACTACAAGGCCCGGCGGCGGATCAAATTGCTCAAGGAGATCCTGCCGCAATTCGGTTTCGAACCCCGGCGGCTTCGGCTGACCTGGATCGCTGCCAGTGACGGCGTTCTGCTGGCCGAAACGGTCCAGGAACTGGTGGTCCAGCTCAAGGAGCTGGGACCGAGTGAGGCCAAGCTCAAAATGGTCATATAGATTTCGAGTCATCACAGGATCCATGCCCAACCCCGCAAACGGAGGGAACCATGGCAAAAACCGCACAGATAGACGTCAAGGACAACGACCTGCTGGGTGCCCTGAGAGATTTATTCAGGGCCGTGCTGGCCCAGGACGCCATCCAGGCCATCCTGGTTCCCAGGCGGCTGCCCATGAAAAACGGTGTCATGCCTACCCTGATAACCGATCCCGAGCAGCTCGACGGGGCGGACCCGCTCGCACCGGCATTCCCCATCAACGGCGCCAAGGTCGTCTCCCGACTCACCCGCAAGGCATCCGGCGGCAAAGTCGCGGCGGTCATGCGGCCGTGTGAAATCCGGGCCTTTATCGAACTCGTCAAACTCAACCAGGGAAGGACCGAAGATCTGGTGATCATCGGGGTCGATTGCCTGGGGGCCTATCGAAATACCGACTACACCAGATGGGTCGGCGACGACATGGACGAAGCGACCCGAAAATTTGTCACGGGCGTCCTGGGTGGCGGCGGGGGGGCCGCGGACGGTGTCGACCTGGCCCCGGCCTGTCAGGTCTGTGAACAGCCCGTGCCCCGGGGGGCCGATATCGCCGTTGGCCTGTTCGGCATGGACACCGACAAACGGGTTCTGCTGGAAGCCCTGACCCCGGCCGGCGAAGCGCTGTCTGAAGGGCTGCGCTACAAGAAGGCCGATCCACCCCTGCCACGGCGAAAAGAGATCGATCGGCTGGTCGCGGAGCGGACCGCCGCTCGGGACACCATGTTCGCCGAGACCCATGAAGCGACAGACAGTCTGGAAAAGCTGACCGGGTATCTGGCCAACTGTGTCAACTGTTACAACTGCCGGGTGGCCTGCCCGGTATGCTACTGCCGGGAATGCGTGTTTGTGACGGATGTTTTCGACCACGAGCCCGTCCAGTACCTGCGATGGGCCGACCAGAAGGGGCTGATCAAAATGCCGACCGATACGGTCTTCTATCACATCACACGGCTGGCCCATATGAGTACCGCCTGCGTGGGGTGCGGCCAGTGCAGCAACGCATGCCCGAACGATATCCCGGTCATGGAGCTGTTTCGAAGTATCGCCCACAGGACACAACTCGGCTTCGAATACGAGGCCGGAAGGAGCCTGGAAGAGAAACCGCCGTTGTCGGAATTCCGGGAAGAGGAGTACCCCGAGGTTGTCGGCATATAGCAAATTGTCAGAATTCTGTTCCGATTGGAACAGCGCAACATCACGACGCGTTGTGGGCGGGGACAGTGCCCCGCCCTACGATAGCTTTACGAAAACGGTCATGTAGGGCCGGGCACTGTCCCGGCCATCAGCGGGCGTATAACGGAACATATTTATGGAAATTGCTATAGTCCGGAATAGGAGCTGCGATCATGAACAGAAAAATCGGTAGAGCTCTTGTCGTTGGAGGGGGTATCAGCGGGATTCGCGCCGCCCTGGATCTGGCGGAGACCGGATACGGGGTGACGCTCATCGACCACTCCCCCCATATCGGCGGAATCCTGAGCCAGCTCGATGTTCAGTTCCCGACAAACCACTGCGGTATGTGTAAGATGCTCCCTCTGGTCGAGCGCGACGCCGCTTCCCAGTTCTGCCTGCGCAAGGGGCTTTTCCACGAAAACATCGACATCCTCCTAAATACGGATGTCTCCGCGGTGGACGGCGAACCCGGTAATTTCACCGTGTCCCTTCGAGAAAAGCCGACCTGGGTGGACCCCCGGCTCTGTGTCGGGTGCGGCGTGTGCGAGGAGGTTTGCCCGGTCGACGTTCCGGATGCCTTCAATGAGGGGCTGAGCACCCGAAAGGCCATCTACCTTCCCGTTCCCCATAACATTCCCAACGCCTATGTCATCGATCTTCCGTCCTGTACACACTGCGGTGAATGCGAACGCGTCTGCCCGACGGACGCCATCCGGCTGCAGGCGGACCGGCGCAAAGAGTTTCGCATCCTGGTGGTCGATGACGAACAGATCGTCCGCGATTCCCTGAAGGCATGGCTGGAGGACGAGGACTTTTCTGTGGATACCGCTGAATCCGGGCCGGCGGCACTGGAAAAACTGGCCGGGACGACCGTTCACCTGATGCTCACCGACATCAAAATGCCCGGTATGGACGGGGTCGAACTGTTGAAAGCGGCCAGGGAAGTGGCGCCGGATCTGTGCGTGCTGATGATGACCGCCTATGCCACCGTGGAAACCGCGGTGGAGGCCATGAAGATCGGCGCCGAAGATTACCTCGTCAAACCGTTTGATCCGGAGCAGATGATTCCAAAAGTCGTGACCGTGTATGAACACCTGGAAGCCGGTAAAACCCGACAGCTGGACGTCGGCGCCATCGTTTTCTGCGGCGGGACGGATTACTTCCACCCGGCGGACGAAAAGAACGTGTACGGGTACAACACCCATCCCGGCGTGATGACCAGCCTGGAATTCGAGCGGGTTCTGAGCGGCACCGGCCCCAGCGGCGGGAGACTGGTCCGGCCCCACGACGGAAAGCCCGTGGAGAAGATCGCCTGGCTTCAGTGTGTGGGCTCCCGGGATGTACAGAGCAACGCGGATTTCTGTTCGAGTATTTGCTGCATGGTCGCGATCAAGGAGGCGATGCTTGCCAGGGAGCGGGGAAACGGACGAACGGAAACCGCCATCTTTTATATGGACATGCGAACCTTCGGAAAACCCTTCCAGCGCTACCGGGACCAGGCCGAAAAAACCCACGGGGTCCGGTTCGAACGGGGCCGGGTGCATTCCGTGCACCCCGCCGGGGAAAGCGGGGATCCGTTAATCCGGTATGTACGGCTCGACGGCAGCACCCACGACGAAAGATTCGACCTGGTGATCCTCGCGGTGGGACAGCGCCCGTCGAAGGGTACCCGGGAGATAGCGGAACTGACCGACATCCCCCTGAATACCTGGGGTTTCGTCCAAACGGATCCCTTCCTGCCCGCCCGGACCGACAAACCCGGCCTGGTGGTGGGCGGATCCTACAGCGGATTGAAAGACATCAGTGAATCGGTGATCTGCGCATCCGCGGCGTCCCTCGAGGCGTCCCGGGTGATTCACGCCGCCGGGGGCAGCCTGGCGGTCGAATCACCGCCGGAACCGGAGATGCGGGACGTCTCCCGGGAACACCCGAAGGTTCTGGCGGCCCTGTGTACCTGCAGCGGCCGGTATGCACAGCGGCTCGATGTCGAGGGAATCGCCGACCGGCTGGAACGGGACCCCTGTGTCGATCAGGTGCTGACCCTCAACCAGTGCTGCACCACAGCAGGATGGGAACAGCTGGCGGAGGCCGCGAAGGAAGCGAATCCCAATCGAATCCTCATCGGTGCCTGCCATCCCTATCTCTTTATCGAACAACTCAGAGAACTGGCCCGTCACATCCACCTCGACGCCGCTCTGATGGATGTGGTGGACATTATGTCACCGGTTATTTCAGCGGGTAGCAGGCTGAAAGACAACAGCGAAGGTCCGGACGAATCGCCGGTCCGGAGCCTCCAGACGTCGGCGCTTGAAATGGCCCTGTCCCGGCTCAGGCACCTGAATCCGGTGCCCGCCCCCACGGTCGATGTCACCCGCCGGGCGCTGGTGATCGGCGGCGGGATTGCCGGAATGCACGGCGCGCTGGCCATCGCCGATCATGGTTACCCGGTTGACCTGGTGGAGCAGGACGACCGGCTGGGCGGCAACCTGCACTGGCTGAGCCGGACCATCGACGGGCAATCGACCCGCCCCCTTCTCGAAGAGACCGTTCAGCAGATCGAAAAGCACCCCCATATCGACGTCCATCTGGGATCCCGCGTTGCCGATGCCTTCGGCGAAGTGGGGCAATTCCATACGACCCTCGAAACGGGCGACGGTGAGGTAAACACCGTCTCCCACGGGGCGGTCCTCCTGGCCACCGGCGGAACCGAAGCACCGGCGTCAGAGTATGGTTACGGCACCTCCGAAGCGATCGTCACTCAGATGGAACTGGAGTCCCGTATCACGGAGAACGCTTTCGACCCGACGGCCGTGGCGTCGGTGGTCATGATCCAGTGCGTCGGTTCCCGGGAAGAGCCGAGAAACTACTGCAGCCGGGTGTGCTGTCCGACGTCCCTCAAGCAGATGCTTTACCTGAAACAGGCGAACCCGGACATCGCCATTTATGTCCTTTACCGCGACATGATGGCCTGCGGGTTTACCGAAAGCTATTTCACCGAAGCACGCCGTCAGGGCGTGATGTTCATACAGTATTCCCCCGAAGAGAAGCCCGATGTCCACCTCTTACAGTCGGATGATTACCCGGTAGAGGTCTCCGCTTTCGACCCTGTCCTGGGGCGCCCGGTTGAAATCGGCGCAGACCTTCTCGTGCTGGCCACCGGGGTGGTCCCCCGCCTGCCGGAAAATCTGGCCCGATTCTACGGTGCCGGGATCGACACGGACGGTTTCTTCGATGAAGCCGAATCGAAATGGCGCCCGGTGGATTCTCTGAAGGAAGGAGTGTTTGCCTGCGGGCTGGCGCTGTCTCCCCGCTCCATTCCGGATTCGATCGCCACCGCCGGGGCAGCCGCTCAGCGGTGTTTGAGAATTCTCTCCCACGAACGGATGAAAACCGGCAAGGTGGTGTCGGCAGTACGCCACAGCCTGTGCAGTCTATGCGAGCGCTGTATCGAAACCTGCCCCTACAACGCACGCTCCCTGCCGGCCGATCTGGGCCGGGTGGCGGTGAACCCGGCCATGTGCCAGGGTTGCGGTGAGTGTGCCTCGGTTTGCCCCAACAGCGCCTCGGTGGTGCACGGCTTCTCCGACCCGCAGATGTTCGATGTTATCGATGCGGCACTGGAAAGCGCGTTATAGGTGGTGATCCTCCCGGGTTGCATTCCCAGGGACTCCACCCCGTTATACCGGTTTCCATACATTTGTTCCGTTTGAGTCGTGTTGGGGGACAGGTTTTGCAAGAGATTAGGTTTGCCGGTTTGCCAGTTTGCCGGTTGGCCGGTAACTGCACAATCCGGAGGCGCTAGGCTTCGTCCCGCTTAAGCGGGACTTCGACCCGGCAGGCAGGAGTCGCAGAGAGGGTATCTTTTTTCCAGAATCCCTGAGAGGGGGATTCTGGAAACGAGCTGCCTCGTAAATACTTCAGCGATCTATCTTTGCTTCTAGTATCGCTTGTCGATTGGGTAACTGGCAGACCGGCAAACTGGCAAACCTGAATTTTCTGCGTACTTTGCGCCTCTGCGGTAATCGGTTTCACTATTGTGCAAGTGGAACATATTTCTGGAAATCCCTATAAATCGACCCCGGGCGTTGCCGTCCGCAAGGACCGAACATGCCGGAAAACCGAATCATCAACCGCCTCTCCTCCGGAGAGATCCCCGTAAAAATCGCCATCGTGGGCGGTGGAAGGGCCTGCCGCTATTTTTTGGAGCTGTTGCAGCAGGAAACCTTCCTGAACATGAAAATCGAAATCGCCGGCGTGTGCGACATCGACCCGGAGGCCGAAGGGTTCGTCATGGCCCGGGAAATGGGGATTTTCACCACCGACAACTTCCACGATTTCTTTTCCCTCGACGATCTGGACGGTATTCTCGAACTCACGAACAGCAACGAAGTCCTTCAGGAACTGATTCAAAACCGGCCCAAGCGGATCGCCATCCTGGAACACAATATCGGCCGGCTGTTCCGAAACCTCTTTGAAACCGATCTCCGGCTCAAGGCGGCGGAACAGCAGGTGGCCCATGATGAACTGGTTACCGATTTCCTCATCAAGCAGGCCAAGCAGATGATCGTGGTCCTGAATACCGACTTTACCATCGCCGATGCCAACAAGGCCTATCTGAAAGCGATCGGAAAATCCCGGGAAGAAGCGGTTGGAAAGCCCTGCTACACGGTCATGCACGGACTCAAGCGGCCGTGCTCGGATTCCGAAATCGGCTTCGGCTGTCCCATGGTCGAAACCCTTCGTACCGGCGAGTCGGCCCACATCATCCGAGAGGTGCCGCGGTCCGGGGATCGCGCAACGTATTCCGAAATCGTCACCTACCCGATGCAGGATCGTGAGGGGAAGATCGTGCGGGTGATCGAAATCTGGCGGGACATTACCGACGCCCTGTCCCAGCGGGTTAACGAGCGGCTCGAGACCCTGAAGGCGAACCTCCATAAAATCGTACAGGAAGACCGGATGATCTCGCTGGGAAAACTGGCGGCCAGCTGCGTCCATGAGATCAACAATCCCATCCAGGGGCTGCTCACATTCAGCCATATGATGGTGGAGATGCTGTCGGCGGAAACGCCCTCCCCGGATGAACGCCAGGATCTGAAACACTACGCCACACTGATGAGCAGTGAACTGGAACGGTGCGGCAACATTATTTCCGGCCTTCTCTCATTTTCACGATCCACCGAATTGGAGAACGCGCGCCTGGACCTGATCGACGTGGTCCAGGCCGTCCTGGCACTGACCCGGCATAAAATAGAACTGCAGAATATTGAACTGGACCTGCGGGCTCCGGCCAAGCCGCTCTATATTTACGGCGATGCCAACCGGCTGCAGCAGTGCTTTCTCAACCTGATTTTCAACGCCGTCGAAGCGATGCCGGAAGGGGGACGTCTATCGATAGAACTCAGAGAAACGGATGAGTGGGCGTGCCTCGAAATTACGGACAGTGGATACGGGATCCCCGCCGATTCCCTCGATCATATCTATGATCCCTTCTTTTCGACGAAAAATTCCGGTGAAGGCACCGGCCTGGGGCTGTCGATCGTTTACGGTGTGGTGAAAGTGCATGAAGGCGATATCGCGGTACGAAGCCATCCCGGCGAAGGGACATCGTTTACGCTGCGGTTTCCCATCGTCAGGCCAACGGAGGTTTCCAATGTCCAGTAAACTTCGCATAATGATCGTTGACGATGAGATGATCGTTCGCGAATCGTTTCTCCACTGGTTTACCAAGCAGGGCCATGTCGTGGACAGTGCGGCTTCCGGTTTCGAAGCCCTTGAAAAGATCGAGCGCACGCCCTTTGACCTGCTCTTTGTGGATATCAAGATGCCGGGAATGAACGGCATCGAACTCCTTGAAAAGGTCACATCCGAATACCCCGACACCCTTGTCGTCATTATTACCGCTTTCGGGTCGATCGAAACCGCCGTGAAAGCCATGAAAATCGGTGCCAGCGACTACCTGCTCAAACCGTTCCGCCCGGACCAGCTCAATCTGGTCATGGAAAAAATCCTTCAGCAGCGGACGATGACCTCGGAATACAACTACCTCAAGGGGCGCCTCGAAAAAATCACCCGCTTCGATAATATTATCGGCGCGTCCGAACCGATGGAAGCCATATTTCAACTGATTCCCGAGATCGCTGAAAATGACGCCTCCGTGCTGATTACCGGAGAAACCGGGACCGGCAAGGAACTTGTGGCAAAGGCCATCCACGCCAAAAGCCCGAGGGCCCCCTATCCGTTCATTCCCATCAACTGCGGGGCGATTCCGGACTCGCTCCTCGAAAGTGAGCTGTTCGGACACAACAAGGGTGCCTTTACCGGAGCGACCCATGCTCGAAAGGGATTTCTCGAGGTGGTCTCCGGCGGGACCCTGTTTCTCGATGAAATCGGCGAAATCAGCCCGAAAATGCAGATCGATCTGCTGCGGGTTCTGGAGGAGAAGAAAATCACACGCGTCGGGAGCAGCGAGCGGATCGATGTCGATTTCCGCCTGATATCGGCAACACGCCGGAACCTCGAAGAACACATCGCCGGCAAAACGTTCCGGCAGGACTTTTTTTACCGCATCAAGGTGATCGAGATCCAGATCCCGCCGCTGCGGGAGCGCAAGGGGGACATCCCCCTGCTGGTGGAGCATTTTCTGGAAAAATACAGCCAGGAAACGACCAAGCAGGTGGATCACGTAACATCGGATGCCGGAACCCATCTCATGGGCTACGACTGGCCCGGAAACGTCAGGGAACTGGAAAATGCCATCGAGCGGGCCGTCGTTCTATCCCGGCGCCGAACGCTGGATGTGCGTGACTTTGCCTTTCTTATGCCGCCGGAGACCGCTGCCCCGGGCCACCGCACGCTCCTGGAAATGGAGAAAGACCATATCCTGAACACCCTCGCGGAATTCAACTGGAATGTCACCCGATCGGCCGAAGCCCTGGGGATCAACCGCGTCACCCTGCACAAAAAGATCAAACGCTATAATCTGAAGGACCGTGAATAACACGCTCGAAACGACGGCGGCCATCGGCGTACTGCCGGTCGGGATGGTGCCGGAAATCGCTCCCAAGATTACGGCCACCCATATCTCCGGCTACCTGAATCTGCCGGCAACGGTGCTCGGTCCCGCCGACATCCCGGAAGCGGCGTTCGACAGCCTGCGCCTTCAGTACGATGCCGGGCGGGTGCTGGATATCTTCGAATCACGGGATTTCGGCGACGTTCGAAAAGTCGTTGCGGTTCTCGATATCGATCTGTTCGTTCCCATCTTCACCCATGTCTTTGGAGAAGCCCGTCAGGGAGGCAACGTTGCGCTGGTCTCCCTGTACCGCCTGGGGAAACATCCGAACGGTTCCACACCCGCTTCGCCCCTGCTTCATGAACGGACAGCCAAGGTGTCGCTACACGAACTCGGGCACCTGTTCGGCCTGTTCCACTGCGAGGACGACCGCTGTCTCATGCACTTTTCCGGCGGCCTGGAGGCCCTCGACAGACTGCCCCTGCACTTCTGCCGCTACTGCCTCCGGTATTTCAACGAGGCGGTGGCCAACGGGAAGTAACTATCCGACCCCAGAGGTGCCGGTTTTTAACCAGCTGTGTTCAGGGCTCAGGTGTCGGGTGTCAGGTGTCGGGTGTCAGGTGACTATAGATTCCAGGTTTCAGGTTTCGGGTTTCAGCAGAACACGGGTTTCAGATTTCAGGACGAGCGGCTGTTACTGACACCTGACACCTGAACACTGACACCTTTTTATTGCTGACACCTGTCGAAGATCCCGTCTGGAGCGAAGCGAAAGCGGGGAACACTGACACCCCGAAGCACAAATATTATGCAGACGCTCGAATTCTTTTTCTGCATGCGGTTCTAAATTACGTCACCATATTTGCCAGCAAATCGACTAACTCCCCGATGTTTCCCATGTACCACTACATCTTGTGGTAGCCTCATCGGGCTGAAACAGATGGAAACTATATTGCTATGTGCACCCGCGGGTGGTTTTCTAAGGACGCACGTTGTCGCTATATTCCTTGGTCAGGATGATCTGGTGATTTCTCTAAGTTGATTGGAGTGAAATATGTGGGGTTGATATTGTTGCGTACGCGGCCGGGGTGCTCTTGGCGTTATCTTTCCTGCCTCAAGTCATACAATCAGCAAGAACCAAGAAAACAAGAGATATCGCATGGGGTATGCTTCTCAGCACCTTTATCTGCGGTGTCTTGTATGAAATATATGCATGGGAAGCCGCAAGGTCAGCCTGAAATGCATTAATATTGCTTGACATTACATCGGTTTTCCTTCATTTAATAAAATATATAATATTGAAGGAAAACCGCTCGACACAGGATCCGATTTCATTTAAACCCCCCCATGCCCCTCCCCCCCGTTTTCCTTCAACACATAAATTTTTATCTGAGAAGGAAAACTATGATATGTAGCCATTTGAAATGAATGACGATCAGCGGCGAGTCTACATCGATACCGCCCAATTGCATGAGGCGTATGTAGACGCTTTCGCAAAAAGACGTGCGTACCGTGGTGGCATGCATTGGAAGAAAGCAAAAGGCAAAGAATACCTCTTTCGATCGCTGGATCGATACGGCTACGGCAAAAGCCTTGGAGTTCGGTCCGTTGAGACAGAAGCAGTCCACGAAAAGTTCCACAGTAATAAAAAGGAAGCTCTCGCCCGACTGAAAAACTTAAAAGAAAAACTTAAAGAACAGGCACGCTTTTGCAAGGCCGCTCGGATCGCCCGTGTACCAAGGATTGTGACATCTATATTACGACTTCTGGAGCAGCATCAACTACTGGGCCGCAACCTTCAAATTGTTGGCACGAATGCATTATATGCCTACGAAGCTCGCGCCGGTATTTTTCTAGAGCGAGGCTTGCTGGCAACGCAAGATATGGATCTTCTATGGGATATACGGCCCAGGTTAAGACTTTTTGCAATGGATGACGTGGACAACAAAGGACTTATCGACATTTTGAAAAAAGCGGATCGCTCCTTCGATTTGCTCCGTAAAAAGAGCTTCAGCGCAGTGAATCAGAAAGGTTACATGGTCGATTTGATAAAACCCGAGCCCAAATCAGTATTTGAAACTGAACGCCGGCAGGGAGGGAACGGCGATGATCTCATGGCTGGCGAAATTAAAAACCTTCAGTGGCTGGTTGCGGCACCCAAATTTGATCAGATCGTCATCGGGGATGATGGATTCCCAGCCACTATGGTTGTGCCGGATCCGCGTGCTTTTGCTATTCATAAACTTTGGCTAAGCGATCAGACGGATCGGGATGCAGTAAAAAAGAAACGGGATCGCTCCCAGGCTATGGCAGTATGCAAACTAATCCTTCAATATATGCCGGAGTTTAAAATCAGAAAGGAAGAACTTCGAATGTTCCCTGAGGATATTATTGCCGATGCGCTAAAGCAACTAAACGACTCAGATCTGCCTCCGGGCTATTGAAAACAGGTTGCCTTGAGTCTTGACACCTATTTCCAGTATAAACTTCTGGATGCCGAATCGAGACCCGGCATGGCGATAGGAAGAGCCCAATCACTTAAACAGACGAAGAATTTGTATGAGCAAAAAAATGGGGTCAGGTCTTGCCGGGCTGTTGCCCAAATAGCCATTGAATCGCATGGTTTTAGTTGCTAGGTGTTCATAAACCACTCGAGCACTGAGGTAACCGATTATGATGGGGCGTGTTAAACAGAATCAAGGCAAACTGTTTTAT
>Ga0209791_1000278_pt1 | contig 21759 bp, 15 predicted proteins | sample WorMetTyACAVOLI1_FD_187422 | JGI IMG/M metagenome (GOLD analysis project Ga0209791, IMG submission 187422) | Marine gutless worms symbiont microbial communities from Max Planck institute for Marine Microbiology, Germany - Olavius algarvensis... ... | reverse complement strand
AAGGCGCAGTCCTTCTCACCCACCAAGCATAATGGTTTTACCGATAAACAAAAGCTTTTGATGCGCCATCCGGGATGGGAAGGCGGAGCCTCCTTCTCCCAGGGTGTTTTCTCTTTTTACATACGAGGCGCAAAGCGCGCAGAGAAGGTACTTATTTTGCCAGAATCCCTGAGAGGGAAATGCTGGAAAAGCGCTGCCTCACAAATACAGGAACGATCAGAATTCTCTGATAATGTCGCTGGCCGATCGGCGAACCGGCAAACTGGCCAACCGGCAAACCTCAATACTCTGCGTCCTCTGCGGCCCTGCGATAATATGTGTCCCTAAACCAATCGGAATGGAATTATGTCTATCCCCATATAACGACAGCAGGACTGGATGATCGTATGTAGTCGAGAACAAACGTAAATTATCAGCGAATTTGAAGAGAGATTTGGCTCAGAAGTTGATCGAGAAAGCAACCTGGGCAAGTATCGGTGAGCAGGGCTTGCCGGTTATTACTACTACCTCATTCGACAGGGTCCTGATTCCATCGAATTCATTGGCTGTTCTGATCTATATCGGGGGAATTTTATATTAACACGTTGTTATTATTGCCATGCATCCGTTGTCAATAACTATTTTTTTAGTGCCTGTAAAAACTATGTTTTTTCAATGTCATAATATTGGGTTCCGCACCAAGGTAACGTTTTGTTTCGATTCGTATTCGCAGCATAATAAATGTGACATTGATTCCTCTCCATATTCTTTATACATAAAAATATGGGCCTATAAGCAAATCTAAGGATGCGGAAATTGGCCATTCTATCACCCCACCGTGCCTCCCCCCATCAAGGGGGAGGACAAAATTTATCTCCCTCGCCTGGCGGCTCGTGGTGAGCGAAGTCGAACCAGAGGGAGACAGAGGGAGGGGCTATGCAAGATAAATTCAAGAACAAAACACAGGTGCCAGTCTCCGTCCAATTGGAACTGGACTTCCGACTTCGCACTCCGAGCTTCGACGGGACAAGATGGCGGATGGCCGAGAGGCAAACAAAACCAAAGATGAAAAAAATACAACGCATATCCAAATCCCAGTATCTCAAAGGCGTGCAGTGTCAGAAGGCGCTTTGGCTTTACCGGCGGCGGCCGGATTTGATTCCTCCGGTGTCGGAAACCCAGCAGGCGCTGTTCGATATGGGGCACGAGATCGGGAATCTGGCACAGGATTATTTTGAAGGCGGCGTCGAAATCACCGCGCCATACAACCAGACTGAACGGGCCATCGAGGACACCCGAAAGGCGATCCATGACGGCAACTCGATTGTCTTCGAAGCCACCGCCGCTTCGCCGGACGGTGCGTTTTCGCGAATCGACATTTTCCGTAAAAAAGGAGCATCCGACACCTGGGATATGATCGAGGTTAAGGGTTCCACCGGCGTGAAAAATTATCATATCGACGACATCGCCCTGCAGCGATTCGCCTTCCAGGGCGCCGGATACACCATCGAAAAATCCATCCTCATGCATGTCAACAATCAGTATGTTCGCTACGGTGAGATCGATGTGGGGCAGCTATTCTCCCTGGAAGACTGCACCGAAGTGGTCCGGTCCAGGATCGAGGAGGTGCGGCCCAATCTCGTGCAGTTTCTCGAATTATTGAACAAAAATCAGGAGCCGGACATCCCCACCGGAGGTCATTGTTTTTCGCCGTTTACCTGCGATTTTATCGGCTATTGCTGGCAACACGTGCCGGAGATTTCGGTTTACGACATCTTTTCAGGAGCCAGGCTGGAGGGGCTGCTGGGCCAGGGCATCCTGAATATCGAGGATGTACCGTCGGAATTCGGCATGACCGAACGGCAAGCCATTGCGGTCCGGAGCATACGGGAAAACCGGGTTCACGCAGACATTCCTGCTATCGGGGATTTCCTCGACAGTCTCAAATACCCGCTTTATTTCCTCGATTACGAAACGATCAACCTGGGCGTCCCCCTGTTCGACGGCACCCGTCCCTATCAGCTGGTCCCGTTCCAGTTTTCATTGCATGTTCAGGAGCAAAAGGGGGGCGATCTAGTGCACCGGGAATTCCTGCACACTGACAGAACGGACCCGCGGCCGGAGCTTGCCGGGGTCCTTGTGGAAACCTGCGGCAACAAAGGGTCGGTCGTGGTCTACAACCAGTCCTTCGAATCCCGGGTCAACCGGGATCTGGCCGACGCCTTTCCGGCGTATACCGGCGCTTTGCTGAAGATCAACGACCGGATGGTCGATCTTCTGGTTCCCTTCCGCTCCCGGTCTCTCTACCACCCGGCGATGGGCGGTTCGGCGTCACTGAAAAGTGTGCTGCCGGCGTTCGTGCCGGACATGACATATGATGACCTAGCTATCCAGGACGGCGACATGGCTTCAGTAAAGTATCTGAAATGCATCAAGGGGCTAGTGCCGGAAACGGAAAAGCAGGAGATCTTCGAGAACCTGAGGGTCTATTGCGCGCAGGATACGTTGGCGGAGGTGCGTCTCCTTGAGGTGATGTATCAGTTTGGGTGAGGTTGGCAATTTGAGAAAATAAGGTCTTATCGCAGAGACACAAAGCTCGCAGAGGAGATTCTTTTCTTCAGAATCCCTGAGAGGGGGATTCTGAAAAAGGGATGCTCCCTAGCATGAATAAATTTATTCAATTTGTTCGATCCGGTAGCATAACGATCTCTATTGTTGGCGAAGCTTTTTGCTTTTCGCCCTCTCAGCGAAAAGCAAAATATATACCCCGCTCGGCGTCCTCTGCGTCTTTGCGATGAGAGCTTTACGATGAGATCCTTAATAGGAAACAGACGATGAACCCGATCATTCTATGTATAGTCAGCTTCGGCCTTCTGGTCGTCCCGCCAACCGAGTTTCCGCTGGAGGACCTGCGCCTGAACATGAAACAATACAACACGTCGCTTCAATTGAAGAAGACGGAACTGGTGTCACTTTCCGAGGACCTTGCCGATTTCAAAGGCAAAGTCGCCTGGAATGACTTGTTGTACATCAACGCCACCCTGAGAAGCGGCAACAACATCACCACCGTTCTTTACTATCAACTGGAACTGGGTCTTCTTTACGATGAGATGGCGGCTGTGAACCCGGAGTTTGTGCGGGCAAAAATGCCACGGATAATCGAGCAGCTCGACTTTACCCGCAGCCGGCTGCACATTGAATTTCAGCGGATCCTGCTCCAGTATGCCCAGATCGTCGATTTTGCCGTCCTTAAAAAGATTGAAGAGCTACGGCGCAGCATCAAGGAGACAATTCACGTGCTGGATGAGTATATAAGGTATCTTGAGGGTAGGAAACAGGCGGGTGGTGCATGAAGGCCCTGGGTAAAAAGGGTTAGCCGGTTAGCCGGTTGGCAGGTTTGGCCGGTTGGCCCGTTGGCCTGCGGCCACAGTAAATGCCTAAATTGCCTAAAATTTAAAATGCCTAAAATGGTGGATACGTTACCCTGCTTGCCCGCGTGCCGGGGCGTAGCTCCGAAGGAGCGAAGACCGGTTTGCCGGTTCGCCCGGGTGTTGAAACACGGGGCCGGATATATGAGAATGCCTTTTCATCTACCATTTTAGGCATTTTAGGCATTTTGAATTTCAGGCATTTATATCGGGCACACGAACAAATGGACTTCTCCGATACCACAACGATCCTACTGACAGTGGCCGTTCTGGCCGTTGCCGGTGGGGTGCACGGGGTGCTCGGTATGGGGTTCCCGATGATCGCCACGCCGCTGATCGCCATGCTCAGCGATATGCGCACGGCCATGATCCTGCTTCTGATGCCCACCATGTGCAACAACATCGTCAACATCGCCAAGGGCGGTCATTGGGAAGAAAGTATCCAAAAATATTGGCCCCTGGCGGCCTACGGGGCTGTCGGCAGTGTCATCGGCACCCGCCTTCTGATCGTCACGGACCCGGCCCCCTACAAACTTCTCCTGGCGGCAGTCATTCTTCTCTACCTGAACGCCGATCGTTTCGGCATGCGCATGGCCTGGGTGCGCCAGCAACCGAAGTTGGCTTATGCGGTCTTCGGACTGGCCGGCGGAATCCTGGCCGGCACGGTGAACGTCATGTTGCCGGCCCTTATCATCTTCGCCCTGGAACTGGGTCTGGCACCAACGGCTATGGTCCAGACGTTCAACTTTTGTTTTCTTGTCGGTAAAGGGACCCAGGCGATCGTGTTTGCCGGATCCGGCGTGTTTACATTCGAGACCCTTGTGGCCACCCTACCCCTGGCCGGCGTCGCCGTGGGGGCTGGGTTGGTCGGCATGGCCGTCAGGGATCGGGTGGATGCGGATAATTATCGGGGCTGGTTGCGGCTGGTGCTCTACGGGATGTCGGTGATGCTTATCGTTCAGTACTTTATATCCAAGTGATATCTTGTAAGGAATATAACGATTGGGAGGGTGAGGCTCCGGTGTATAACAATTCATTCACCCCCACCGCGCCTCCCCCATCAAGGGGGAGGACAATATGTTCTCCCTCCCCTGGCGGGAGGGAGCCAGTGGGAGGGGGTAAGATTGGCTCATACCTTATTTTTGTTTACAGGCCCGAAAATTTATTTCATGAGGCAGCCATTTTTCAGAATCCCCCTCTCAGGGATTCTGAAAAAAATACTTCTCTGTGCCCTCGGCGTCTCTGCGATGATCTTTAAACCGTGGGCCGGTTTGCCCAGTATAAATGACTGAAATTTAAATTGCCTAAACTGCCTAAAGTTAAAACGAATAAATGAATTTAGTCTTATCCCCCTCACCTTTTTCCTCTCCCACCAGGGGAGAGGATTGGGCCAGAATCCCTTGGCCAGATAGAGGGAACATGAAAATTCCATCCCTTGTGAGGTGGCCTTTTTCAGAATCCCCCTCTCAGGGATTCTGAAAAAAATACTTCTCTGCGCCCTCAGCGTCTCTGCGATGATCTTTAAGCCGTGGGCCGGTTTGCCTGTCTGCCCGTCGGCCCGTGGACCCGTTAGTCCGAAGGCCGTTGTTCTTCTCGGACGGCCGGGAAAAGCTGATCACCGGATTCGTAGTCCGTCATCCAGGCATCGACCGCATGGCTTAGTTCTTCAGTGGTATTCGGGTCTTCATTGGGCCGGAAACGGATATGATAGTGCAGGAGCAGGATTCCCTCCAGGCGGGCCGTTGCTTTCGCATCCGCCCCGGCATGCTCCAGGCGGCGCAACCGTGTCTGCTGGGTTTCCCACTCCCGTCTTTGAAATCCCTTCTGGGAAAGAGCCACGTCGATTCGCGCAAAGGGAGAATCCTTTCCTGGTTTTGAAACCTGAAGCTCCCGGCGTGACGCTGCCTGGTTCACGCGCGAACTGCGTTTTTCGGATACAATCCGCCAGACAAGAATCAGAAACAACGGCAAAATGAGCCAGAGCAGGTACAACGGCGGCCCTTCGTCCCCGCTATGACGCCATTTGCTGAACTGGAAGCCGATCCACCGAAACACATCGTATACGGGCTCGAGCCAGGGGGCAGCTTCTTTTTCCTGCAGCAGCCACCCCGGTGGCGTCACGTCCACGTCGTGCCATTGCCCGTCAACGTACGCCGTTACCCAGGCGTGGGCATGCCGCGCCCGCACCACGTATTGACCTTCCAGACGGCTGAACTCATCGATCCGGTACCCGGTGGCGTAGCGGGCCGGAACTCCGGAAGCCCTCATAAGAAACACTCCGGCGGTAGCAAATAATTCGCAGTGACCGGACCTGGACTGGAGTAGAAAATCCTCGATCGGGGTCAGGTCCCGCCGACCCGCCTTGAGCGTCAGCGAATAGGTAAACCGGTTCCCGAAGTATTCGTTCAGCGCCGCAATGACCTGGCCCGGAGATCTCGCGTGGAGCTGCAGCTCTTTGGCGACACGCTGGACAGCTGCTGCCTCTCTTTCCGGGATTTCAAGGTCGTGTCGATCCGGCGGTCCGTCGTGACTGCGACCCCTGTCAAAAAAGACCCTGTAACGCGCCAGCGTCGGCACCTGGTGCGCACGGACGGTTCCGAATCGATTCTTTTCCATCCGGACGACCGGAAGATGGTCTATAAAAACGGCGCCCATCGGCAGGCTTAAAACGCTCTTCTCCCCATTCAGGCGAGCGGTAACATGAATTGGGGGCCCTACGGCGATATCTTCGGAAACACGCCACGAGCGGCCGTCTTCCTCCGGCGAAAGCGATCGAAATTTTGCGTCCGAAGCAATCCAGAATCCTGAGCTGTATAGGTCATAGCCGGCCTCTCGAAGCAGGCGAGATGCCGGAAGATCCCCTTCCGGCCGGACCCGCAGCACGATCCGGTTGGATAGCTTCAGTTTCCCGACGTCGCCGATGGCGGTGACGTTCCGAAAGGGGTTGCGGTCCAATCCCATCCGCTCCATGTACCAGTCAATGGCGGCTTGTTCGATAATGAGGTGCAGTTTGCGCAGATGATGTTGTCCGGTCCAGCCCAGCCCACCAACCGTCAGCAGCAGAACTCCCCAGAGAACCGGATGAAATCGCTTCGGCCGAATCGATACCAGCGCCCACCCCGACAATACACAGAGACCGGTGTAGAAGTCCGGGGTGCGGACATTGGCAGCACTTGCCGCTATTAAAATCAGGACAAATGCGGGCCAGGACACGTCGGCGGTCCGCCGCTCCTTGAGCTCACCACGTTTCTCACGTTTGCGCATGGTGTAAAAGAGGGCCCCCAGATCAACACCGCTGGTAGTGCTCAAGGCCTGGGCAAGCAGTAACGGGAAAAAACCGATCGGGATCCATCGGCCCATGGAGGCTGTGTTGGCCGCGAACCGTAGGACGAACATACCGAGAAATATCAGGGCACAGAGATCCGCAATCCGATGGAAATCTCTCGGGGAGAAATCCCATCGGCGCTTGATGAAGCGGCTTCCCTCCAGAACGAGCGCCATGGGAATGGCGACCACCAGGTAGCCGGTTTGCAAGCCCCAGAAGAGGAGGGAGGCGCCGATTAAGAGCGGGGGTGTGTTCATTCTCCGTCAGTTCGTGGATCAGTGAAAATTAAAGTCCTTTTGCGCTTTAGTTGGCAAGAGGATCCAAGGGTTCGAGGATTCGAGGATTCAAGTGTTTTCCTGCTATAAATGCCTAAATTGCCTAAAATTAGAAACGATGAATAAAATCAATCTTATCCCCCTCACACCGACCCTCTCCCACAGAGGGGAGAGGGGGTAACTGAGTTTGCCCGCTTGTCCTGAGCAAGCGCAGCGCGCCGAGGGGTTAGCCCGTCTGCCCGCCTGCCGGGGCGTAGCTCCGAAGGAGCGAAGATCGGTGGGCCCGAGGTAAAAGTCATTTACCGCCTACCGGCGGCGTCATCGAGTCATTGGTTCCGCTGCGCGGAACGTCATTTGTTATTTCTCTTTCAACTTTCAGCTTTGAGCTTTCAGCTGATGAGTCATCCAGAATCCTTCGTGTCCGTCGCGGTTTTAAGAAGAAACTCCCCTGCAGCGCTCTATGCGTTTCCTATCTTCGCCAATTCTTCTTCGATCTTGCCGGCTTCGAGAACGACGAATCGGTCCGGATCGTCCTTCATGGGACCCGGGGATAGTTCTTCCGGTTGTCCTTGGGGCTGGATCACCAGGACAAGCACCGGCAGCCCGGCTTCCTTTAGGCGTTGAACGAGTTCCTGACGGTCGGTGTCCCACGAAAGTAGAATGCAGATACAACTGCTCAACAGCCCGGCACGTTCCAGCACCAGTGGATACAGATCCGAAAAGGGCCGGCTCCGGCACACCTCTGCCGAAGCCAGAATCTCCAGCATGCGATCTGTCTGTGCCAGGCCTCTCCCGCTGGTAAAACAATATGCCTCGGTGCCCACAAACATCAAATCCAGCAGAGATTCGCGGGTCTCCAAAGTTGACGCAAAAGACGCCGCCAGCGATACCGCCTCCTCGAACGTGTCGCTTCCGGTGATCGGATGAAACGTATCCAGGATCAGCGCATGCCGGATAAAGTATTCTTCCTGATACTCCTTTACGATCGGCTTTCCGGTCTTTGCCCAGCTTTTCCAATGAATTCTACGAAGCGGATCGCCAGGCCGATATTCCCGCAGCGATATGAATTCCTCGGCATCACCCACCGAAGACGCCAGAGCTACACCTCCCGGCTGGTGTTTTCGATGGCCCGGCAACAGAACCGGGGGCAATGCGTATCGGCGCGGCAAAATCAGAACCGAACCGTAGGCGGTAATCCGATGAATCGCCCGATACAGCCCGAACACATCGGGTCTGGCTATTTTCACGCCGTTGAGGTGAAGCCGACCCCGGCGATGGGGTGTGACCTGGATACGCACCTCATCCCGGGTTTTGGGCCCAAGTTCCGGCATGGGCGTCTCATCGATCCCGGCGGACTGCTTCAATCTGACAAGCCACATCCAGCGATGGTACCCAACGGTTCGATCAAACACATTCCGTGTCTTCTCCAGCGGCTCCCTTGCGGCCATAAACTCCTCAAAAGACGGCCTGGGATCAGGCGTCGCCTCCAGGAGCGTCAGCCCTTTTTGAACCTTGGCGGAGTTGTTGGAAACCATCATTCGGTAGGTGAACGTGTCGCCGGCGGTGCCGAAGCGGGGCAACCGGCGTGTGACCGTGACGGCAGGTTTAAAGAAAAGGGTCGTGAGAAAGGCCACCAGCAGTAACGCGGCCAGCAGGGTAAATCCCTGAAAGGCCATGTTCAAACTGGTGTTCTGGCCCATAAACGCCGCAATCAACAGTGCTCCGATCACCAGTCGCCCCGCCGGGGTAAACCGGGTGAGGAAACCGTACTGGACCGTGGCAGTAAATCGAAACATTCGGTAGAGGAGCTTTTTCATACTATCAACTGCTTACCGCGGAGACGCGGAGAACTCAGAGAAACTCATTTGCCTGTTTGCCGTGAGAGGCGGCAAACAGGTACAACTGGGTTCGCTCTATTGGTGTGAGTGTGTTGGACAATTTGCGAGTCATCTCTCTGGAATCGCTCCTCTCAAGCGATTCCGGAGAATACCTTCTCGCTCTGCGATCTCTGTGTCTCGAGTCCAGCCGAAAGGCGGGACGGGCGTTAGGAACTTAATGAGGAACGGGAACACTTTTCAATAGGTCTTCGACGATGCCGTCGGCCGTGACGCCGGAAAAGCGTGCCTGGGGGTCGATCACCAGGCGATGGGCAACGACCTCTATCGCCACTTCCTGGATGTGATCCGGTGAGACAAAATCCAGACCGTCGAACAGGGCCAGGGCCTTGGCCACCCGCATGAGAGCCAGAGAGGCCCGCGGACTTCCCCCCAATGCGACACCCGGAGTGCGGCGTGTCGCCTGGACCAGATCCACGACGTACTGTTTAATCTCGTCGCTGAGCACAACGTTCTGAACATCGGCTCGAAGCTGCGTCACATCCTTTCGGGACACGCAGGAATCCAGGTTCTCCAATGGATGTGTGGTCCGCTGATCGTCTAAAATGGCCATCTCCTCTTCCGCTGAAACATATCCCAGGCTGAACATCATCGCGAAACGATCCATCTGGGCTTCCGGCAGGGGATAGGTGCCGGCGCTCTCCACCGGGTTCTGGGTGGCCACCACAAAGAACATCTCTTCGAGGGTGTGCAGCGTGCCGTCGACGCTGACCTGACCTTCGGCCATGGCTTCCAGTAAGGCCGACTGGGTCCTGGGAGATGCCCTGTTGATTTCGTCTGCCAGGAGAATGTGGGTGAAGATCGGTCCTTCGTGAAACTGGAATTGATGGGTGGACTGGTCGAAGATGGAGACCCCGAGAATATCGGACGGCAGGAGATCCGGGGTGAACTGAATCCGTTTGAATTCGGCATCGATGGAACGCGACAGGGCTTTGGCCAGGGTCGTTTTGCCTGTCCCCGGGAAGTCTTCAAGAAGAACGTGGCCACCGGCGGCGAACCCCGCCAGGAGCTTTCGAACCGCCGAAGACTGCCCCCGCATCACGGACTCGATGTTTGCGGCGATTTTTTGATAGATTTGTTGGGAGTCGGTGACGTTCATATTTTAATACGTTTGCCAGTTTGGCCAGTTTGGCCGGTTTGGCCGGTCTGCCCGCTAAGAATGCCTAAAATTTGAAATGCCTAAACTGCCTAAAATTAGAAACGATGAATGACATCAATCTTATCCCCCTCCCTCTGTCCCTCCCCCCAGGGGAGGGAGGTTTGTTGGGGGCTTCCTTCTGACACCGGTGAGCCGGTCTGTCCGTTCAACAAAATGTTCCGGGCATAACCTGTACCACCCAGAACAGTGGATCCATAAAATTGCCAATTCGACTTATTATAGCACGAACTCTGATTATCCCGAAATTCATGGGAGTTCAAAATTGACACCCCGATTCAATTCCCCTAAGGTAAAATACAATCGTTTAACGATTTTATGAAACGCGCCGATGTCACTCTCGGCGCAAACGGTTTACCCGCCGTTTTTGTGGCGGGCTTGCCGCTTCAGACAGATTTACCCACCGATTTGGTAGGGGGTTTTTACCCTGCTGGATTGCGATGGGCAACAACTTCTATCCCTGCAGCGCCTTGTTATGTACTCTTTATTTTAAATCAACCAATTGACCGAAGCACCGCTTTTCGTTTTATCAGGTGTTTGACTGAATCCGATACTGTCGTCCAGTGCCTATCTGCAGGGGATATCTGCTTTGCTGCGACAGAAAAATGAAGATAACCGAATCCCATTTGATTTAATTTCATAAAATTGTGAAACAATTTTATTTTTATAGGGAGAGATGCCATGGCCGATACACTCAAGACCATCTTTTTGGACAGACACAAGACCCTGGGGGGCCAGATTGTCGAGTTCGCTGGCTGGGACATGCCGATTCAGTATCCGGACGGCATCATTCAGGAACATCTGGCAACCCGGAGATCCGCTGGATTGTTCGATGTCTCCCACATGGGCCGTTTCACCCTCGGGGGCACCGACGCCGTTCCCTTTTTGCAGCACGTGCTCACGAACAACGCCGAGGCCCTTGAAGTGGAGGAAGGTCAGTACACCATGATCCCCAATGGGTCCGGCGGGGCCATCGATGATGCCTACCTCTATCGGTTCGTGGAGGATGAGTACCTGCTCGTGGTCAATGCTTCCAACCGGCTGAAAAACTGGGAGCACTTTCGAAAGGAATTGCCGGCCTTCAAGGAGGTGGAACTCCGCGATAGAACAACGGAGTTGGTCATGCTCAGCCTGCAGGGACCGCTTGCCAAGGATGTCCTCCAGGGGAGTCTCAGCGGCGGGCGCATTCCCGAACCGATGCGCAACTCCCTGAGCACCGCCGAGATCAACGGCGGAAAAGTGCTCATCAGCCGCACCGGCTACACCGGCGAACCGATCTGTTTCGAGCTGTTTATCGAAAACGGCAATGCACTGGCGGCATGGGACCTGCTCGTTGAAAAAGGCGCCACACCCATCGGTCTCGGCGCCCGGGACACCCTGCGCCTGGAGGCGGGCCTGCCGTTATACGGGCATGAACTGGGCCTCGATCCGGATGAAACGGAAATTCCAATTTTCGCCTGCCCGCTGGCCCGATTTGCGGTCAGCTTTTCACCGCTAAAGGGGAACTTTGTCGGGAAAGCCGCCCTGGAGACCCAGTTCAAAGCGTTCAAAAGGATCATGGATCGGGATTTCAGCCTGATGGCGGACCTACCCCGAATCGTTCAGCCGATCGCTCTGGTCGACAAGGGGATTGCCCGGGCCGGGGCGAAGGTGTTCACGAATGATCGTCATGTCGGCTATGTGACCAGCGGAACGATGGTGCCCTACTGGAAAACGGACGGTGTCGGCTTGTCGTCCAGTTTTACCGGGGACTACGGACGCCGTGCCATCGGCTTGGGGCTGCTGGACAGCGACCTGGTAGAGGGCGATGAGATCGACATCGACATCCGCGGAAAGCGGGCCAAGGCGGTCATCGTGCCGTATCATCTCCGAAACGAAGCGCCGCCTTACGCCCGACCGGTGCTCCACAGCGAGCTGAGAGAAGAGAAGCAAGAGATATGTGCCACCGACGAAATGGCCGAAAATGTCAAGACCCTGGTCGACAAGGCCGTGGCCAACCACACATGGCGACAGACAGAGTGTATCAACCTGATCCCGTCGGAGCAGACGTCATCGACGTTGACCCGTCTCCTGTCGATCACCGATCCCATAGGCCGCTACGCCGAGCATAAACCGGTCAAAGCGTTTAAGGAAGCCGACGTCTTTTACTACCAGGGCACCGATTTTATCTGTGAAGTGGAGTATCTACTCAAATGCGAGTTTCAAAAGTATCTTGGCTGTGAGGAGGTCGAAACCCGGGTCGTCTCCGGTCAGATGGCCAACACCGCCGTGTTCTCGGCCATGGTGGATTATCTGAATCGTGCCGACCGGAAAAGCGAGCAGCGACGCATACGCAAAGTTATGAACAACCATATCATCAAGGGCGGGCATTTGAGTGCCCAGCCCATGGGCGCCCTGCGGGATTTCGTGGTCCGGGATCCCAAGTGGGAAAAACCGGCGGTGGTCAATTTTCCGGTGCATGAGGACAATCCCTACAAAATCGACGTGGAAGCTGCCGGTGAGCTGGCTGCCGAGCATCGGCCGGAGCTGATCATCCTCGGCAAAAGCATGACGATCCACCACGAACCGGTGGAAGCCATGCGAAAGATCATCGAAGATCTCCAACTGGAATGCATCCTGATGTACGACATGGCCCACGTGCTGGGACTGATTGGACCCTACTTCCAGGAGCCGTTCAAGGAAGGGGCCGACATCGTCACCGGATCCACCCACAAGACCTTTTTCGGAACACAGAGGGGAGTTGTCGGTGTCAACTTTAAAGAAGACGATGTCCGTTACGCCTTGTGGGAAGCCATCCAGCGACGTTCGTTTCCCGGAAGTCTGAGCAACCATCACTTGGGAACTCTGGTGGGGCTCCTTTTATCTGCTTATGAAATGAACACCTTCAAGGATGCGTATCAAAAGGGCATCATCGACAACGCCAAAGCCTTTGCCGCCGCCCTGGTCGATGCCGGACTGTCTGTGGCCGGGGATCCGTCTATTTCCTACACCGAAACCCATCAGGTAATCCTCAACGTCGGGTACGGCAAAGGGCCCATGGTGGCCCGTAAGCTGGAAGAGAACAATATCATCCTCAACTACCAGGCCGCACCCGAGGAAGAAGGCTTCACTGCCTCGGGATCCCTGCGGATGGGGGTGCAGGAAATGACCCGATTCGGTATGACCGAAAACGATTTTCAGGAACTGGCCCAGCTCATGGCCGACGTGATCCTGCAGGGGAAAACCGTCAAGGACGAAGTCGCTAAACTGCGATCGCGATTTCTGGAAATGCAGTACTGCTTCTCCGGCGACGAGATCGATGCGTGCGTGGAGAAATTGCAGAAGGTTCTATAACTGATTCACCACAGAGACACGGAGAGCACAGAGAATAAAATTCTTGGCTTGTCGGGAGATACCGACAAGCCAAGATGTTATCTGCCTTTAAAACAGGTGGTGAATCCATCGGTGATGGTAGATAAAATCCCGGCTGGCTTCAACCGATTACGCGAAGCGTCGCAGACTTCCCCGGAATCGTTTTTATAAACGATTCCGGGGAAACTATCTGTCTCTGTGAACTCCGTGCCTCTGTGGTGAGAGAGCTTATCTAAAAAAGGGAGGAAAAATGCCGACAGTCAAGGTGGACTGGCTGAAGAACAGAACATTTGTGGGAACCGACAACAGCGGGCACAGTGTGGTCCTGTCCGGTGACGATGAGGCCGTCGGCGTGCGGCCGTCACAGATGCTCTTGGTGGCCTTGGCCGCCTGTACCGGCTACGATGTGGTGGCCATCATGGAAAAAAAACGCAAACCGCTCAGCAAGCTGGAAATCACCGTTGAAGGCAGCCAACAGGAAGAATACCCGTACCCCTACCGGAACATCCACGTCACCTACCGGGTCAGCGGCAAAGACATCACCGAAAACGCCATTGCCCAGGCGATTCAGCTGTCTGAAGAGAAGTACTGCTCGGTGGCCGCCACCATCCGCGGTGTGGCGGAGATTACGACGGAGTATGAGATTGTAGAAGAAAGTTAGCCCGTGGGCCCGTGGGCCCGTTTGCCCGTGGGCCCGTTTGCCCGAAAGGGCGGGATAGGAATACAAAGCGGTATTTTCTTCAATCTTATCCCCCTCCCTGATTCTCTCCCACCAGGGGAGGGAAAGTCCGTAGTGAACTCACTTCTTGAAGCTACAGGAATGTGCAAGTGCCATCCCTCCTGGTGCAGCCTTTATCAGAATCCCCCTCGCAGGGATTCTGATAATAGAAAACGCCTTTGCGTACCCGGCGTCTCTGCGATGATCGTTAATCTTCAGGAAGGCGGAACAGATCCTGGGCATGGTAGGAGCTGCGTACCAGGGGGCCGCTGGATACTTCGGTAAACCCCATATTAAGGGTCTCCTCCCGCCACTGATCGAATTCCTCCGGTTCCACGTATCGCTCTACCGGTAAATGATCACGGCTGGGCTGGAGATACTGGCCCAGGGTCAGCATGCGGCAGCCGGCCGTTCTCAGATCCGAGAGCACTTCCCGGATCTCGTCTTTCTGCTCTCCAAGGCCCAGCATGATGCCGGATTTTGTGGGGATGGCGGGCGCCAGTTCCAGGGAACGTTGCAGAAGGTCCAGGGAACGCCGGTAGTCGGCCTGGGGTCGCACGGTGCCGTACAGCCGGGAAACGGTCTCCATGTTGTGGTTGAGCACATCCGGCCCGGCGTTCAGTGCGATCTTCAAAGCTTCCGGATCGCCCTGAAAATCGGGAATCAGGACCTCCACCCGGGCATCCGGAATCCGTTTGCGTATCTCCCGGATTGATTCGGCAAACTGTGTTGCGCCACCATCGGGGAGATCGTCCCGCGTCACGGAGGTCACCACGATGTACTGAAGCCCCATCTTTTCGGCGGCTTCGGCCACCCGCCCCGGCTCCTCCGGGTCCGGCGGCCCCAGCGGCCCCTGCTCCACGGCGCAAAACCGGCAGTTGCGGGTGCAGCGGGACCCCAGAATCAAAAAGGTGGCCGTTCCGCAGGAGAAGCACTCCCAGATGTTGGGGCACTGGGCTTCCTGGCAAACCGTGTGCAGCTTTCCGTCCCTGAGCATGCTACGGATCGCCTCATATTCCGGACCGGATGGCAGCTTTCTGCGGATCCACTTCGGTTTTTTCATGGGTCGGGTGTTTTCCATATGAGAATCATCTTGCGATGACAGCAGTTGTCATAATCGTGTTCCGGATGAATCCGAACAATCTATCATCACGCCGGACCCCGATCCCCGCTGAAGACGGGATCAGGTCCGGAATGACAAAATAAAGACTTTCACCAATTAAGACACCGCCTCTTCGTGCAACGCTCGGGATTAACCTTCAATCTTCGCCTTCTCTTTCTCCCGTTTGTCGCGGTCTTTGATGGCGTTTTTATAAATGACATAATACTTGTTGATGTTGCTGACATAGACCACCGTCTCCTGGCCGACACTTTTTAGGATGGCCATCTCTACATTCCGAAACCATTTGTTGGGGTCCAGGCCCATATTTTCAGTGTTTTGCCTGGCGGACCGGACCCTGGCCGGTCCGGCATTGTAGGCGGCCAGGCTCAATCGCACCTTGTCTCGCGGACGAATCTTTGGATCCTTGAAGTACCGGTCCCGGAGGAACGCCAGATATTTGGTCCCGGCATGAATATTATTTTCCAGTTTGTAGACGTCCGGAATGTTCACATTGGGATCAGCTGCTGTCGTGGGACGGATCTGCATCATTCCGACCGCACCGGCAGAACTTTTCTTGTCATTGTTCAGCCCGGATTCCTGATAGGCCATGGCGGCGACTAACAGCCAGTCAAATCCATACTTTTTGGCGTATTTCTGAAACAATTTTTTGTAGCGTTCCAGTCTCTCGATGTCATCGCCTGCCGCCGGATTTTCTATAAAGATATTCTCTTCGTAGTACCGTTTAAAGAAGATGTTGCCCATAAGCGTGCCCTTACGGTGTTGCCTTAGAAATCCGTCCAGGCTTTCTTTCAGTTTAGGGGTTCCCTTGTGAACCGCCCAAGCAATGTTACCCCCTTTTCTCAACACAATGTCGTTGTGCACCCGGATATCCTGGAACACACCGGACCATATTTCCGCGATGTGGCTGTCACAGATGGTCCTCTCGATAGCGCCGGAATTGACCATCTCGAGGATGTCTTCGGTCTCCAGATTCTCATCTGCAAGAACGATGTTTACCGGTTTCTTTCCTTCCTTTTTCAGCTTTTGATCCAGTTTTTTCAGGCTTCCGTAGTAACTGCTGCTCTTTCTGACAAATACGCGCTGACCGGATAAATCCAGAGGGGATTCCGGCTTCTGGACATCTTTGAACGTTACCAGCAGTTCGTTGATGTCGGTCAGGTAGGGTTTCGTAAAATCGACCTGCTCCGCTCGTGCCTTGGTAATCGTCAATCCGGCAGCGGCGATGTCGCCGTAGCCTTCAGCAAGTGCCGGGATCAACCGGTCTCTGGGGACAGGAATAAAGTCGAAGACCACCCGCAATTCCTGCCGTTTGACGCCCTTGTTGAGAAACTTCTGATATTCCTTGAGAAGAGAGTACTCAAAACCGCGGGGTTGCCCTTCGGAAAGAAAAAAGTTGGTATGATTGAACGTTGTCAACACGCGGACATATTTTCGCTTCAGCAGGGCGTCCAGGTCCTCGGTGTAGCTTTCAGACAGATGGGCATCTAAAGGGTGCCGGGTGCCCTCTTTTCCGGCTGCCAACTGCCCGGAAAGTAGAAGCGGCAACAACAGAAAACACATGCTTGCTAACAAGCGAACCCCAATAAATGGATTTTTTACAACTTCTCTATTGTCAGGCATCCCACAGTTCCTCCACTTCTAATTTGCGAACAAGCTCATTCCGAGTCATCGTTTTTAGCCTGATGCCGAAAACATCTTCCACTTGTCGGCGGGAAGAAGCCCGTACATCCAGCATGTCCACCGGCACATCGCTCTCGCGCTGCATGGATGTCATGCCCACATCGGAAAGCCCACAGGGTTTGATCCATTCAAAAGGGGTCAGATCGACAGCACCATTCAAGGCCAGGCCGTGGAAGGTGACGCCATGGCGAATGTTAATACCGATACTCCCCAGTTTGTTCAGTCCTACCCAGACCCCCCGATTCCGGTCGTTTCGTTCCGCCGGAATATGCCATTCAGCGGCGACGCGCAGCATGACTTCTTCAAGTTTCTCCACAAAATCGGTCACCGACAGGTTCAGCTGCTTTAAATCGACAATCGGGTAGATCACTAATTGTCCCGGGCCATGATAGGTGATGTTACCGCCACGCTCGATCTGCACGACCGGGATGTTCTTTTCTGCCAGGAAGTCTTCTGAGACGGCGAGGTTTTCCATGCCGCCGCGCCTGCCGAGAGTGTACACCGGGGGGTGTTCCAGCATCAGCATGACGTCTTCGGTCAGGCGCCCATTGTTCCGCGCTGTGACGATGGACCGCTGCATTGCCAATGCGTCGTTGTAGTCCACCTCGGGAAGGTCACAGAAAAGCCATTCTCTGGATTTTGGATTCATTCGAGTCTCTCACAGAGCACACAGAGGTCACAGAGAAAAAATATATTATTGTGAATATAAGTCCAGTGAGGGTGACTTAGCAAGTGATAGCAATCCGAAGGGGATAATCCGGTTGGCCCGTGGGCCCGTTTGCCCGTTGGCCCGTCTGCCCTGAGCCATGTCGATGGGTGGGCCCGCCGTAGCTCGCAGATCGAAGGCGGGTGGGCCCGTTAGTCGGTTTGCCGGTTTGCCGGTTTAGCCGGTTTAGCCGGTAAGGAATAAGAAATACCTAAATTTTAAAATGCCTGAAATTAAGACGGATTTATGAATTTAGTCTTATCCCCCTCCCTCTATCCCTCCCCCCAGGGGAGGGAAGGTTTTTGGGGAATCCCTTCAGTGGCCCGTGGGTCCGTTCGCCCGCCTGTCCTGAGCGCAGTCGAAAGGAGCCTGTCGAAGGGTCGGTCGGTTTGTTGTCACCACGAAGCGCACGAAGCACACGAAGGGATATTATGGCTGCTTTTCTGTGTGCCCTTCGTGTGCTTCGTGGTTTGTTTTTTGTACCTCTGCGTGCTCGGTGTCTCAGCGGTGAGAGATCACCCTGCCAGGCAAGGCTTTCTGGCGGCAGTGGTTTCGTCCAGCCGCCGGACCTTGCTTTTGTGGGGGGCGCTTTTGAGGATCTCAGGATTCTCTTTGGCCTCCTCGGCAATTCTCTTCATGGCATCGATGAACAGGTCCAAATTCTCCTTGGGCTCGGTTTCGGTGGGCTCGACCATGATGGCCCCGGGAATCACCAGCGGAAAGTACACCGTTGGCGGATGAAATCCATAGTCCATCAGCCGCTTGGCGATGTCCAACGTGGTGACCTTGAGCTCGTTCTGAATCGAATCGTCAAACACGCACTCGTGCATGCACGTCCTGTCAAACGGCAGATGATAGGTCCCCTTGAGTTTTTCCTTGATGTAGTTGGCGTTGAGAACGGCCAGCTGGCTGACCTTCTTGAGACCGTCCGGCCCCAGGCTCCGAATATAGCTGTAGGCTTTGACCATCACACCAAAGTGGCCGTAAAACGTATCGAGTTTGCCGATGGAGTCCGGAAAATCCTCGGACAGGTCATAGCTGTCGCCGTTGCGCACCACACGAGGTACCGGCAGAAAGGGGACGAGTTTTTCGTTCACGCAGACCGGTCCGGACCCGGGGCCTCCTCCGCCGTGGGGCGTGGAGAACGACTTATGCAGGTTGAGGTGAAGCACGTCGATGCCGATCTCATTCATGTCGACAATCCCCATGAGCGCATTCATATTCGCGCCATCGCAGTACACCAGACCGCCCTTATCATGAACGACATCCGATATCTCTTTGATATTGTCTTCAAACAGTCCGATGGTGTTCGGGTTGGTCACCATGATCCCGGCCGTGTCTTCATCCATGACGTCGGCAATCGTTTCGGTCGAAAGGATTCCCTGGTCATTGGAAGCCACAGGCACCGGACGATACCCGCACAGCGCGGCGCTGGCCGGATTCGTCCCGTGGGCGGTGTCCGGTATGATGATCTTCGAGCGCTGGCTGTTGCGGCTTTTGAGATAGGCATACATTAGCAACATGCCGGCCAGCTCTCCGTGGGCCCCGGCCGCCGGTTGCACGGACACGGCGTCCATCCCGGTCACTTCCGCAAGGTATTGCTCCAGCCGATACATCAACTCCAGAGGGCCCTGGGCCAGGTGGGGCGGAAGCAACGGATGGGCCTTGGCCAGGCCCGGCAGAGCGGCCTGCCGCTCGTTGGTTTTGGGATTGTATTTCATGGTGCACGACCCCAGGGGATACATGCCGGTGTCCACACCGAAATTCCAGGTGGACAGCCGCGTGTAGTGCCGCACCAGCTCCACCTCACTGAGATCCGGAAAGTCCAGATCGTCACCGACCAGATCCGGATCGACACTCGCCTCCGGAACGTCCCGCCGGGGAGGCGAGAAAGCGTTTCTTCCTTTTCTTCCTTTTTCCCAGAGCAACGGCTCGTTAAGCACAAGTCCCCGGGATCCCAATATCATTTCGCTCATGACGTCACCTCCCGGACCAGCAGGTCCATGTCCTCTTTTGAGAGGGTTTCCGTGGCGCAGAGCAGATAATGATCGACCAGCTCCGGGTAGTAGCACTCCAGCGGCAAGCCGGCGATGATTTTCTTTTCGCTCAACTCCTCGTATTTTTTTGTAAATCCGTTCGAAAAACGGACCACGAATTCATTGAAGCAGGGGGCGGAAAAAGGCGTCTCGACGCCCGCCTGTGACAGCTCTGATCTCAGATAGGCCGCTTTGTCATAGTTGAGTTGTGCCAAATTGCGAAGCCCGGTGCCACCTAAAGAGGCCATGTAGACGGCCGCCGTCAGTGCACACAGGCTGTTGTTGGTGCAAATATTGGATGTGGCCTTCTCGCGACGGATGTGCTGCTCCCGTGTGGCCAGCGTGAGCACAAACCCCTTCCGACCCTCTACATCGGTGGTTTGGCCCACGAGGCGGCCGGGCAGGTTGCGCATGTACTTTTTCAGGCTGCCGAGCATGCCCAGGCCGGGACCGCCGAAGGACCGGCCCAGCCCGAGGCTCTGGCCTTCGCCGCACACGATATCCGCCCCGAGACTGCCGGGGCTTTTGAGTAGCCCGTAGGCGATGGCTTCGATAAAGGATGCAATGAACAGGGCGCCCTTGGCGTGGGCAGCATCCGCGACGGCGCTCAGATCCTCGATGCCGCCGAAAAAATTCGGGGACTGGACCGCCACGGCGGCCAGATCGTCCATTCCCGCTACCTTGGACAAATCGGTTCGCCCGTCGGAACCATAGGGCAACTCCACGACGTCAAAATCCGTGGGATCGAAATAGGTTTGGATCACCCGGCGGTACAACGGGTGAACCAGCTGGGAGACGGCGACCCGTTTCTTCCGCGTCACGCGGATGGCCATGAGCAACGATTCGGCCAGAGCGGTCGAGCCGTCGTAGTGGGAGGCCGTGGCGACCTCCATGCCCATGAGTCGGGTCGCCAGTGTTTGATATTCATAGATGGCTTGGAGCGTTCCCTGGCTCACTTCCGGCTGATACGGCGTATACGACGTCACAAATTCTCCTCGGCCCAGCAAATAGCTAACCGCCGCCGGCACAAAATGATCATAACTGCCGGCGCCAAGAAAAAGCGTGTAGTCGGGGGAAACAGCCGTTTGCCCGGCCAGACTGTCCATGTGGGCGTTCAATTCCCACTCGGTCAGAGCCTGGGGCAAATTCAACGGCAGCCGACAGCAGCAGCTTTGCGGAATGTTAGAGAACAGTGCGTCCAGGGACTCGGCCCCTACCACCTGCAACATCTCATCGATATCATCGGGGGTATGGGATAGGTAACGCATGATAGTTATCCTTTCAGTATTTCAAGATAAGCGTTCTTGTCCATGAGTTGATCGATTTCGCCGGCATTGTCCGGTTTGATGTCAACCATCCACCCCTCTTCATAGGGGCTGTTGTTCACCAGTTCCGGGGCATCCTCTAAAGCGGTATTGACCGCCAGGATTTCACCGCCAATCGGCATGTACAATTCGGAGACGGCCTTGACGGACTCCACGGTTCCGAATTCGGCACCCTTTTGAAAGGTGTCACCCACCTGGGGCAGCTCCACGAAGACAATATCGCCGAGCTGGTCCTGTGCAAAATCGCTGATACCGGTACGGACCTTGTCTTCCTCGGACCTTGCCCACTCGTGGTCTTCGGAGTAGCGGACATCTTCCGGAAGAACGAGTTCATTGACCTCTTTCATGGCATCCCTCCTTATCGACTGGTTACCTTTCGAAACACTCCACCCGGAAATCTCACAATTTTAAAAAGATCATACAAGAAGTTTATCTGTCATGATTTGACGCTTTTTTCAACATGCGAACCTAAATGAATACGATCGGCGCATCACCCGTACTCTGGAAATCCATATCGGTATCGCTCTCACAGAGGCATCCGGCCACTTAAAAAAATAACCGACGACATGGCGAAAGGTGTTTCGCTATAGCGATTGTCAGAATTCCGTTCCGATTCATTTTACGATCAACGTATCACCGCAAAGTTAATCCGTTGAAAGTCAAGAAAGAATTTTGGGTTAGGTCATGCCCACAGCCAATGTCAGATTCGAGTACGGATTAACTTGATTGATTTTTCTTGGCGATATCACGTGTTCTTTGACA